>Ga0214921_10001248_pt1 | contig 43945 bp, 43 predicted proteins | sample LL1505_MetaG_FD_177992 | JGI IMG/M metagenome (GOLD analysis project Ga0214921, IMG submission 177992) | Freshwater microbial communities from Lake Lanier, Atlanta, Georgia, United States - LL-1505 | ecosystem: Environmental > Aquatic > Freshwater > Lake | place: USA: Georgia | collected...
GAAAGAGATGGAGATAATGGTCATTCTTCATTCACGAACGAAATTTTATTAGCATAAATGAAAACTGTAATTTTTTTTCTTCAAGGTGGGATTGGCAAACACATAGCTGCAACTGCGGTCGTTGAAAACATAAATAAAAATTACCCAGACAGAAAATTAATAGTAATATGTCCATATCCAGAAGTTTTCCTTAATAATCCTTTTGTATATAGAGTATATAGATCAAATACCGCACAATATTTTCATGAAGATTTTATTAAAGACAAGGACGCTGTATTTTTAGGAAACGAAGTATATCAAGCTAATGAATATGTTACTCAAAATAAACATCTTATTGAGTCTTGGTGCAATATGTTTAATTTCAAATATACAAATGAAAATCCTAGATTATTTTTAAATGACGCAGAAATGATTGATGCTGCTAAAAAATATAACAGAAATAAACCTATTTTAGTATTACAAACAAATGGTGGAGGAGAAGGATCTGGATATAGTTGGTCAAGAGATCTTCCACCATTTTTGGCTCAAGATATAATTAATAGTTTAAAAGATAAATATCATATCTATCATTTATCAAGGCCAGATCAGCAAAGCTATGAAAACGTTGAAAAAATTAACTTAAATTGGCGTGAAGTTTTTGCTCTTTTAATGTTAAGTCAAAAAAGGTTGTTGATAGATTCATTTGCTCAACATGCTTGCGCAGCCTTAATGCTTCCTTCTGTCGTATGTTGGATAGGCACATCTCCAGATAAATTAGGATATAATATACATCAAAATATAAGAGCAAAAGATAGCGCCAATATATTTACTCATAATATAGATGGAATTATATTAGAAAAAGAATTTGTTGGTATACCTCATCAGTGTAATTATAAATTAGATAAAGCTTTCGATAAGCAAGAAATCCTATCATATTTACTTTAAAATTTAAATAATTTAAAGTGTAATTTAGGGTATGATAATAAATACCGTGACCTCTATTGCCCAAGAGATTTATGAAGAAATGGGCGAACCAGACGATTTTAGCATTGCGGCTATAGCTGCATGGGTTAGACGAAATATTGGTGGTTTAAATAATTCATTAAATGCTTCTTTTTCTATAGATAGTCAGACTCTAGAAATTACCCCAAATCTTACAGATACTGAAAAATACATATTTAAAAAAATGTATTCTATTTATTTTTTTGATATCAAAATTAAAAGCACAGGTAGTTTGGCTATAAATGACTATGTTTCTATTAAAGACGACATTGGAAGCGTGCAAAAATTAAATAAAAATGAAGTACTCAAAAACTTTTATAACATTAGACAGCAAGAATATAAAGAGCTTAAAGATTCAATATATAAATATAGCCTAAATGCAAGCTCTCCTTTGCAAGTCGCAGGAGATGATACCATTCCTGGTTCGTATAGATCAGAAAGAGATGCGTTGTATTATATTAGATCAATATATAATGCATAATAATCATGAGCTTCATAAGTTCAGAAATAGCTACGAGTTTCTCTAAAGATTATGATGATTTTTTTGTATATTTTTCAAGACCATTCATAGTTCACAAAGAACCAATTAAAGTATTAGAAAGCGTTCAAAGTCCCACCATGTATGGTTATGGATCAAGTTCAGATTCAGCAAATTATACATATATACCAGTAAACGCTGTATTTAATGGCAGAATATATTATAATAATTCGAGAGATACAGATGCAGTTAATAGTGATTTAAAATTAGTATTTGCTCGTGGAGATGTTACTTTAAAAGTTAAACAAGATGCAAGAGATTATATTGCAAATGGTAAAACTATCAAACTTGAATTTGATGGAAAAACTTGGAATGTTATTACAGAAGATGTTATTAAAAAATATCTTAATAATACATATTATGTATATGGATTGGAGCAAACGAAATAATATGGCTACTAAGATTAATTTTAAACAAATTAAAGAAGAAGTCGCTGGCTCATATGAACAAGCTTTAAAAAGAGAAGCTCTTATATTTGCTGAAGAAATTTTAAAAGAAAATCTAGATCAATATATAAATGAAATAGAAGACCATCCAGTATCAAAAGAATTAAACGATGGACCAGATGCAGAAAATATTAGCTCAACTTTAAATGGAAAAGAAAATCTTTTTGCATTTATTGGGTTTGATAGTGAAGATAAACCAGTAGAAGATTTAACAGACTTAATAAAACAAAATACATTTTTAAATAAAAAATCAACTTTTGATAAAAAAACTTTTGAATTAAAATTCAATGTATTTACTCCTTCTTTAGATGAAATTAAAAGCTCAACACCATTACCATTCGAAAGAGGTAGAAGTTGGGTTAAGGGAATCGAAGATGGTATTTCTGGATTTGGTTATTATGTTTATGGATTAGTTTTCCCAGCTAGTAGATCTGGTAGAGGAATTCAATCTAAAAATAAGGTTAGAGTTGCTGCTTATAGACCAGTAAAATATATGACAGAGCTTTATGGTAAATTTATAAAAAACTTAAAATAAAATGATACCACAATTTGACAATATTTTAATGACTAGCACCTTACTTTGGTTAGATAATAAAATATTAACCAAGGGACAAGCTTATACTAATTTTCAAAGTATGTTTTATCCTCTTCCAAATATGTATTATGGATACTATACATATGCTGCACCATTCAAACAAATGGTTATAGATTGTTCTATTTCTGGCGCAAATATTATAAGTGGAGTTTATATTAATGGAGCATTTACGATTCCTGGTCAAAATGGCCTAACAGGGATAGACTCTTCTAATGGTCAGTTGTATTTTATATCTCCAGTTTCAAATCCTACAACAGCATTAAGTGGAAATTATGCTGTAAAAGATTTTAATATATACTTAACTAGTAAAACAGAAGAAAATTTATTATTTGAAACAGCCTATCAAATTAATCCCAAAACTTATCAAAATCCAACTGGTTTGCCTCTTGGAGCAGAAACATATCCTGTTATATATTTGAAATATCAAGGTGGCAAAAATAAACCTTTAGCTTTTGGAGGATATGATCAAACTATTGGTAATGTAAGAGCAATTATATTAGCAGACAGCGTATATAATTTAGATGCTGTAACAAGTATTTTAAGAGATACTAGTCGTCAATTAATACCATTAATATATCCAGATGAGATGCCATTTAATTCTTTAAATTCAGTTAAAGCATCAGATAATTGTTTTAATTATCGAGAATTTACAGCTACAAAAGCCAATACTGACGATTATTTATATATTAATGAGGTAAATGTTACTAAAACAGACACTAGGCTACTTAATGCTACTAATAGCTTAAATAGAAATGTATACTCTGCTTTTGTTGATTTTGAGCTAATAAAGAATAGATACCCAAGACAATAAAAAAATAGAAAAGTATAAAAAAACTGTGTAATAAATAGAAACGGAGAAATACTAATATGCCTAGAAATAGAATAATTTATCAATCAGAAGCTGTTTATGCTGGACCCTCACCAGCAACTGGATTTCATTTTGGAACATTCACACCTGGAATCGGTGGAAATTCAAATGATATCAATAATGCAAGTAACCTAGTAAACCAGCTACAAAGAGTTCAAACTGCTAATTACAGTTTTAATGTTGCTCGCACAGATGTTAATCAACTTGGTCAACTCGCTGCAATTGATCGCGTAATTTTGACTAGTCCAACAGTTTCATTAGATTTTAGCTATATTTTAGCAGGTCTTACTAATGAAGCTGATTTAGGATTTACAGTGGTTTCTGGTAATTCAGATTCTAATATTTCTGCTATTTCTGGATTTCTCAATGGTACTCAAGATGAAAGAAATTATTTTATCCGTACAGTACCAGAAGGTAATGATGCAGTAGGTTTTTCAGATCTATCATCTGGAAATAACGGAGTTATTGGAATTGGTAATGGATTCATTTCATCTTATTCAACCGAAGGTTCAGTTGGTAATTTCCCAACAGCATCAATAAGTGTTGAAGGATTGAACATGAACTTCCAAAAAGGTTTAAGTGGAAATTTTGTTCCTGCGATTAATACTACTAATGGTTCAACTATAAATAATTTTTATACATTGCCATTCACAGTTCAAAATACTGCTATCGGTAGTGGAAACGCAATAAGTGCTCTTCGCCCAGGAGATATTACTTTAGATATTCAAGCTCAAACTGGTGTTGGTGGAGTAGATACAGCAACAATGAATATTCAAAGTTACAATCTTAGCTTTGATTTAGGTCGTACTCCAATTGAAAGACTAGGTAATAGATTCGCGTTTTCAAGACCAATTGACTTCCCATTAGCAGTAAATCTAAGCGTTGACGCTCAAGTAACTGATATGGTAACTGGTAACCTAGCTGGCTTGGTTGCTGATGATAGCCTTAGATATAGTCCATCAGTCTTAATTAAGAGTCCAACAGATAAGAACTTGGTTATGGCTAAATTTGCACTCCGAGGTGCCAAATTAGTAAGTCAAGAATATAGTTCTGATATCGGTAGCAATAAAACAGTTACCCTAAAATTCGAAACTCAAATTGGTGGACCTCAAGACTCAGGTAATGGATTGTTTATGAACGGACAGTTCTAATAAATAATACATAAATTAAATTATAAAATAACCCTCACGTTCTCGTGGGGGTTATTTTTTGTGTAATTGAAGTTGGGTAAAGGGTTAGATAAAGGTAAAAGATTATGGAAAACGATCCTATAAAAGACATGACTCTTTTTCAGATAAAGAGGAAGATTACAAATATATACAAGAATTTCTTTTTTATTCTTGAAGATTTGGGCGATTCTGGTTATAATATAAATGATGAAACTTATCAAAAAATACGCAAAAGAGTCCTCGATAATGCCAATGACGCAGTAAGAGAGATAGAAGAAAACTTCAGTAAAATTAATATAACACTCAAATGAAAGCTAAAAAATTAAACTATAATTTTCCTATAAGTGAAATAATAGAAGGCAATCTTTCCACGCAAAGTATACAAAAAAGTTTAAAAGATAACTTTGGAATTTTAAGCCCAAGTTTAACAACATTTAAGAATCCAAAATTTATTAAAAATTATCAAAACTGGGATGACAATAAAAAACATCAATTTATTAAAACAATTGGCGGAGTTGTTTATTATGGTAAAATTAAAAACTACTTGCAAGAATTAATAGATAGTAATGGAGAAAAACTATGAAAACAATGTTTGAATTTGATATATATCATGAAAAAGAAATAGACAAAGTAGAAGTATCTACTAATGAAAAAGGCGAAGAAGTAAAGACTACTTCTAAAGTTAAAACTACTGTTCCAGTCAAATTAGCTATTAAAAAACCAACAAGAAGTTTATTTGATGAGGCCGAATTATTTTATGGAGTTAGACTTTCAGAGGGTATTAAGGCTGGATTATTAACTCGCGCGTTATTAGCTAAAAGATTTAATAATGACGGAGGAGTTCTAAGCGATGAAGAGCAAAAAGAATACAACGAACTTTATCTTGAATTTTTCAATCTTCAAAGTGAATTTCAAAAATTATCTATAAAAGAAGAATCTATTCGCAATGATGAAGAAAAAGAAACTCTTAAAGCTGTTGTTATAAAAATGAATGATGCTAGAGAAAGATTGCAAAAATACGAGATGGCTCAAGCTAATCTTTTTGAACAAACCGCAGAAAATAGAGCAAGAAATAAAACTATTATGTGGTGGGTTCTTCAACTGAGTCTTATTCAAGGTGATGATAAAAAATTTAAAGAACTTTTTCAAGATGGAACTTACGAAGATAAGCTTAAAAGATACGATGAAATTGAAGAGTCTGAATCTGATATAGAGAAAATCGCTATACAAAAACTTCTTTATTTAATTAGCTTTTGGTATATTGGTAGAGCAGCTTCTCAAGATGAATTCGAAAAACTTCTTGGAATGACGAAAAAAGAAGAAAAGACCAAGGAATAATGATTGGACACGATAAATAAAAATAAACTTAGGATTCTTTTTGTTGATATATTAAAAGGGTATTCAATAGCTTATTATAAAAATAATAAGTTATATTTCAAACATAACACAAGTCTTGATTCTGGTGACATTGATCACTTTAAAGAAGAATTTATCCAAAAAGCTAAAAAGAACGGTCTTCCAACAGAAGATCAAAAAGAAGAGTATATTATAAAAGAAAAACTCTGGTCAGTAGAAAAGAACGAAGAAATAAAAAAAATAAAATCTTATATTTCTAATTTAAAACAAACCAAGTCTAAATTATTTAAAAATGATGATATTGCTAACATAAATAAACAAATTAATGAAGAAAACATAAAATTATTCGCGTTAGTTTCAGAAAGAAAAGAGTTATTAGGCTTTACTGTAGAAGACTATGCTAATAAAAAAATTAATGAATATTATATGTTTAATTGTTTATTTAAGGATAAAGATTTAAAATATAAATTCTTTTCTGAAGAGGAATTTGATGAATTAGAAAATAAAGATTTCTCTGAAGTTTTTGAAATATACAATAATATTAATAAAAGTTTTGTTGAAAATAATCTTAAAAAAATATCACTATCCACATACTATCTTAGTTTGTTTAATCTATCAGATGATAATCCGTATTATATGTATGGAAAGCCTATTGTTGATTTAACTTTCTATCAAATGGAAGTATTTGGTTATGCTAGATATTTTAAAAACGCATTATCTCAAGCGAAACATAGACCACCAGACGAATATTATGAAGATCCAGATAAGCTTGTAGAATGGTTAGAAAGCAGTAAAAATGCAGAAGAAGTCTTAAGCAAAAATGAAGGGAATTCAAAGAAAACAGAAGGTGCAGTTGCTACCTCTATAGTGGGTGCAAATAAAGAAGATCTAGCAAAAATAGGTAAAGATGAAAATAGCATAAGTTTACATAAAGAAGCCGAGAAAAAAGGTGGAACTTTAACTATGGAAGATTTAATAAAAATGCATGGATCTTAGTAGCGAATACTATCATAATTAATAATATTTCGTGTAATTCCTTACAGTAAAGGAATAAGGTATGGCTAGGACTTCAGCTACAATTTCAGTAGGCGCAGATACAAGACAGCTCGAAAGAGATATTCAGAGCGCATTAGCGCGTGATTTTAAATTCAAAGGATTGAATGAAAAGGCCTTTACTCAGCCTTTAGGTCGAATTACTGGTGCTTCTAATGAATTTCAAAAATCACTAGATGCATCAAATGCTAGAGTTATTGCTTTCGGTGCTAGTGCAGGATTAATATATGGGGTAGAAAAGGCATTTTCTTCATTAATAAGAAGCACTATAGATGTTCAAAAATCATTAACTGATATCAATGTTATATTAAATGTAAGCGCAAAAAGTCTAAACACTTTTGGCTCTGGACTATTTGATATAGCAAAAAGCACTGGCCAAAGTTTTGACGCAGTTGCTCGAGCTGCAACAGAGTTTTCTCGTCAAGGTTTAGGTTTAGAAGCAACACTCAAAAGAACAAAAGATGCTCTTGTTTTAACTCGTTTAAGCGGTTTAGATACAGTAGCTTCTGTGGAAGCTTTAACAGCAACAATTAATAGTTTTAGTGATGCCGCTTTAGATTCTACCACTATTATTAATAAATTAGCTAATGTTGATGCTGCTTTTGCTGTTAGTAGTGCAGATCTTGCAGAAGCTATCAAGCGTGTTGGTAGTTCTGCTCAAGATGCAGGAGTTGATTTTGATGAATTATTAGCAATTGTTACAAGTGTTCAGCAAACTACTGCTAGAGGTGGAGCAGTTATTGGAAATTCTTTAAAAACAATTTTTACTAGAATACAAAGAACAGATACTCTTGACCAATTAGAACAATTAGGTATTCAGGTCAGAACTTTAGAAGGAAGTACCTTACCAGCAATTCAAGTATTATCTAATCTTGCAAGTACTTTCGGAACTTTAGGCGATTCCCAAAAAGCTCAAGTAGCAGAAACTGTTGGTGGCGTTTTCCAAATTAATATTTTAAAAGCAGCATTAGCAGACTTAGGAAAAGAATATTCTATTTATAATAATGCACTTAAAACTTCATCTAACGCAACAGATCAAGCCATAACTCGAAATGAAGCTTTAAATCAAACTTTATCTTCTTTGGTTAATAAAACTTTTGTAAATTTAACTAAGGTAGGTTCTGATTTTGGAAAAGTATCTTTTGGGCCAAGTATAGAAAATTTATTAAATTTATTAAATAAAGGACTAGAAAGTATTGATGTAGATGGTGGCGGGATTGGAAACAGAATTGCCAAAGGTATATTTGAGCAAATTGGTGCATTTGTTTCTGGTCCTGGAGTAGTTTTGCTTACTGCGGTTGTTTCTAAATTGGTGTTTAATCTAGGAAAATTTGCTGCACAATCATTACAAGTTCTTTTAAATTTAAATACAAAATCTGAAGAAAGAGCAGCGATACAAGCAAAAATAAATCAAGTTTTATCTCAAGAACCTGCTCTTGTTCAAGCAGTTTATAATAAAGAAATAAGTGTTTTAGATGTTGAAAATAAAATTCTTGCAATTATAAGACAACAAACTTTAGAAAGACAAAAAGCCGCTTCATTATCAACTACTTTAACTACTGGATTAATTGGAAAAGGATTATCTGCTAAAGGTGGAGTATTAAAAGCAAAGAGTGCAGGATTTATTCCTAATTTTGCTAGTTCAGAAATTTTAGGAGCATTAGCTGGTGGATATGACCCTGGATATGTTCGTAAAATGAATATTCCTGGAGAAGGTTCTGTAACTTATAATTCAGCAGAAAAAGTTAAAAAATTTCCTGGAATGGATCAACCAGCAATTATGCCTCCTCAAACTAGCAAAGCTGGGAAAAATTACCAAAGTCAATTTGATTCAGTATATGGATTTAATCCATATGCAAGCTCTGGTTTTATACCAAATTTCTCAGCAATATCTCCAGCTGTACAAGCAGCAATAAATAAAGCTTTATCTAAAGGAGATATAAGATCACTAACATCAAATTCAACATTTACTAATCGTTTAACAGAGGCCGAATCAACAGCTGTAAATTTAGCCAAACAAAAGATATTGGCAGCTAGAGTTTCTACTCAAAATCCAACGAAAATAACTAAATCTTTTGACGCAAGAGGTTTAGGAGTTTTATCCTTAAGAGGTAAAAGCGGCGATAATATTACCACCTCCACTTCGTTGGCTACATTACCAATGTTTTCTAATGCCGTTAAATCCGACCCATCTATAGGTCAAAATATGGTTCAATTTAATGGCGTACAAGTTAGATCTTTGGATGCTTTAGATAAGCAAAAGCCTAATGAGTTTATTAGATTATTAACAGAACAACTTTTGCCACCTTTAGCTAATGTGGCAACACAATTTGTGGGTAGTGCACTAGGAAATCAAGGAGATGGAGTAAATGAAGTTCTTGGAAAAATTAAAAATGGTAAAAGCTTTTTACCACCAGGAGCTATAGGAGATCTTTTTGAAACAGTAATAAAAATTGCTACAAAAAATCCAGGGAAATTTGTACAATCTGTAGATGACGATTTTAGAAGACCTTTTGATTTTGAAGAATCTGGGGCAGCAAGTGGACAATTTAAATCAAGATTTGGATTTAACTCTAGCTTAATTAAAGCTGATGCAAAATTAACCTCTGATTCTACAGCAATAAGATCCATAATTAAAAAAGCTTACAATTCTAATATCCCTGGTCTTCCATTCACGGAATTATTGAGTGGTAAAATTCCAAAAACTTCTTCTAGAAAAAATAAGTCTAAAGGTTTTATACCTAACTTTTCAGCACTAAATGATTCTATAAATAGAGAAGTTATGGCTGGAACATCTCCATCTAGAGTAAGAATTGGTAAAGATCAAAGATTGACTTCTGCTTCGAATCCTCTTGGTCTAGGAGTATACAACACAAAAGATGAGCCTCTTGGTTTGAGTCAAGGAGTGTCTAGAGCTGGTAGCAAAGCTAAAACTGCAGGAGCTGCAAATGGTTTTGTTCCTAATTTTAATCCTGCCGTAGTAGTAGGTGGAGCCATATTAGGTAATACAGTAATTAGATTTGCTGTGCAGCAAGCAATTTCTGCTGCACTTATTTATGGTATTAATAAAATAGTAGAAACTGTTAATTCTAGGATTGAAGGTGATAAAAACAAGCAAATCGTCTCGACTGTAGGTCAAGCTGCTCAATTTGGTATAGGAACTGCATTTTTAGGAGGAGGAGCGAAAGTGGGTGCTGGCATAGCTTTATCTACTTTGATCCCAGGATTGATAAGCGCGCTAGGATCTGCAGACCAAGCAACTAAAGATTTAATTGTTGCTTCTGAAGAGAATAAGGATAAAGTACAAGAATTTAATTCAGCTTTTTCTTCTTACAGTTCAAATCTAGAAAAATTAAAAGATGAAACTATTTCTGCTGGAGAAAAGCAAAAGATCCTTTCAGAAAATAATGAACAATTATCAAAAATACTTTTAAATACTCCAGATCAACTTAGAGATAATCTTAAAACAGCGCTTTCTGGTGGCGATTTTGAAAAAGTAACAGCAGCTCTATCTCAAGTGCAAGTAGCCCTACAAGTATCTGCTGCAAATACTGATAATTTAGCAAAGATTACTCAAATTACTTCTGATAAATCATTAAAACCAGAAGAATTTAATAAATTAAGTACATCTATATTAGCTTTACAAAATGAGAGAGGAATTTCTGTTGCATCTTCAGTTATGAGTAATCCACAGATACTTAAAAACTTTCAAAAATCTTTAGAAGCTCTACCTCAAACTCTTGATGTATCAAGTAGAGATTTGACAAATGAAATTGAAAAAAAATATGGTTACAGAATCGATATGGAAGGAACAACTGGTTATGCTAATAAAGGCAGAGTAAGTCCTTTTGCTCCGCAGGTAATAGATAAAAAAGAAATAGATAGATTAAAATCTTTAGTTCTTCCAGATGTACTTGCTAGAAAAACAAAAGAATTAGAACAGTCTAATACAAATCAATTGGTAAATTCCATAGAAAATTTGCTCAAAGACTCTCAGTTAAGTGAACCAGTAATAAAATCTGTAATTGATCCTTTAAGAAATGTACCTTTTGATGACGCAAGCAAAGAAATAGAAAATTTAAATAAAGTTTTAGAATCTCTTGGTTTTACTGTGCAAAAAACAGATAAAGGACTTCAAGTTATATTAAAATATACAAGAGATGATATTTTAAGAAGAGCAGGTCTTTCGGGAGATGTTTCTGCGAATGTAGATTCGGCAAATGCATTTAGAAAGGCTTTAGATATAGAAGCGCTAACTAAATATAGTACTGAATTTTTAGATAAAAGAACAGAATTAAATCCAAACAGAATGGCTGCTGGAAAAGTTTTAGACGCCCAAGAACAAATATACTCATCAATATTAAATGAAACAGAACGAAGAAAAGTTAACGCTAAATTCATAGAGCAAACAAACAATTTGCACAAAAAAGGCGTTATAGATTTAGATAAATTTATTCTAGCTGTTCAAGGTAGCCAAGAAGAACTTGTAGCTTTAAATCAAAGGGCGCGAGGATTAATGTTTGCTGAAGACTTTAGAGGCGCAAGACAGGCTGGAAGAGAAAAAAGAATATTAGGTGGAGAAACAAAACTAGAAGATTTTCCAGCTTCATTTTTTGACGAGTTTGATAATAAAACAGAAGACTCTTATAGACAAGCTCAACTTGGAGCAGCAGATACAGCACGAACAATTAAAAGTGAATTTAATAATGCCTTTTTATCTTTTGCGAATGGAACAGAAACAGCAAGTGATGCATTTACAAAAATGGCTAATAATATTAGTAATAGAATACAACAATTAGCATTAGAATTTGCAACAAATCAAATTTTTGGTTCTCTTTTTGGTAGTACTAGTAATATCTTTGGTGGCAGTGGTGGAATCGGAGATTTCTTTGGTTCATTATTTAAATCAAAAGGCGGAATGATAAAAGGTTATTCGTCTGGTGGTAATGTAACTGGTGGATCAAGAAATAAAGATGATGTTCCAGCTATGTTGAGCGGTGGAGAATATGTTATAAGAAAAAGTGCTGTTAATAAATATGGTAAAGAATATTTGCAAATGTTAAATGAAGGAAAAGTTCAAAAAAACTTTTTTGGTGGTGCACTACAGAAGATGGCGATGGGAATAGCCTCCAAAGCAATCACTCAAGGTGTAGCAGCAATGAACCCAGCGGTTGCTCCTGTGTTTAACGCAGTACTTGGTAAATATAAAGATGATGATAATGATTTTAAATTTTTTAAATATGGCGGAAGAGTCCAAAAATTTGCTGGTGGTGGAGAAGCTCAATTTTTAGGAGCAAATACTTATAGATATAATGATGCTCTTTATCCTACTGCAGGAGAGGATGTAATTGATCAAAGATTAAGTTTACGAGCTATAACTGATGAAAATAATCCACAAAATGCCAGACGTAAAGAAAGAGAAGCGGCTTTATATGATTACTTAAATTATGTGGAAAGTGTTATGGAGTCTAATAGAGAGGCTCTTGAAGAAAACATAAGAATGAATCAGCAGATACGAGACGAATATAATAAGCAAAAAAGTGCAAGAAGCAGGGGTGCGCTCATGAGCTTTGGTCTTGGTCTTCTTGGAGCAGGAGCAAGTCAATTTTCTTCAATGGGAGGATTTAAAGGGTTACTTGGTGCTGGATCTTCATTGGGCTCTCAAGAGGTAAGAAGAGCTACCGCTGTAAATGATGTAAATTTAAGATCTGGTTATGGTAGCACTACTTATAAGCCTACTCAACCTGCTCCATATTCTGGAGGAAGATTAAAATTAGGTAAAGCTAGCGGTGGATATATTCAAGGTTTTGCAAATGGTGGTTCTAGTGGCAAAGATGATATTCCAGCTCTTTTAATGGGTGGTGAATTTGTAATGAGAAAAGAAGCTGTTAATAATTATGGTAAAAAATTCTTTGATGATCTCAATTCTGGTAGAGCAAGAAAATTTGCTAATGGTGGAACAGCTGGTAATTCAATGAATCAAGTAGGCGAAGTAGGCACTGCCGTCTCTACAAATAATATAAACATAACAGTTAATGTTAGCGGCGGAGAAGTAACATCTGATAGTATGAATCAAAATTCCGCTTCAAGTGCTCAAGAAAACAATAAAAAAGGTGAAGATAGCAAGGCTTTGGCAGCTTTAATCAAAAATCAAGTAATGGAAGTTATCAATCAACAACAAAGACCTGGCGGGATTCTCAGAAGATAATTATATTATTAATTTAACAGAAAAGTTGATTAAGTCTTTGTCTGATAATACTTGAGATTTATTAATAGAACTATTTTCACTTAAATATTCATTTAAATTTTGCAGATCATAAGAGTATTTAAATAATAAAGTAATATATTCTTTATCTTCAATTAAGGTTTTATACTTTTCATGGAATTTAAGATTATTACTAGTTTCTATATAAAATTTTTCATTGTTATAAAAAGATGTTATAAATTCAATATAAATATTGCAAGTATCAGGTAATTCCTCAATTTCTAGTATTTTAGCGCTTCTGATACCTTGATTTTGAAGATAATCAAGATCTATTATAACATCCTCATAATCAATTAAACCTTTTGCATAATATCCTAAATAATCTTTTTCTAAATTGTAAGTATTATCTAAAACATCATCAGTGTTTAAATCATCAGATAAGCAGATCGTTTTGTTAGATTGAGCTTTATTAAGTAAAGGAAAATATTTATTAAAAATCATATCATTTATATTTAAATCTGTTTGTAATGAATTGGTTTCAATACTGTCTTTATTAAATAAATATATATAATTTTGATAAAATGCTACAGTGTCATTACTAATCGCTTGTTTATAAATTTTTCCAATATTAAAACATTGATTACTAAAATATTTTTGATATAAATTATTTACGTTTTCTTCAGATTCTCTTGAGATTAAAAAGGTATATAATTGAGATTGGAAATAATTTAATGGAATAATTTTAATATTTAAATTTTCTGAAATTTCTACTATATCAGTCTCAAGAAAAGGAACAGTTAGTAATGTTACTGAATCATTAACATTTAACCATTTTTCTTTAATATTTTCTATAAATAAATTATTTAATTTTTTATTTTTTAAAATTTTATTAGAAACTTCAGTTAAAATTAAAAAAGAAAATATATTTTTTTCATCGAAATAGCTTTTATTTATTAACATTTTAATACTTATTAAATCTGAACTTCTATATATTTTATTAAATAAAAGATTTTTATTTAAATTTTCTATTTCTTCATATTCTATTTCATTTTGAAAAATTTTTTCAGAATTATTGTACTTAATTTCAAATTTTAATTTTTTAAAAAATCCTAATTCATTTTTAAATTCTTTATATTTTGAATAATTATTTATAAAATCATATTTAAAAATATTTTTTGCTCTATTTCTAGAGACGCTGCTATAAAACTTTATTTTAGGAGTATCGATTATCCTTCTAGCGACTTTATCTATTGCTGGCTCATAATCATTAATATTTTTATATTGTTGTATTATTTCATTTTCAGTATTTCTTATTGTAACGTCATAGTTAGGAAAATCTTCGTAAATTCCAAAATATTCTTGGATTGCTCTTATAGTATCCCATTCAAAAGTTAAATCAAAATTATTTATTTTCATAATTAATACACATTAACTCCAGAAACATTTACATCATTTTCAGAAACTTGATTTCTAAAAATCAAAGATCCTTCAGCTGGCGAAGACCTTTCTCCTATGCTATTTTGCGCAAATACTCTAAAATAATAAATACCAGTGCGAACTGGAGTTATAAAAGGAGGAAATATTGGAGCGTATAATTGTGAATTAAATGATACTCCAGTTTTTATATTTTCAGCTGAAATTGCGCTTAAAAAATTTTCTGTTGGTGTTGTAGAACCAAAATTTGTACCAGTTTTAACGTATGTATAATAAACAGTATTTAAAGAATTTTCTTTTGGAATTATATCGTATATTATACTATTAATTCCATTTTGATTTGTTGAATAGGGTAGATCACCTTGAGTTGGATCTCCGCATCCATAAGTTGCATAATCATTAAGAAATGGAGCGAAATAACAACCATTTTTATCTCTAAAAAGATTACTAAGTCTTAATTCAGGTTGAACAGGTAGACTTGGCCTTATTGGTACATTAACTAGTTGTCCAATATTATCTATATCTTTGAATTTTTGATCATCATATTTTAGAGCGTTAATTGTAAATATAGCATTATCATTTTCTATGATATTTAAAACTTTATATTTTTGAGATTTATTTAAATAAGATTCTAAATAATAACCTGGATAAACAGTTTGAGCATCATTATTTATTTTAGATCTTGTATTAATACCTACAGGCAAATAACCAGTTGTATCTATATTTATAATCCATGGCGCGCTTTGAGGAAATAAATATCCACTACTTATATTTAATAAAGGAGAAGGAAAGTTTATTTGTATGTTATTAGAGTATACTCCAGATCCACTTGTTATATAATTTTTTGGATTATTAATTTTGATAGATTGTATTTGACTTCTTTTGAAAAATGAACTATTTAATCCACTAATTCCAGAAGAATTTATAGAAGAGGTATAACCTGTAACATACAAATCACCTAAATTTGTTCCAAAATCTAAATTATACGTTGGAGTTACAACGTCAAACATGAATGAATTATTTACATTAATACCACTTAATGCATATGTATTTGTAAAATTATATGGTAAATCCAATACCGCATATCCAGTTGTTAATTCTAAAGTCCTACCTGCGTAACTTAAATTTTTTCTTGCTTGATCATAAATAGATATAACATCTCCAGGTCTTACAAAACTACCTTCTAAACCTACTTGAAATTCTACAGTTTCTGTATTTAAATTTTGAGTCGCAAGAAGCCATTTTCCAGCTCTTCTTGCTTGATTTTTGTTTGTGCATCCAAAAGAAGTAATTTCTGTTTCTCTAATTCCAAGTCTAAGCATAGCTCCAACATCTTCAACTATCTCTATGGCTGGTTTATAGTTGTCGTTTTCGTCATTATATCTTACTACTGCTACTGTTTTTCTCGATTTTTTTGAAGCATCAGAATAAGAAAATCCAGGTGCAATAACATTACTATTATTAAATAAATAAATTGAATCTTTTGGAGAATCTTGAGATAAGAATATTTGACCAGCAGAATAGTAAAGTATGGCTAAAAATAAACTGGCCATATCATTTAAAACCTTATATGCTTCTTCTTTTGTGCCAAAATATACGTTGCATTTAAATCTTGGCTCTAATCCACCAGCTCCATCACTTACTAATTGGTCGCAATATTGACTTATTTCATATAAATTCCATTTATCTGCTAGTTTAGCGTCTATATATTTACCTAATCCAAATCTATTATTTGTTATAATATCATAAAAGCACCAAGCTGGATTATCTGTCCATGCAACTTTAAATTTACCATTCCAAGGGCCACTATAGCTTCTTGTAATAGGATCATAATTAACAGGGATTTTAACTTTTAAAAGTTTTAGTAAGTAGGACCTACTGGGAATTGAGCCAAAATATCTTGCATCAAATTTTGAAAATATTAGTGCAGAATCTGGATAAACAAATCTATCGGAATAAACTTCTGTGATACTATCTATTGAAGTTTCGCTCATAAGACTGGAAGAAGTAGCCTCCCTGGATGTTTTGATAATATCTATTACCCAACCGATTTGATCATTAAACAATGGAAAAGTTGGTCTATTTTCGGCAAATGGTCTTAGTGTAACTTCATATGTCCAAATGATTGGCGAAGTTGAAATTTTACCCTTTAGGGTTATTTCATCATTTGACCAAGCATCTATTTCAAAAGGTGGATATTTTGAGGTGTCTAATTGAACTAAAGAGTAATCTTTCAAAAGTCTATAAATTAGAAATTGAAATTGCGCTTCTTGCTGTTCTATGTCCCCAGCATTGCTACCTTTAACTATTTGTTCGTATAGACTTGATATTTTAATATTAATTTTTATGGAAGAAATGTCTGTATTGTATACGTAATATGTTTTTGGTGTTACTATTCTTTGGCTACCGCTGATGAGATAATATCCATAAATTTTTTCATTAATTGATTTTGTCACAGAAGTTTGAATTGGTATTTTATTTTTATCTACTTGTTTTCCAAAATAGTCTCTTCTTTCCTCATAAAGATTTAAATATGGATTATAAACTGTATGGTCGTTTGTTTTTTCTCCGTAAGTAAATTTATAATCTGAATATTGAAAATTATTAAATCCTTTTTGATCTGCTAGCGGCACTTCGTCCCAGAATATAGATCTAGCTTCTGGCGCACTATTTGTTGATCCGTGAGGTTCAAAACTAAATGAACTGTAACCAATATCTCCAGTAGTTTTACCGCTTAAACTATAATAATATTTTCCAGTAGGAAAACCTTCAATTGGACCTTCGCAAATTAAATCTAAAATATTTATTTCGGAAATAGAACTTAGTGCTGTTAGATTTTTTTTATTACCATAAGCAATTTCAGTTGCTCTATTCTTATCTACAGAAAAAATAGATTTTAAATCTGGAGCATTATTATCTACACTTGAATATACTGTATTTGGTGGACTACTAAATCCAGCTCTAAAATCTTTGTAAGTATCAGTTTTTAATGTTGCTAATGGTGTATAAGTAGAATGAAATCCACTTGGTCCATATCCCCAACCTGAAACAGCTGTTGTTTCAAGATATGGAATAATAGAACCACTAAAAGATAAGGCTATAGCTCCAACTCCTCCACCATCATCTTGAGCGGTACTATTTGGAAAATTATATCCAACCGCTCCATATCCTAAATTTCCAGGAAATAATACGTAAGCCAAGCCGTCTGAATATTTATTAATTGCCATAAATTAAAAAGGAATTGAAGATAGGGAATTCTGACTTATTAAATAACATCTTGAATTGAATATATATTGATTATCTCCTTCAAGAATAGATTGTTCAGTTACGCTATCATATTTACCTACATACGCTCTATATAATATATTATAATTTCCATAAACATTATTTCCACCAACTAATAAAGTACCATATCCTACTGGTACTGGTCCACCTTCCCCAACTGTATTCGATGGTCCATTAAAAAGATATGAATTTGCTCCACCTGCTGTTCCACCTATTGGATCAGCTTGTTTGGCCGTAAATGGTACATTTGGTGGAGGTTTAGATAATAATTCGCTAGTTCCAGCAGCAATTAAACCTACGCTAGCCACTCCAATACTAACTGCAAGAGGCATGAAGCTAGGGAAAGCAACTCCAATTCCTATTCCAGCTACTAATCCTACTGCACCTAATGTTATTTGACCAACTGGACTTTTAAAAAAATTGATAGCACTTTGGAAAATATCTGCGCCAATTAAACAAGGCACAATATCTATTGTTTGAATTTTTTCATCTAAAATCATAAATAATTCTGTATTTTTCATTTCTTCTATACTTTTAATATCTGGAATTTCAGAAAAAAGAGGAGTACTATTTATTAATATTTCATACCCATAATCTAAATTATTTATTAAATATTTTCTTAATTTTTTTGTATTTACTTCTATCGCATTTAAAGCTTCGGCTACGCTTGAAACTTCAAGATCCCAAGATTCTCCAATATCTTGTCCTAATTTACCATGTAAATTGACTTTTATCATATTTTTATCCTAAAGAATTACATGCAAAATGTATCGTTGGAGTTAATTTCTTTAAATTAGTTGATTCATATACTTTAAATATATTTTTTTTAATATTATGTAGTATTATTGGTATCATTAAAGATTCAGAGCATGCTTTATCTAATTCAGAAAATTCACAGTTTTCACTTATATGACTATGATATATATAATATATTTTATTATATATATATTTTGTTTTCAAAAAATCAATAGAAGAAATTTTAAAGAAGTTAATTGGATCGGGAGCTATATTTTTACATGGGACACACATAAAATCATTTTCAAAAACTATAAAACCACATGCTTCTTGCGTATCATCTTTTAAGCATGCTTCGCGAATAGAGTCTTTAATTTTTTTATTAAACATTTGGTTTATTTGTTCCAGGAAATCCGCCAAATGGTAAAAATCCATTTAAATAATTACCGTTTGCATCTTTAGGAATTCCATGAGAATTTGGAGAACTAGGATCTTCAACTCCAGGTCTTCTAGGAAAATATACTTGTTGACCATTAATTCCAGTTAGCCAAACGCTTTTGGTAGTATAATACGTCCAATGCATTCTTAAAGCAGTATCATTATAATTTTCTCCTCCTCTATTGGTTGGCCAAATAACTGGTCTAAACGCAGGATTTTTCAGCCATCTAAGTCTGCAGGCTGAAATATCCTTAGAGCAAACGTCTGCTTCCCAATAATTTTTATTTAAAGGTGTATCAAAAACATTTGATGTGTGATTTTTAATACAAACAAAATAATTTTTTAAATTTTTATTTTCTAAAAAGACAAAATCACCAGAAACATATGTATTATTTATATTCCAAGCTCCAGAATTACCAAGTGAACCATTGGTTCCTTGATTTGACCCAGTGATCCTAAATATTGCGCTAGCTCCAATTTGTCCTGTGGGAAAAATTCCACCAATAAATAATTGATTATTTTCTGTTGCTACTGGTGGAGCAGTTAAAAGACCTTTTACATTAAAATCAGGATTCACTGTATCTGCGTAAATTCCACTATGCAACGAGGTCAATCTACTATTGTATTCATAACAACATCCTTCTCCACGATATTGAAAAGGACATTTTTTTGAATATATTGTCCTCCCTGGAAAAGTTAAATTTTCTAAATCAAGAATTGTATTAAGTTGATATTCAACAATAGAGGTGTTTTCTATAGTTTTTCTATCTATATAGTATATGTCTTTTGGAAGTTCTATTTCGTAAATTCCAGTATTTGTTGCATATATATTATATCCTTCTTGAAAGTTTAAAGAATTTAAATATTTTAAAAATGTTCTAATCCTTGTAAATTTTGCGCCAATTATATCATCAAGAGATTGAATTTGCATTCTAATGTAGTTATAGAAAGAATTGTTGGAATTATCAGGAGAAAAATTTGATATTGATATTTTTGGCGTAGGTAATGTGGTGGATGAATTATACTCGAATCCCTCTGCTTTTATGGGAAATGGATAATAAGAATTATTTTGCCAATTAATTATTCCGTATGGATTATTTGTTAATTTAAATAGATTGAAATTATTGTAAATACGTAAAACTCCCATATTAGTTGGCTGATTATTTCCATAACTTAATGTTTTTGTTATTGGATGAATTTCAGAAAAATCTATTTCAAATAATTCAATTAATTGTGATGGACTAGAAGATAGAAGATTTTCTCTAATATCTCTACTACCACTTATAATTGATAAATAGGTATCGTATTGAGCCATATTATTCTGCTACCTCAGAAAATTCAACTTTTATGTTATAAAGATTATAGGAAACGGGCTGAACTGTCCATGTGAGACAAGTAAACATAGTCTTAGTATTAGGCTTGGAATAAATTGTGGGTAAATTATAAACAAAACTTTCTTTAGCGTTTCTTTCTTGTAAAAAATGTAAAATTGATACAGTTTCCAACTCACTTCTATTTTCGAAATTTAAACCGATCTGTTTTAAATTATTATTAATAGAGTCTTGTATTCTTTGTTGATAACCATTTCCAAATTGATTTATTTTTATTCTAGGACTATTCAAAAACTCCGCTCCATAAGAAGGTTTCCACCAAAAATTTGGATATAATACACTATTTAAAGATATATATCCATCCCACTTAACTTGAAGATTACTTGGAGTGATTGGATCTTGACCAACATTTGAATCTATTATTGAATAATAGAATCTATTATTACTGCCTTTTACAATATCGTACTTCTTATAAGTAGATCCTGCGCCCCAAGTAGGAACTGTATCGTAAATACTTGCCATATATACCTTTTACCTCTTATATTTTACACTTAAAAGAAGTGTAATTATAGTTAATGTTTAATGTCTATTCTATAGAAAATCAGAACTTTTATCTAAATGATTCTTCGGTATCTGGAATAAAAAGTTTTAATGTTGGCGTTGATCTTAAGATAGCTCCTCAAATATCTATAGATAATTCGATTAGTTATACGAAGAATGGCTTGCCAGTTGCTCAATTCGACTTATCTTATATATTGAGTGATACTGATAGATTTTTAACATATACAGGTATAAGTTCATTTTCTGGTAAAATTGAGTATGGTGATAAATATGTAACGTTTACAGATGGGTATTTGACTAATTATTCTTTAAACTATAAACTAGGAGAATATCCAACTGTTGATATAAGAGGAGTTATTTTTAATTGGACAGCTTCTCAAATATCTTTTAGCCCAAAACCAGTAAATTTAAATACATTTAATATTGGAGATCCATGTTTTATAGATACGAACATAGCAGATTTTAGTTCTAATCGAGTTCAATCATTTGGAATTAATATTGATGTAAGTCGTATACCCAATTATACTATTGGAAATTATTTACCAGACACTGTATATATTCAATATCCAATAAAGCAAGAACTGTCAATAGATGCTAGCGCAAGCAATTCAATATTTGTATCAAATCTCCGTAATTTACCAAACTCAGGGTATATTGCTCCTGATGCTGGACAATACATATCAATAAAAAAATATCAATCTAATTCAAATTTGGCCACGTTTAATTTACCCAATAATATCATTACTAACTTAAATTCTACATTTAGTAACGATAATGAAGCTCAATTTAGTCAAAGAAAAGTACTATATCTGCAACCATAATTTTTAGATTTTTAATAATATATATATTATAATATTTTGAATATGGAAATAAAAGATATAATAAGATCTCGTGCTTTTTTAAAAGTTTTTATAAAAGATGATGTTGCTTTCAACTCTTTAAAAGAGAAATTTCCCGAAATAATTGCCGATTTAACTACTCTAAAAAATAACGCTAATTGTTCTTGTAGGGGTCGAACAGTAAATTATCTTATATCAAAAATTGAAAGTGAAAAAGATTTTTTTTCTTATATGTTTTCTGAAGAAAATATAAAAAATATAGTTAAAAGAGAAGAAGAAGAAAAAGAATCAATAAAACGATCTAGAGGAAGAAGCAATGTTTTATAATTTTTTAGCATATCTTTTACTTTGTTTGAGTATAACTTACGCTTGGAGCGATACTGAAGCAGCCAGACCTTTTCGTAATTTTTTAGTTAAAATACCTTATATTCATAAACCCTTGCTTTGCCATGAATGTTCTAGTTTTTGGATATCTTTAGTTCTTAGTTTTTTTATTAATCCATTCATTACATTAACTTATCCTGTGTTAAGTAATATTTTAAGTGCATTTTGTGGATTTTTTATTAATTTATATTTTGTTAGAAACCAATTAGTTAAATATAAAGATTATTAATCTTTTACTTTTTTAAGTCTATCAATTAGTTCAAATATTTTTACTTTTGATATATCAGTAATTGAGCTAAGATTTTCTGCATTTTCAAATTTTTCTTTAATAAGTCTTTTCTTAAGAGTATCAAAATTGACACCTTTTTCCTTCATAACTTTTTCAAGTAATGATTGAGGAGATGTTGGGTTTTCATTAACAGATGAAGAATCATCAAGAAGTTTTGCATCTCCTAGTTCTTCTTGAGAAACAATATTAATCTTTAAGAAATTACGTACACAACGAACAAATGCTCTATTCTCGGCGATTGCAGCTAAAAAGAATCTAGCGAAACTCTTTGTATTATTTACGCTTGCATCAGCAAGAGATTCGAAAACAATCTCTTTTCCACCAGTTTCATAATTTGGAAGCCAAGTAATCTTACAACTTGTTGCAAAATAACTCTCAGAAGCTGATACCACTTTATATTCAACACTTGTATATCCACGGATTTGAGCAAGTTCTTTGATTCCGCCTAAAAGGATAAGAAGATCTTTATCTTGAAGTTTTGATACATCTGTTTCTTGAGTCTTTTGTCTATTAGGTACAAGATGTTCTGTTTTAACCATTTTACGCCAATTGATAGTTCCGTCATCATTAAATATATAGTTTAAAGTTTGATCTTCAATTAGACCATATTGATTTCTAGTTACTAGCTTTGGAGGAGTAACTTGAGATGTTGGAGTTGCAGTATTTTCAATTTGAATATCTAATCCTTTGTTGACAACATTGAATAGCTCTGAACTACCAATTGAAATGGTATTTTCTTCTGATTTGATTTTAGGACTCATTTAAGAATGATACCCCATATTAAACTTTAAGTCAACTTAAAAATATAAAAATTATCGACTTCTTTCCAAAATTCTGGATCATCTACTACTTTATTACCAGAATTATGTAACCAATCGTATCTAGATATAAATTGACCTTTTGAGGAGATTAATGTTCTTGAGGATTTATAAAAAAGATCATTTGTATCTATTATTTTTGCATCTTCTTTTGTTTTGTGTTTTTTATTAATTATGAGATTATAATCCATATAATCTATTTTATATTTATTTAAAATTGATTCCTCTAAAAATGAAAGTAAAGCATAATTAATTGAATTATTCTTTAATAGTTTAACGAAATTTACGTCATTGTCTTCTTCTACAATATAAATTACTTGGAGAATATTCTTTTTATATTTTTGAATCAGATCTTTTTTAATAGATTTATTTGTAAAAATAATAGTTTTCTTTGCAGACAGTATATTCTCTAAAGCTTGTTCATTAAAATAATAATCCATTCTAACTATAGGATTTTCAATTGGTATAGAGTTTACATCAATTATTTCGTCTGGTACAACCTCAAAACTCCTAGCATTAAAATCTTGTCCAAAGTATATACTCTCTGGTAAATTTGAGTATTCTATATCAAGGAGTTTTAATATTGCTCCAGCGATTTCTTCTGGTTTTATCTGATCTATTGATTTTGGTGATTCTACTTGCGAATAGGATGGTTTTTTATTACCTATTCTTTCGTATCCTTTAAGAAGAACGTGTTTGTTTTTATCTCCAAAATGAGGACCAGCTACATTTGGATTACTTATACTATAAAGAGAAACTATTAGTTTATTGAAATAAGAAGACAAATGAACGCATAAACTATCTGCTCCAAAATGTAAAATGTTATTTTCTATTATATAAGCTAATTGATTAATATTTGTTTGTCCTAGCAGGTTTATAACACCATTTAGTGGTTTTTCATCTTTTGTGCCGACTTGAACAATATTGATATTATTTTTATTTAAATAAGGATGTATTAAACTAATAACTTCTTGCCAATAAGAGTAGTTTCTTGAGTCATATGGTGTTTGAGCTTGAAACGTAATGTATTTTTCAATAGGTAGTGGAAAATATTTAGAATAAATAAAAGGCTTGTCAATTTTTGAACCAGTATTTGTTGCGTATGTATCAAGTAGTCTCATTATTTAATGATAATTTAATTTAAACTAAAATCTAGTTTATCTACACCATTATGAAGATAATTTAAATTTCTTTGAGTACATGTATAAGGTAAGTAGGCAATATCAAAATATCCATCGTGTTGATTATTCCCCTCTAGCCAAATTAGATTATCCATAATTGGATTGTACTCTATCCATCTATGAACATATGGATTTCCATCTAATATATCTTTATATTGAGGTTTTGTGGCAACATATAAACTATAGTCTGGATATCTATCTTTAATTGATTTAAATAAAGCAGTACTAAGAAATACATCACCTGCGCTTTCTGGAATAACATATATTACTCGGCCTTTATCATTAGAATCGAGAAGATCTTCGAATTTGATTTGTTTGTTTTTTTCATTTTCTTTTAAAGCGATATTTCTAAAATAGTTTTCTATATCTGGTCTTTTAGCGCCCTTACTTAACTCGTTCATCCAGTATTGATGTCCAGAATCATTTCGATCAATATTTTTCATTTTTAAAATATTATGATACATAAAAATAAGCCATTCGGCATCATCAACAATTTCTGGTATTTTAACGTAAGGATCTTTTTTATCTTCTGGGTTTTCTTTAACTTTATCCCAATCAATAATAGGTTGAGAATCTATAAATTGTTCTAAAGTTTTTGCAATATTTTTTACTCCAAAATGTTTGATTGTCCATTCTCTTGCTTTTTTACCAATCTCAAGCCTCTTATGCGGTAGCATTTTATATACAATGTTCAATTGTTTTGCTATTGATTCTGGATAAGTGGAAGCTTTAATGAACTCTGTACCATGTTCTCTGTATTCAGTCCATTCTAAGGGTAATGAATTAGCTTCTGGTTCGCACATTTCTTCTCCACAGCTGTAATTTGTTACAAGAGTAATTAATTCGGTAAGTTTGGCTTCTTGAATTGGTATTTCTTGTCCACCGCTTGTAAATGGATGACAATATACATCCATAAAATTATATATTTCATTCAATTGAGCTTCAGTTACTCCTAAACCAACATTTGTTGTGGTCTGGCTTTTTTCTGTTCCACAATATTTACAGTTTAAATCTTGTCCAATAAATGGTTTTACTTCATATTCTCCACAATTTTTACATACATATGTTGTTAATATTTCTTTTGGATTAACTCCAATTTCTGCTGCAAGTTTATGTATATTCCAACCTTCACCCCAATGAGTATGAAGCAGGAGATAAGTATTTTTTATTTCTGGATTTTGTTTTTTCCACAAAGCATATCCTTGTAATAAATTCGGCACGCTTTTCCTTAATTGATTTCTAAATACGAATCCTACGATAAATGCGTCTTGTGGAATATTATTTTTCTTTCTGAGTTGATTTCTTTCAAAATCAGAAAGTCTATGAAAGTCTTTATCTTCTAGGCATCCATGCACAGTTTTAACATGACTATATCCAAGTTTATGCATAGCTTTTGTAGCAAAACTACTCCAAATCCAATAATTTTTAATTTTTGGAGCATTTGTTATTGCTGATTGAAGAATAGGAAGAGAATCTAATGTAGTCCAAATTACTGATGCAATTTTATTAAACCAAGGCTTTTCAATAGCAAAATCTACACCCCAAATATCTTGCGCTGCAAAATATATGTCTGGTTTTTCTTCATTAATAACTCTATCTAAATAATGTGCTCCATAGCTAGCCATTCTAGCTAAATTAGGATCTCTATTTAATTGATCTAATTCTTGTTGATTATTAGGAAGCGATCCAACAGATTTCCAAGGAGTTTTTTTGAATTCTGGATGGTCATAAGTCATTCCGCAGCAATAATGCACTAAATCATATTTATTTGTAGAATATAAATATTTAAGTAAAGCTCTAGCATTTCTCCCAAAGCCTGTTTTGGCTAAAGAAAAGTCTGTTTGTATTAAAACTTTCTTTTTTCGTTCCATTACCAGAGTTCGCTATCTTCTTGATCGGCCGCATTAACTTCTTTGGTTTCTTTTGGTGAATTTTTTGCTTTCTTTATGGCTTCAATTCTTTGAGCTTCAAAAACAGAATTTAAAGAATAGGCCAAAAACTCTTTTAATAATCTTGCTTCATTAAAGTAAAAACCAATCAAATATGATTGTTTATTTTCTACATTTTGTTTATCTTCTTTATTAACGCTATAAGAAAAACCTACTTGCTTTTCTTCCCTAATATAAGGAGCCAATTTAATTTTTGTTATTTGTTTCTCTGAAGTATGATAAGCTGAAAATTCTGTATTTCTTTCTAAAGCATCAAGAAGTCCAGCTGCTTCTGTTAGAGAAAATTTAACTTTAACACTTTTACTTGGATTGTTTTGATTTTCCGAAAAAGATCCAATCTTTTTGGCATCGTTCCAAGAGCTTTGTTTGATTAATGATCCCCATACTGAATTATCTTTTGAATTTACGCTAAAACTACAAGCCGTGCCTGTATTCTTACTATTTGGTTTATAAAATGATATCATATTACTTTATGTTACTATCTATATTTAAAAATGTCAATTATTTTTATCTGTCTTTTTTAAATCATTTAATTTCATATAAATTTGATGATCTTGAATAGCTATTAAGTCTCCAAATATACAATCATCTCTCTTTGAACCTTTGGCGATAACAATATTTCCTTCTTCAAAAGCTTTATTATTTAATAATTTATTATTTTCAATATTATCATTAAATATCAATACGCTAATTGAGCTAGTTTCATCTGATATTTTTAATCTTGTATATCTTGTTTTCTTTTCATTTTTAGATACGCCAGTATACACTTCTTCTATTTGACCAACAAATGCCACTTTGCTATTAACTGGTTCATCTATAATATCACTAACATATTTAAGGTTTTCTCTTTTCTCCGCGAAGATATCTCTTAAATTTTTATTATATGTATATCCTAAGAGTTTCTTTTCATAATACCAGTTAGCAAAACTTTCACTTTTACTATTCTGATTATAGATTTCAAGATATGGTGCATATTTAGCTTTGATAGTATTTAATCTGTTATCTTTAATAACTAAATGATTTTTTTCGTCAGTAAATTTATTGAGATGTTTAATAATTTTAATTAAGTCATAATCGAACTTATCTGCGAATGAAATTGAATACTTCTTTTCTTTAGCGGTTAAAATATTCCACAATTGAGCTTCTAGTACAATTTTACTTCTGGATTGATTAAAGCCACTTAATGCTCCTGCTTGAATCAAGGAAGATAATACTCCAATATTAAGATTGGCTTCTTCCGCTGCTTGGAAGATCTCGAATTTATTAGAATACTTATTTCTGAAACTATTTAGTTTTTCAATAGATTTATCACTAATTCCTTTTATAGATAATAGACCAAATCTAATATCTTTATCTTCTATTGAGAAATCCATTTCTGATTTGATAATGTGTGGAGGAAGGAGTTTGATATCAAATTCGTGCATTTCTTTTTGAATCTTAGAAATTTCACCAATTGGATCTGGTTCATTTCTACTCATTTTTAATAAAGATAAAAAGAATTGTTGAGGATGATTGAATTTTAAATAAATTGTAACTGCCGCTAAAGCTGCATAAGCCAATGAGTGGCTTTTATTGAACGAGTAATTAGCGGAGTCTTCAAGAATTTTCCATAGAATCTCTCCTACTTCTTTAGGTATTTTATTTTCTTTGATCTTTGATTCGATCTTCTTTTTCCAAGCTTTGATCTCTTCGGTTTTCTTTTTGCCTACGATTCTTCTTAATATTTCTGCTTCATCTAAAGTAAATCCAATCTTATTAGCCATCTTCATCAATTGCTCTTGATACAATGCTACTCCACCAGTTTGTTTGAGAATATCATCAAAGAATGGATGAATACTTTCTGATTGTTGATAATTTGTATGGGCAGCATATTTATCTACGAATTGTAATGCTCCAGGTCTTGCTAAAGCTAGTACTCCACTAAGTTCTTCAAGATTCTTTGGTTTTACTTTTTGACAAACTCTAAAGTTAGTTTCTGCTTCAATTTGGAATAAACCATGAGGAGATTTTAAATCTTGTAGATTTCTATAGATAGATTCATGATTTAAATCAATATCTTCTACTTTAATGCCAATATTTTTACAAACATCATCAACTACGGAAACACTTCTTAATCCCAAGATATCAAGTTTAATATTAAATAAACTAACCCAATTCATATCAAAACTTGAAACTGGTTCTTTATCAGAAGAAAATTCTGTTGGACATACTGTTTCTAAATCGTAGTAAGAAAGAAGAACTCCAGATGGATGAACTCCCTTGTTTTTGATTAAATCTCTTAACTTTAAAGCAATTTGAAATGTTTCTTTATTTTCATCGCACCAATCTTTAAATTTTTCTACTTCTTCATACGCAGTATTAATATCTTTAACTTGGCCGAATACTTTTGGAATTAAAGAAGATATATTGGTCATTTCTTCTTCTGTTTTTTCTCCAACAATTTTACCGCATTCTTTGATTAATAGTTTTCCGCTCAAGGTGTTGAGAGTCAAGATTTTGCTAGTTTTACCTTTAAATTTAGATTCTAAATACTGTAATACTTTTTGACGATTATAATAACAAATATCCAAATCAACGTCGCACATCAAACTGCCATCAAGATATGTTATCCCATCAATAACCTGCTTTTTAGCTCGAATCTTGGATATAAATCTTTCGAAATAAAGATCATATTTAACTGGATCAATTCTAGTTACCCCAATTAGATAAAGGATAAGTGAACCAGCAGCTGAACCTCTACCTAAGCCAACTGGTATATTATTTGTTTTACAGAAATTAATAACATCCCATACTAATAAAACGTAATCCGTAAATCCTAATTCTTTTAATGTTTCTAGTTCATATTTTGCTCTATCAATATATTTCTTGTAGTCTTTATGATCTTTCTCTATCTTCAAATACTTAAAACCATTTAATGCTAATGCTCTAAGAAAATCATAATTAGAAACATCTTCGCTAATATTAAGATGTCTTTTTAAAGATCCATCAATATTAAACTCTGGAAGCCTGACTCCATGTAATCCAAGGTCAGTGGTGGTGAACTTACTAGAAAATGCTTCGTCTTTTAGAATATTATTCATCATCTTGGTCTTCATCTACTCTATCAATATTGTCTATTTCTTTATTAAAAGCATCTAATCCAGTCGCTAATACTTTCATGGATGCTCTATCTTTTAAACTAAAAAATACATCTGCTTTACCTTGTTTCTTGCCTTTTTGTACAGTAATAAGTAAATATTCTATCCCACCATCTTCTAATTTTTGAATTACATCGTAAATATCGTCTAATGATGCCATATTATACCTCTAATTGCCATTTCAATTTATTCCATACTTTTAAATTCAAGTCAAGATCATTAATAGCGTCATGAAGTTTTTCATAGTCATGTTCTATTCCGTTTTCTTTACCCAAGAAAGTTAAAGAGCTTTTAACATTCTTTTTTCTAGTATGAAGAATTTTATATTGATATTGTGTTAAATTATCCTTTGAATTATAAGGCATCTCATATTTTATACCTCTTGCTACTGCATTTGTATCAATAAACTTATTTACAAGATGATGCCAATTGCAACCCATATATTTATAGTACTCTTTTATAAGATAAATGTCAAATCCAAGAGTATTATGACCAATAATATAATCTGCATGATCCAACCAATCTTTAATCGTTGGAAATATTTCTTTTGGATCAAAACCTTCTTTTTGAACTTTTTTATGATCATATCTGGTAATTCTAGCTGCGTCTTGACTAATCTTTAAATCTGTTTGCCATTTTAAATAAAAATTCTTTTGATCAATTTTCTTATCGCCTTGAACTTTAAGCATAGCAATTTGCCAAGGAAGATTATGACAAAAGTTTAAACAAAGATTGAATGTTTCACAATCTATAAAAACCAAAGTCTTATTCTTGTCATATCTTAAAAGATGTTCGTCCATATATTATACGTCAATTATAAATGATTCTTGTTTTCTATTCAAGATTTTATGTCTTTCATAAAAATCGTCTGGAATTTTTTGGTCTCTTATTTTATAATGCCATCTCAAATGAGCTGGTTTATTTTGATAAAGCCATTTATTATTATCTTTAGTTAAATTATAAAGATAAAAATGCATTAAATCTTTCGAAAATGCTACGATAATAGATGGTGCGCCTACTTTAGTTGTGATAAACACACTCAACTTGCCTTGGCCTTGATTTCTGTATCGTGTAACAATTGATTTAAAAAAGTTAAGTGATGGTCTAGTTTCAATAGTAGTTTTCCATTCTTGATCATCTATCATTTCGACATCATATCTTGATTGATAATTATTTATTAAAGTAAGCTCAAGTCCAGCAACAATAGTTGGCACTCTAGGCCTTTCATATTTTACGCACATTAAATCTACATCAATTGAATAAAGGCTATCTTCATCATAAAGCATATTTTTATAATCATAGGATCTGTCTTCTCTACTTTGTATTTGTCTTGCTTTATTACCATATTGATTGACGATTACTTCTGGATTTTGAATTTTCATATTATTTGTTTTTCCAACTTTCAAAACAAAACTCATTACTACTCATATGCTCCATATCTGGTTTATTTAAAACGCTTCTGTTATTGATGCATCTGAATGTTAAGTATGTTTTAAAATCTTTTCTATCAGAATAGTAAATACTTTTCGCATTAAAAACTTCTAGTTTATTCTTTTCTGCAAATGATAGCATTTTATCTTTAATAATAAAATCAAAAGGTAATTCATTCTGTTCAATGAAAACTACTGGTTTTGTAAAATCTATCTGAGGAACACATATGCTATTTTTTAAAGTATTATTAAATATGAAAGAATCATAGAACGGAATACCCATAATTAAATTATCTGACCAGTTATTCTTTATTGTAGTATAATCTAGTCTAGGTTCATAATAAAAACCATCTTTTGCACCAATACTAAATAGTTTAGTTAAAGATTCGTAACCCTTTTTATTTTTAAAGAAAAGTATCAATTTTGAGTTTTTAGCTCTTGACTCATCAGTTTTATCTGTCATTGACTCAGTAACTGAAATTCTTAATCCATAATTTAATTTAATATCATTATTCCTGCAATTTGTATACGCTTCAAGAAATGACGACATATTATCCTCTACTAGGAATATCTCTTTTAATTTATTTTGTTTAGCTATTTGAATTATAGAATCTGGATACTCATCTCTTTCGGACTTATCCTCTAGGGTGAGAATTGATCTTCCTAAAGAGTAGTGAGATTTAAATAAAGGTATCATTTTTACCAATATAACAAGAATTTATAAATATATCAATCTAAAAATTCATCTTTTGAATCATTTAGAAAATCATCTTTAGCCGAACTAGTTTGAAATTTTGGACATCCTTCATATTTTCGAGTTTCTACTTTAAATCCTTTAATGTCTTTAAAATTGTCTTCTAAACTAGTTTCTACTACTTCGCCTTTATCATTTACTTTGACATAATATATATATGGATCTTTATATGGGCATTTCCATCCCCCAACTTGACACATCCACTTATTCTTAACGCTATCTACCGCAAAGTTTGATCTGGCAGATTCTTCGTCAAACTTATTAACATAATCATTAATATGCTCGAGATAATGTTCAAATCCCTTAATTTGATTATCATCAAATACTAGTTCTTGAATTGGTTGTTTTGGAAACCTAAGAAATAAGAATTTAACAATAGGTTTTAATTTTGGCCATAGTTTTTTACTTGCTAGACTATACATCATAGCTTGAATATTAGCTTCAAGATCATCACCCCTAAACTTATATTTGGAGCTTTTATAGTCGATTATATGCATTTCTTTTTTGATTTTAACAGGCTTATCTATAAAGCCTCGGATATGATATTTTGGTTGATCATTTTTAATATCAAAATCATACTCTGGTTTAACTATTTCGCCACCCTCTCCAAAGAAATCATTCTTAAGACCAACTAAAATCATATCATTTAATAATTTGTAATTGCTTTCATCAAGTTTGACCTTTGCTGATAGTTTTTTTACTAATCTATTTACTCCCTCATCACCATCAATTGAATTCTTTTTTATTATTTTTTTATAATTTTTAAGATGTCTTTTATTTAAGAGTAATTCAAAAATTGTATGACAAATCGTACCCCTTAATGCTCCATCATTTTGACTTTGAGGAACTTTAGTATGATAATTATTCCAATAAACCCAAGAGCAAGTCTCAAGGGTTTTAATTCTAGAAGCGGATAATACTTTTAGAGATTGTTTTTCCATTGAACTATTTCTTCTTTTGTCATCTCACCAAAATCTTTTTTAGGTGGTAGGGCTATTTTTAATTGGCTTTTATCAAAGTATCTACTTAATCTAGCTTGAGTTTTTTCTGCTGCAATATTTCCAGCGTTGTTTTTATTTGAATCATTGTTTAAACTAATATAAATCTTTTTAGGATCAAGTTTTAAAGAATAATTTAAAATTGCTAAACTTAAGCTAGTTCCAAATGTAACAAGAGTATTCTTAACTCCAGCTTGCCATAAACTCAACATATCTCCAATACTTTCAACTAGGATTATTTCTTTTTGTTGTTGTATAATTTCTGAGTTTATAAATAATGGATAAATAAACTCTGTTTTCTCCCCAATATGCTTCCACTTTATCTTTGATAAATTGGTAATATCTCTTCCAGAAAACCCTATAATATTATTCTTAACATTAAAAATAGGAAATACATACCTATTCTTCATCTTACCCATTTTGGCGACTCCGCCTTTAAAAGTTTTTAAAGTTTCAAGATATACTCCTCTTTTAAACCAGTAATCTTGATTATCTTCTAATCTAGAAAGAATTTCTGTATCAAATTTTTTAGAAGATTTTATAAGTGGCTTCTTGACTTCTGTAGGATTCTTAAATGCAAAATTTTTATTCTTAAGCCATTCTTGAGCGTCGCTTGAATTTTCTAGCTTTAATGTCATTTTAATTAATGAATTTATATCTCCGCTAATATTTTGTTTGAAATCTACCCATTTACCAGTATCTTTGTAAATTCTTAATACAGAATCATTATCGCTATCTCTGTACAAAGGTCTTGTACGATATTCTTTACCATGATCTTTCAATTTATATCCTAAATCCGTAAGGATTTGAAAGACGTTTAATTCTTCCATTCTAATGCCTCTGCTATTACTGGAAAGTTATTTATAAATATCTTTTTACAATCTTCTGCGATTAATCTATGTTCTTTTTGAGTATTTTCTTGAGCCCTTAATTCAATATAATGAATCCAGCTTCTCAAAGACCCTTTCATATATATTGTAGTTTGAGTTGTCAAAGGTAAAACCATTCTTGCTACTTCTTTAGCGATACCATTATCGATCATGGTTTGATAACAATGTTCAGATAAAGAAAGAGTTTCTGCTAACAGTCCATTTAAATTATTAAATTCTGGATGATTTTTAGGTAAAAGATCTTCTCCAACTTGCCTATTCTTATCTCCTTGAAGCCTTAATTCTATATCTTCATAATCTGTGGCCTCGCTATATCTTTGCGAAAATTCTTGAAAGCTAAATGATCTATGCCTTAAAATTTGAGCAGCGATTCCGCGGCTAGTTTTGATTTCAACGCACATATCAACAAGCTCAAATGGACTCCAATGCTTGTGTTTAATTAGAAATTTTAATAGTTTTGGAGCAGTTTCAGCGTTCATTTGATTTGATGGATTGCTAACTCTAGCGCAAAACGCAACTAAATCTTCTGCATTTTTAATTCCTTTGATTTCTGGTTTTGTCACCGACACTAAACTCACGTTCATAGTATTTCTCCATCATTTTGATTAGAATCATTAAGTTCGTAACGCTCTCGTTGAGAAGCAGAGACATCATTCAAAGAGCCTCGCTCTTCAATATTGAAATTTTCTACTTGATAGTTTAAGTAATTCTGCGCCCATATTTCTTTTCCAGTACAATCTAATCTCCTGACTAGATCTTGGTGACCAGCAGCATCTTTACCTTGAAATCTAGTTTTTGTTGGTATAAGTTTATGAGTACCAAATGTTTGACCATCTAGCGCAAGCTCATCTAGAGTTTTTCTTCTAAAGATTGCTACGAAAGAAGCAAACCATTGAAGTCTATCTGACAAAGAAATTACTGAGCTATCGTCAACTACTTCTGTACCTTTTCTGTTAAAGCTTTCTCCAGTTCTATTTAATTGCATTGCAGTAATAACTGGGCATTGAATTTCTTCTGATATTCTTTTGAGCTTATCAATTTTATCTCCAATCGCTTGATGCTCTGCCCAATTTTGACCTACCTTTTCTCCAGTTAATTTTATATAATCATAAGCTATCATGGCTTGATTGCCTCTTCCAACTTTTGAAAGATACCACCTACGGATAATAGAACAAATTTGATCTATGTTTTTGTTGCCAACATGATAATGAAAATATTCATACTTCTTTACTTTGCTCCAAGCTTCTCTTACTTTCTTTGTCATTTCTTCGTTTTTGCGCCAGTTACCAGTTTCAAGATACCAAACTGGTACTCCACTCAAAGATGCAACCATTCTTAATTGAATATCTACAGTTTGCATTTCGGTATCCAGAATCAGAGTTTTTGTTTTATTCTTTGGGTTAATAGCTGTTTTAAAACAAATATCATTTAGCCAAGTCGATTTTCCTTGTCCAGGTCTACTAGCGATAGCATAAATATTACCATTTTTTAAACCACCATACATTCTATTAAACTCTGAATAGGGCGTAATAAGTCCAGTTTCATCTTTAGGAGAGTTGCCTCTTTCTTCAATAAGATCTTCTACTCCTTCAAAGATATTAATTGGTATATCGTTCTCTGAATAAGATGATATTTTTTTATTATATATCCCGTCTATCTTGCCAATTATATCATCCAGTGAATCTTCTGAATTTTTAGTAACATACTCTTTAAGGTTATCTGCTGTTTGACAAAGTTCTCTTCGAACTCTAAATTTAATTAATTCCTTACAAGCTGTCATAGTAGCTTCTTCTGTGATCTGAGAAAAGGTTAAATTATCTATATAATCAAAAATATTAATTTCATCTTTAAAAGATATGCCTAAGTTCTTTATCTTTTCTGCTAGTAAGACTTTATCTACGTTTTCACCTTTATATTTGATATTCTTAAATACTGAATAAATAGTAGAATGAACATCATTAAAAAAGTCATTTTCTGATAAGAAAACATCAATATCAGAGAACAGATCTTGATATTTTAATAAACCACTAAGGACATGTCGTTCAACTTGTAAGGAGTAAATCATTCAATAAACATGATACCAAACTAAAAATTAAAAGTCAAGTTTTAACTATCCTCATCATCTTCTTCATCTTGTTTTTCGTTATTTCTATTAATTAAATCTGTCGTAGCTTCAAAATTTAATTGATCAACACTTTGACCCCATGTATTTAAATAATATAAAAGTGCCATAGCATTTATTTGATTATCAAATTTTGTATATACTTGTGGTTCGCCCTTTGCTGAGAAATTAAATAAAATATATCCACCATAACTGCACTCATCAATCTGTTTTAATAAAGATTCTGGAAAGTTAAATTTTTTCTTATTAGTCACTATAAACTTTTACACTTAAATAATAAGTACGCCACATTTTTCTTCTATATATTGTGGTGATAGATTTTTTAAATCATTTTCATAGAGTTCTAGGAATTTAAATCCATTCATTTCCAGCCATTTTTCTTTTTTAACATCTCTTTTAATGCTTTGAAGATATTTTAATCTAGAATTATCATGAAAGAACTTATTAAAGCTTTCATGTTGACTACCTTGTATTTCAACTGCTATCTTTTTTGTTGCATTTAATAAATCTACTTTAAGCATACTTCCATAAACTGGAAACTCTTCGTATACAATATGATTTTTCCAGTAAGGATAGAAGAAATACTTGAATTTAAACTGTAATTTACTTCTGGATTTTCCATCCCAATCTATTTCGTAATTCCTTACATTTTTATTAACGAGCTTACCGTTAATATTTAACAACCTCATGATGCAAGAGTATTAATGAATTTGTTATAGAAATATTCTACTATTGGTTTATTTTCTTCAAGATAAGATCTTAAATTATCTATTCCTTGATGCTGCTTTTTAAGATCCAAGTTTGATTTTTTAAGTTCATCAATAATTTCATCAGAAAAAGTTACCCATGCACCTTTTGCAGTTGCAAATTCCCAAGCCAAGATTTGATCAATAACTTCATACTCCCTCCAAACTGAAGATCCATCTTTACGGCCATATTTAATTGGATATTGAATCTTAGAATTTGTAGATTCATTTGTAGATTTTTTAATTACAATCTTAACATTATGCCCAATTATTTTATTCTTAACTTGGTCATATTTTTCATTTGGTTTTTCAAGAATAAGATCTTTATTAAACTTTGGTTCAAATTCAAGAATCCAATTCGCAAAATGCAATAGCGCATTTCCACCAGTTGCAGTCGTTTGACGAATATCTTTATTTGCTGCATAAGGGTCTAGCTTAATATCAGACCGAACTTGACTAATAAAAATTGCCATATGGCCACGTTTAGAAAGCGCAAGAGAAATTTTCTTCATAAGCATTGAAGAAATAACTGCTCCACCAGCAACCTTTGTTGCTTCGGTCATGCTCTTTTGAGAATCGCCTTTTGTCATCAAACCATCAACTGAATCAAGAATAAAAATATATCTTTTATTTTCATCATTAGATTGAATGAGATCTTTCATCAATTCAGAAACTGTTTCAAAAATATTACATTCAAATACAAAGCAAGTTCCGTCAACCCATTCTTTAGCGTCAGTTACGAACTTGATACCAGAGCGATCTTTAATTTCTTTACTCAATCTTCCTTCTGCTTTAAAAAGTAAAGCTCTAGAATTATCTACCGTTTTAAGAAAGTTCTTTGTTACTTCAAGTGCTTCTGAGGTTTTTCCACCTTCATTCATGCCAATAAATCTATGTAAACCTGGGCATAAACCACCACCTGTAGCGATATCCAGGTTTAAACTACCAGTTGATACTTTATAATATACCTCATCTTCAAAATTGTAATGATCCTCTTTGTTTTCCTTTAAAAAGGATAATAGTCTGTCTGATGCACTTGGACCAGATGATTCAATAATTTCTTCTTTAGATTTTTTTGCCATATCTTATAAATTCTATCAAACTTTTAGGCTTTTTGCAAATGTTTTTATCATCTTGGACTTTATTTTTCTCTAGTTTTACTATTTGAATATTTAAATTTAATTTAAATTTCTCATACTCTGATAATAGAAAAGCTTTGCCCTCACTTTTAAGAAACCAAGCTAATGATGGAAGCTTAAAATCTCTTAAGTTATCCCAAAATTCAAACTCTTTGAATCTTTTAGTTAATCTTTGAGCAATTTTAATCTCTCTTGGCCAATTTATGTTGTCTTTTATATGTTTTTTAGTTATAAATTGACAAAGCTTATGCTGACTCATTATAATAGTTTACTAATTCCTTGGTAAATGTCAATATCTTTTTTAAATCCTAGACTATTTATTTTAGTGGTATCCAAATACATATCTTTAACTTGAACTATTCTGTGAAATTCTGGTTGGTCTATGGCAATTATGTTTGATTTTGAATTAGTTTGTTTGACTACGTAATCTATAATATCTTTAAATACTATAGGCTCTCCATTACCAATATTATAAATATCATTAACTTGACTATTATTCAAGCACAACTTAATAGCTTTACAAGCATCTTCTACATGAATATAATCTCTTATGAAATATCCATTAAAATACAAATTAATTTCTTCGTTATTTTTTATTCTGTTTATTAAATAAGTTAGTGCATTTTTCTTCTTAGAAGTTCCAGAATCATTATTACCATAAACATTTGCGAGTCTTAATATTCTATATTTGATATTAAAAGTCTTGCAATAGCTTATTAGTAAATCTTCTGCACATTTTTTTGTAATAGAATAAAATCCTTTTGGATTGCAATAAGAAGTCTCTTTGGCTGGTAAATCTGTATCTCCATAAACAAACCAAGAGCTTACGAAGTTGAAAATTATATCTTTATTTTTGCAGTTATCTAAAACATCCATCAATTTAATTAAATTCGTATTTATATCTTTATATGGATTTTCTAGAACATTATAATTATCCGTAGTACTAATCATATACAATATATTTTTATAATACGGTACGTTATGATTTCTTGGATGAACATAAACTTCATCCTTGTATAAATTATGAAAGTTAGAACCTACAAAACCAGTTCCACCAAATAAATCAATGCTTGGACTCGTATGCATTTAGAACTTCTTGTATATACTTTATGTTATCTTCACCAATAGTTGGAGAGCATCCTACAAAAAATACTTTTTCAAGAACAGCATTTGCATTAGGATAATTTCTCCAATCTTCTAAATGTTTATAAGCTGGATGCAGGAGTATATTTCCTGCAAAATAATTTCTAGTTTGAACTCCATTTTCTTCTAAATAATTTACCAGATTACTCTTAGATAGATAACAACCACAAATAATAGGTACTCCAAACCAAGAGACATCTGCGTTTTCAAAAACAGATGGAAACTTTAAGTTGGGAATTTTAGAAAAAATATTTTGAATTTTATTTTTATTTGATACTCTTTTTTTATGAAATTCATTCATCTTTTTTAATTGAACCAGACCAATCGAACCTTGTAAGTCTAATGGTTTCAAGTTATAACCAATTTGAGTAAAAAAATACTTATGATCAATGTTGTATGGAACTTCTTTAATCCAATTAGAGAATCTAGCGTTACAGCTTCCATTTTTTAATAGATTACAACTACCAATACAATAGCAATCTCTTCCCCACCAAGCAAAACTTCTAGCTAATTTTGCAACGTCTTCAATATTAGAAGAAATCATTCCGCCTTCCCCAGTGGTTAGATGATGCGCTGGATAAAATGAGCAACTAGAAGCTACGCAGTATTCATTTAAATGCCTACCCTTCCATTTACTTCCGAAGCTATCACATCCATCTAAAATTAATTGAATATTATATTTTTTAGAAATTCGAATGAGTTTATCAAAATCTGGAGGATTGCCTAAAACAGGAGAAATAAATATAGCTTTTGTATTTTTAGTTATTTTACTTTCTAATTCATTTAGATCAAAATTTAAAGTATCAAATTCAATATCTATAAATACTGGTTTTAAATTGTTTTGAATAATAGGATTTAGAGTAGTGGGGAAACCTACTACAGAAACTAAAATTTCATCATTATCTTGCCAATTAAAATGTTTCTTAAGTGCTGCGATCATTATTAGATTAGCGGAGCTACCTGAATTAACCATTACAGAATATTTCTCATTAATTTTTTTAGAAAATTCTTTTTCAAATCTGGCTACATTTTCACCGCTGGCTAGCCATTTGCCAAATAAAAGAGTATCTATAGCTTCTACAAGCTCTTCTTTTGTATAGGATGGCCCACCATAGTATACTTTATTTTTTGTATCTTTTAAATTGTGACAGAATTGAGGGATAAATGTATTCTCTTCTTGCTCTAAAGAGTTTATAAAGTTTAAGATTTTATCTTTTTTAGTCATTATTCAAATCCCATTGTACCATTTTTTCAATAAGTTTGTCAAATGAAATTTTTGGTTGCCAGTTTAATTCTTTTCTGGCTCTATTAGAGTCTCCAAGTAGAAGTTCTACCTCTGCTGGTCTATAAAACTTTGGATTAATTTGAATTAATACTTTCTTATCCTTGGATAAGTATACTTCATGCTCTTTTTCGCCAATCCATTCGCCACTAATTCCAGCATAAGCAAAAGCTTTTTCTGCGAATTCTCTAATAGTATGAGTTTCGTTAGATGAGAAAATATATTCTTTTGGTATTCCATCATAATTTGGATTATATTTATCTTGATTTAACATCATCCAAACACCTTCTACAAAATCTTCTGCATCACTCCAATCTCTTTTCGCATCTATATTTCCTAATTCTAGTGGCTTAAATTCTTTATTAGCTTTGATTGAGTTGTGAATTCTTGCTACATTTTTTGTAATTTTTCTAGTAACAAATTCTTCGCCTCGTCTAGTTCCTTCATGATTAAAAAGCCAACCTTGAATAGCGTAAGTATTATAAGACTCTCTATATACCTTAACTAATTGTCTAGAAGCAGCTTTACTTGCTCCATATGGGCTTCTTGGCTTTAATGGATGATTTTCATCTTGAGGTGTGTATTGTACATTTCCAAATTCTTCACTTGAACCAGCTTGATAAAGTCTACAAGATGGCTTATAAAGTCTTATGGCCTCTAAAATATCAAGAACTGCTGTGGAATTAGTTTGCCAAGTTTGTCTAGCAAAATCCCAGCTACTTGCAACAAAGCTTTGGGCAGCAAAGTTAATAAAATAATCTGGTTGTAGTTTTTCTACAGTTCTAGATATAGCATGAGAATCAGTTAAATCGAAATTTATAAGATGAAATCTATCAGATTTAACGTGCTTAATATTTTCATGATTATATACGCTCAATCTTCTTACTCCGCCAAAAATAAGATAATCTGTATTTTTAAGCAAAAAGTCAACCATATGACTTCCATCTTGACCAGTTACCCCAGTTATTACTACTGTTTTTCTTCCATTAATTATTTTACTGGCATCTTCAATATTTAAAATATTAGAAGTATCTATCTTTTTACCATAATAGGTTTCCTGAAAGTTTAAACTCATATTGTTATATTATAACAAATTTTTATAAAAATCAATTGTTTGTTTTAATCCGTCTTTAAAACATGTGATTGGATACCAGTTTAATTCTTTGTTTATTTTGGCATTATCTATTGCATATCTAAAATCATGTCCTTTACGATCTTCTACAAAAGAGATATAATCTTGAGGATTAACATTTAATACTTCACAAATATCATTAATAATCTCTAGATTTGTTTTTTCGCAATTTCCACCTACATTATATGTTTCGCCAATTTTACCATTATTCAGTATAGACCATACTGCGTCACAATGATCACTAACAAAAATCCAATCTCTTATATTTTTTCCATTACCATAAACAGGTATTTTCTTATTTTTTAATATTGAATTAATAACAACTGGTATAAATTTCTCATTATGTTGATTTGGGCCGTAGTTATTAGAGCAATTAGAAATTGTAATTAAACTTTTAAATGTATGATTATAGGCTCTAACTAGCATATCACTAGCGGCTTTTGATGCAGAATATGGCGAATTTGGAGCATAAGCTGTTGTTTCGGTAAACTTTCCGTCTTCGCCTAAACTACCATAAACTTCATCGGTAGAGATATGATGAAATCTAATCTCTGGAAAATCTCTAATAATTTCTAGTAAATTAAATGTACCTAATATATTTGATTGGATAAATCGCCTTGGATCAGATATTGAATTGTCTACATGAGATTCGGCAGCAAAATGAACTATGTGAGTTATGTTATTTTGTTTTATCGTTTTTTTGAATTCTTCTTTCGAGGGAGAATAGTCTAATGTATCTAACCAAAAATCATAAAATTTATATTTAGGGTGATTTTCAATAGATTCTACATTCTTTTTATTTGATGCAGAATGTTTTTTCGTTATTGTGTCTATATTTATTACTAGGTCTACTTCATTTTTATTAATTATATATTTAATAAAATTCGAACCAATAAATCCAAGCCCACCAGTTACAATTATTTTCATTTAATATATTTTAAAGGAAAATCCGTGCATATACCAAAACATTTTTTGGGTATTTTGTCTTTTTGATTTGTTAGTACAATAATTGAATTATCTTTCGTGTCTTTCTTTGGATATGTCCAAATATAACCTTTTGAGGTTAATGTAAAATCGTCATTCTGATGCCAAAAACAATTAATTTTTTTATTTTTAAGCATTAAGCTGAATGCGTCTAAATTTTTTGCATGACACCATAATTTTTTATTCTCTAAAAAAGACTCATCTACAATATGCTGTGATTTGTCATGTCCAAGATACCAGTTATTATTTTTGTACCATACATCTATTTCCACATCAAATCCATGGTATAGGGCTATATTAATTGCTGGTACAGAGTTCTCTGTAGATATATTCCTCCCGTTTAGGTTGGCTCTGTGAGAAATAATTTTCATTTTATTAAATTTTTTTGTTTAAATTTATTTAAAACATTAGTGAATAATTTCGAATGATCCAAATGACAATAGTCAATAAAGTGTTCCATTTTTGTTAAACCATTTTCATCTATCAAGTCATCTATTATGCTAATATTAGGTATGGAATTAATTAGGCTAATGTATTTTAAGTATGAATCCCATTCTTTAGATATCTTATTCCTATACAAACAGTTTCCATAAACTGGACTAGATGAATCTTCATTATGGCTAGCTGTAGTAGATGGATGACCACCCCAACTTATAACATTGTAACCATTTTGTTTTAAAAATAAATGCGTCCTAAAAAATCTGTTTATACATTCGTTTACTGTATCCTGTATATCTCTTTTTTGCTCTTCTGCTTGTTTGGGAAGATGCCATCTGCAATCTACCTCTCCAACAACGAGCAAGATATAATCATTTGGTGAAATATTTATTTTCTTTAATTGAATTAAATCAATTATTTTTTGTAAATGATGTTCGTAAAAATTATAAGCAATAGTTGGACCTAAAGAATAGGAAGTAAAATACTCATTCTTATTCCTTCCTTCTGCGTCTGCTGGATGTGAATTTGTAAAAAAATGAGCATGACTATTTCCAATTGCGTAAATCATATATTTAAGTTTGTGACTATTCCTAACGGATAATGTCTGTTTGAATAAAATTCAGTATTTTTATAGTATTCATATAGTTTAAAAATTTGAGTATTAAAAAGATCTTTAATAAGATCATTAGATCTTTCTGTGAAAGTATGAGTGTCATGAACACATATTAAATACTTATCTGATATAAAGGGTCGCAAGGAAACTATATCTCTTTCAAACTCTTTATCTGATTTAGGACAATCTAAAAAGACGAAATCTAACTTTTTATTTTTATTTTTTATTAATTTTATTGAATCAATTGGACTCCATCCAACCTCTAAGTCGACACAATCAGATAAACCATAATGATCTAGAATCTTTCGAGTGTTATTAAATGCCTTACAATTTAATTTAATATTTTCAATATCTTTTTCGTTGTATTCAAATATTGGTTTTTCAGAAGAGATAATACTTGAGGTTAATTCTTCATAATAAGAATCCAAAGAAATTAGATGTCCTCTTGTTCTTTTAAACCCTTTAGCCAAAGCTAGCGTAGATATTCCAATTCCAGTAGATAATTCGAATCCAAATTGTAAATTATGTTTCTCTATACTTTCTTGCATGAAATTATATTCGGCTTCATTAATTGATATAGGAAGTTCTTTATCAACAAGTTTTATGCCTACATGATTTCCACCAGCATGATTTGTAATTTCTAGTTTGTTTTGACAGATGTCGTTCAGTTCTTTAATAACCT
>Ga0214921_10001249_pt1 | contig 43894 bp, 35 predicted proteins | sample LL1505_MetaG_FD_177992 | JGI IMG/M metagenome (GOLD analysis project Ga0214921, IMG submission 177992) | Freshwater microbial communities from Lake Lanier, Atlanta, Georgia, United States - LL-1505 | ecosystem: Environmental > Aquatic > Freshwater > Lake | place: USA: Georgia | collected...
ATCACCTTTTGATGTCGGCGCTGTATAGAACACTCTCGCTCATTTAAAAACAAAACATTTCCAAACGCATCGCCTAGCAATTGAATTTCAATATGCCGTGGTTCTTCTACAAATTTCTCAATAAAGACGCGGTCATCGCCAAAGCTGTTTCTCGCCTCGTTACGGCATGAGGTAAATCCCTCATGAGCCTCTTTGTCGTTGAAAGCCACCCGCAATCCCTTGCCACCGCCGCCTGCACTGGCCTTGATCATGACGGGATAGCCAATTGTTTTGGCGATTTCAACAGCTTTTTCGGGACTCTCTATGGCTTCATTAACGCCTGGAATGGTGTTGACATTTGCAAGTGCAGCCAATTTTTTGGAGGCGATTTTGTCTCCCATCGCCGCAATCGCCTCATGTTTGGGCCCAATGAAGACGATCGAATTTTCTTCACACCGACGAGCAAAATCTTCGTTTTCGCTGAGGAAGCCATAGCCTGGGTGAATAGCTTGAGCGCCTGTTTTTTTGGCGGCTGAAATAATCACGTCGCCCAAGAGATAGCTTTCACGACTTGGTGCAGGACCAATGCAAACTGACTCATCCGCCAAAGCAACATGACGGGCATTTTTATCCGCTTCAGAATAAACAGCGACGGTAGAGATACCCATGCGCTTTGCAGTCACAATCACACGGCAGGCGATTTCGCCTCTGTTGGCGATCAAAATTTTGGTGAACATTGCTTTTCCTAAATCTTTAAAGTGGAATGTTGCCGTGCTTGCGCCACGGATTCTCAATTTTTTTATCTTTCAACATCACCAAAGAACGGCACACTCTTTTGCGGGTTTCGCTGGGAAGAATAACGTCATCAATAAAGCCTCTTGCACCGGCCACGAAAGGGTTGGCAAATCTGGCTTTGTATTCCGCTTCTTTCAATCCCAACTTCTCAGGGTTGCCTTTGTCTTCGCGGAAAATAATTTCAACCGCCCCTTTGGCACCCATCACAGCAATTTCCGCATGGGGCCAAGCAAAATTGACGTCACCCCTTAAATGCTTTGAAGCCATCACGTCATAAGCACCACCATAGGCTTTGCGGGTAATGACAGTAATCTTAGGCACAGTGCATTCTGCATACGCATACAAAAGCTTTGCCCCATGCTTGATGATGCCGCCAAATTCTTGAGATGTGCCGGGCATGAAGCCAGGGACATCGACGAAAGTGATCACAGGGATATTGAAAGCATCGCAAAAGCGAACAAATCTGGCGGCTTTGATACTGCTTTTGATGTCCAAGCATCCAGCCAATACCAAGGGTTGATTGGCGACAATCCCCACAGTTTGCCCCGCCATTCTTGCAAAGCCAATCAAGATATTTTTTGCATAGTCGGGTTGTAGTTCAAAGAAGTCCCCGTCATCCACAGTTTTGAGAATGAGTTCCTTCATGTCGTAAGGCATATTGGGGTTATCGGGAACCAAGCTGTCTAAGCTTGTGTCTATTCGCTCAGCAGGATCCCCACTGGGGCGCACAGGCGGTTTCTCACGGTTATTCAAAGGCAGGTAGTTATACAAACGCCTAAGCATCAAAAGAGCTTCAACATCGTTATTGAAGGCCATATCAGCCACGCCACTTTTGGTCGTGTGCGTTGTGGCACCGCCTAAATCTTCTGCCGTGACTTCTTCATGCGTCACAGTCTTTACCACTTCAGGGCCAGTGACGAACATATAAGAGCTGTCCTTGACCATAAAGATGAAGTCGGTCAGCGCTGGGGAATATACAGCTCCACCAGCCGAGGGGCCCATGATCATGCTGATCTGGGGAACCACGCCGCTGGCCATGACGTTGCGCTGAAACACCTCCGCATAGCCACCTAAAGAAGCAACGCCTTCTTGAATACGTGCACCACCTGAATCATTCAAACCGATAACGGGTGCGCCCACCTTCAACGCTTGGTCCATGATCTTGCATATCTTTTCGGCATGCGATTCTGATAATGCGCCGCCATAAACCGTGAAATCTTGACTGAACACAAAGACAAGTCGACCATTGATCATGCCGTAGCCAGTGACTACGCCATCGCCAGGGATTTTGTTGGCTTCCATGCCGAAATCCACGCAACGATGCTCGACAAACATATCCCACTCTTCAAAGGTTCCTTCGTCTAGCAAAATTTCTAATCGCTCACGGGCGGTCAACTTACCTTTGGCATGTTGCGCAGCAATTCTTTTCTCACCGCCACCCATTCTGGCTGCAGCTCTTTTTTCTTCTAGTTGATGAATGATGTCTTGCATGAATCTACCTTTGAAATATATTTTTTCTTAGAACAATTTTAATTTTTTATCCTACAAGGCGAGTAACTCGCGGGCAGCTGTAGAGGCAGCGATTCGCCCATTGAGAACGTCTTGCTCTAAAGTAGTCAAACGAGCAGCTACTTTAGGATTTTGAGTGAAAGCTGCCCTGAGTCCAGTTTGAATCAATTCCTGAAGCCACATCAATGACTGTGATTGCCTTCGGTTTTGCCATTCGCCACTTGCCATTTGGCGTTGTTTGAAGTCAGCGACGACAGACCAAAAATCAGCAACCCCAGTTCCAGACAAAGCCGACAACCTGAGCGCTTTGGGATGCCACTTGTTGGCAACCGTCATTGAATGTGCATGTCCCGCCAGCAAATGAAAAGCACTTTCAATGAAGGCTTGGGCTTGTGAGGCGGCGTTTTCATCTAAGTCAGACTTGTTGATCAGAACCACATCGGCAATTTCCATGATCCCTTTTTTGATTGCCTGCAGGTCATCGCCAGCATTGGGCAGTTGCATAACGACAAACATATCGGTCATGCCTGCTACTGTTGTTTCGCTTTGTCCAACGCCCATGGTCTCAACAATAACGATATCGTAACCAGCAGCTTCACACAAAAGAATGCACTCGCGGGTCTTTTCAGCGACACCGCCCAAAGTCCCGCTGCTTGGACTGGGTCGGATAAAAGCAGAAGGGTTGTTAGATAACAGTTCCATTCGGGTTTTGTCTCCCAAGATCGAACCGCCAGATAGACTGGACGACGGATCTACCGCCAAAACAGCCACCTTGTGGCCCTGAGTGATTAACCACAAGCCTAGATTTTCAATCAGTGTGGATTTACCTACGCCAGGTACGCCACTCAATCCAATTCGCATCGATTTTCCCGTGTGAGGCAGCAGCTGGGTCAATAGTTGATCGGCTTGATGACGGTGATCTTGGCGTGTCGACTCCATCAATGTGATGGCTTTTGCTAATGCACGTCGTTTAGGCAGGGCCTCACCATGCATTAAATCCGGGAAAGTCCGCGCAAAGTCACTCATGAGAACTCAGAATTATTTTTGAGCTTGCACAGCTTGCTCAATGTGCTTGAGCACATCACGCGCACTGACGGGAATAGGGGTGCCAGGTCCGTATATTCCTTTCACACCAGATGCATAAAGAAATTCATAATCTTGTTTGGGAATCACACCGCCTACAAACACAATGATGTCTTGCGCTCCTTGTTTTTTCAATTCCTCAATGATGGCAGGCACCAAGGTTTTGTGCCCAGCTGCCAGCGTAGAAACGCCCACGGCGTGGACATCATTTTCAATCGCCTGTCGAGCGCATTCCTCTGGTGTTTGAAAGAGTGGACCAATATCCACATCAAAGCCCAAATCTGCAAACGCGGTAGACACCACTTTAGCGCCACGGTCGTGTCCATCTTGACCCAGCTTAGAGATCATCACACGCGGTCTTCTGCCTTGCTTGCTTGCAAACATGGCAATATCGTCTTTGAGTTGATTCCAATACTCCATGGTGTCCCCCTCGTGGCCGCTGTCATAGGCTGCGGCATAAATGCCGCTTACCTTTTGCGTATCTGCCCTGTGGCGACCGAATACCTTTTCAAGCGCCTCGCTCACCTCGCCCACCGTTGCTCGTAATCGCATTGCCTGTATCGATAGATCCAACAGGTTTCCATCGCCATTTTGAGCAGCCTTGGTTAGCGCATCTAAGGCAAGCGCCACAGCGTTTGAATCTCTGCTGGCCTTGATACTGTTGAGCCGATCAATTTGGCTCAATCGCACTTTAACGTTGTCGATGTCTCTGACCTCCACAGAATCTTCGTGGGCGAGTTTGTATTTGTTGACGCCCACAATCACGTCTTGTCCAGAGTCAATTCGTGCTTGTTTGTCCGCCGCTGCAGCTTCAATTTTCAATTTTGCCCAGCCTGAACCAACCGCCTTGGTCATGCCACCCATGGCATTGACTTCTTCAATGATTTTCCATGCTTCGTCAGCCATTTCTTGGGTGACTTTTTCCATCATATAGCTGCCAGCCCATGGATCAATCACGTTGGTGATATGGGTTTCCTCTTGAATGATCAATTGGGTATTTCTAGCAATGCGAGACGAAAACTCGGTAGGCAATGCAATGGCTTCATCAAAACTGTTGGTGTGCAAACTTTGGGTACCGCCAAAAACTGCAGCCATGGCCTCAATGGTGGTTCGCACAATGTTGTTGTAGGGGTCTTGCTCCGTTAAGCTCCAGCCCGAAGTTTGACAATGGGTGCGCAACATCAAGCTTTTGGGACTTTTTGCGCCAAAGTCTTGCATGATTCGACACCACAACAGCCTCGCTGCACGCATCTTTGCAATTTCAAGGTAGAAATTCATACCTATCGCCCAAAAAAACGATAAGCGTGGCGCAAACGAATCAACAGCCAAACCCTTGGCTAACGCTGTTCTGACATATTCTTGCCCATCCGCCAAAGTCAGAGCGAGCTCCAATGACTGATTGGCACCAGCCTCCTGCATGTGATAGCCGCTGATACTGATGGAATTGAATTTCGGCATGTGTTGCGCGGTGTAGGCAATGATGTCGCCCACAATTCGCATACTGGGTTCTGGTGGATAGATATACGTATTTCGTACCATGAACTCTTTAAGAATATCGTTCTGGATCGTTCCACTCAGATGCTCCTGGCTCACGCCCTGCTCTTCAGCAGCAACGACATAGCCAGCTAGGACAGGCAATACTGCGCCATTCATCGTCATGGAAACAGAGACTTTGTCTAACGGAATTTGATCAAACAAAATCTTCATGTCTTCGACAGAGTCAATCGCCACACCGGCTTTACCCACATCGCCCATCACCCTTGGGTGATCAGAGTCATAGCCTCTGTGTGTAGCTAAATCAAAGGCAACCGAGACGCCCTGTCCACCGCCTGCCAAAGCTTTTCTGTAAAAAGCATTGGAATCTTCAGCAGTTGAAAAACCCGCATATTGACGAATGGTCCAAGGCCGAACGGCATACATGGTTGCCTGTGGGCCTCTGAGGTAAGGCGCAAAACCTGGCAAGGTGTCTGTGTGCAAAAGACCTTGCAGATCTTTGGCTGTGTACAAGGGCTTGATGGAAATACCGTCAGGCGTATTCCAATTCAAACTCAAAAGATCTGAATTAGGGCTAGATTTTTGGGCAGCTTCAGACCATTGCTCCAAAGACGATTCAGGATAAAACGATTTTGCTTGGCTCATAATAAAAATCAATTCTTGACACAATCGGCAAAGTAATGGGTCATGCCCTGTTCATCCTTTACTTCAACGAGACCATGAATGTCTGTTTCAAAACCTGGACATTGAAGATTGAACTCACGTGCGAATTTTAAATAATCAATGATTTTTTTATTGAACACTTCACCAGGGATAAGCAAAGGAATACCCGGGGGATAAGGTGTGACCAGACTGGTTGTGATGCGGCCTTCCAACTCGTCAATGGGTACCCTCTCGGTGTTTCGATGCGCAATTTGTGCATAAGCATCGCTAGGCTTCATGGCAGGTTTAAGGTCGCTCAAATACATTTCCGTGGTGAGTTTTGCAATATCAAATTTTGAATACAAGGAATGTATGTGATGACATAAGTCACGCAACCCCATCCTTTCATAGCGGGTATATTTTTGACAAAACTCTGGCAGGATGCGCCACATAGGCTGGTTTCTGTCGTAGTCATCCTTGAACTGCTGCAAAGCAGTTAGCAAAGAATTCCAACGGCCTTTGGTGATACCAATGGTGAACATGATGAAAAAACTGTACAAACCCGTTTTTTCAACAATCACCCCATGCTCAGCTAAAAATTTCGTCACGATGCTGGCTGGAATACCGGCTTTGTCAAACTTTCCATCCAGATTTAAACCTGGCGTGACAATCGTTGCCTTGATGGGGTCCAGCATATTAAAACCATCTGCTAAATCGCCAAAACCGTGCCAATTCGGATCTTCATCTTTCTTTTTACGGCCCTTTTTCTCTGCTTTGATGATCCAGTTATCGGCACGGCCAATTCCATCGTCCACCAGGTTTTCAGGGCCCCAAACCTTGAACCACCAATCCTTGCCGTATTCCGCGTCTACCTTGCGCATGGCGCGGCGAAAATCCAGCGCCTCCGCAATACTTTCCTCTACCAAAGCAGTACCACCAGGAGGCTCCATCATGGCCGCAGCCACATCGCAGCTAGCAATGATGCTGTACTGTGGACTGGTGCTGGTGTGCATCAAATAGGCTTCGTTGAATAAATGCCTATCTAAGTGAAGTGTTTGAGAGTCTTGTACCAACACATGGCTTGCTTGGCTGATACCCGCTAGAAGCTTATGAACCGACTGCGTTGAGTAAACCATCGCTTCTTTGGGTCTGATGCGTTTTTTCCCCATGGCATGGTAAGTGCCGTAAAACGGATGGAAGGCGGCATGAGGCAACCAAGCCTCGTCAAAGTGCAAGTTGGGAATATAGCCATCCAACATATTCTTGATGGTTTCTGTGTTGTACAAAACACCGTCATAAGTGGATTGGGTCAAGGTCAATACCTTGGGCTTGAGTGTGCTGCTCGATTTTCCTTCAAGCAAAGGATTGGCTTTTATTTTTGCCTCAATCGCAGCAGGTTCAAATTCACTCTGCGGAATAGGCCCAATGATGCCAAAGTGGTTTCTTGTCGGTTTAAGGAAAACAGGAATAGCACCCGTCATGATGATGGAGTGCAAAACAGATTTATGACAGTTTCTGTCCACCACCACCACATCGCCAGGTGCCACTGTGTGATGCCACACAATTTTGTTGGATGTACTGGTTCCATTGGTCACAAAAAAACAATGATCCGCATTGAAAATTCGCGCTGCGTTTCGCTCACTCTCGCCAATAGCACCATCGTGGTCAAGAAGTTGCCCCAACTCTTCGACAGCATTGCAAACGTCAGCCCTGAGCATGTTTTCACCAAAGAACTGATGAAACATCTGCCCCACAGGACTTTTTAGAAAAGCGACTCCGCCTGAATGGCCAGGGCAATGCCAAGAGTAAGAGCCGTCCTCTGCGTAATCCAGCAAAGCTTTGAAAAAAGGTGGCTGAACGCCCTCTAAATAACTTTTAGCCTCACGAATAATGTGTCTTGCAACAAACTCAGGGGTGTCTTCAAACATATGGATGAAGCCATGCAACTCTCGCAAAATGTCATTGGGCAAATGGCGTGAAGTTTTTGTTTCGCCGTAGACATAGATGGGAACATCCGTATTTTTTCTTCGGACTTCATCAATGAAACTGCGAAGATTGACCACCGCAGGGTCTAAATCGGGACCTGGCGTAAATTCTTCGTCATCGATAGAAAGAATGAAAGCACTTGCGCGTGATTGCTGCTGCGCAAACTGACTCAGGTCGCCGTAACTGGTGACCCCCATGACTTCATAGCCCTCGCTTTCAAAAGCTTGGGCCAGCGCTCGAATACCAAGCCCCGAAGTATTTTCAGAACGAAAGTCTTCGTCAATGATGACGATGGGAAAACGAAATTTCATCAGCTACTCCGAGCGAGGTCAACCACAATGGGACAAACAGTGAAGTTTACCTGTCGAGCGCACTGATACAATGAAAAGACAGGAGAGGTGGATGAGCGGTTTAAGTCGCACGCCTGGAAAGCGTGTGAGGGTTAATAGCCCTCCGCGGGTTCGAATCCCGCCCTCTCCGCCAATAAGTAGTTACAAAGAAAATAAAACCAGCCTCCTCGGCTGGTTTTTTATTTTTGTTTTTAATTATTTTTTAGCGTCGTCGGATTTGAACCAGCCACCAACAGTATTAGAGACAGAGTCATAGGCCGAGGACATCGTAGAGCAGGCAGAGAGACAAAAGCTCATGCAAAAAACAATTGAAATGGATTTGATTGATTTAGTCATGTTTTTCCTAAGTAGGTTTCAAAGAGGAAAGTGGATGATAGTGGACTCAGATCCATTACCTCAGCTCTAAATTGGCCCTTTGGTATTCATAATTCAAAAAAAATTTCTTCACCATGCAAATGGGAATGCTCTAAAGCATATCGGGTGTCTGAACAGTGACCAATATAGATTGATCACCTTCAAGCCGCAAGCGTGAACGCAACCACCATACAGCTCCTTTTTTCACTGAGCATTCTGGTTTTTGAAATCCCAGCACGATGGATATCGCCTCACCCAAGGTGGGTTGATGGCCAATCACCAATACCGTATTTTTGCTGGTCGGCCACTGAACCGCCTCCAACAACATATCAGCCGTGCTTTGCGGCGTGATCGCAGAACTCAGCTTGTACTTCCGACCCAAGGCCATTGCTGTTTGCTCTGTACGCTTGGCAGGGCTACAAAGAATACGTGTACCATCTGGCAACTGTCGCTCCAGCCATTGGGCCATTCGCAGCGCTTGTCTCTCCCCGCGAGACGTCAAGCTCCTGCTCATATCGTCTTCACCTGGAGCAGCTTCATGGGCTTCGGCATGACGCCAGAGGATCAAGTCCATATTAATTTGCTTTCCGGAATTTTTTCATCAATTCAGTTTGAGCACTGAGACCTTTGGCCGACTCTGCAAACGGTTGACGAAGGTAAGACCCCTCAGAATTGAGTAACCAAGCATCTGCTGAATCATACAAATAAGCCACCAAGCATTCATCAATGATTCTTTGGCGAAGTTTGACATCCAAAACTGGCCAAGCAATTTCGATACGCCTCATCATGTTTCTATTCATCCAGTCTGCACTGGATAAATACAAATCCTCTTTGTCACCAGATCGGAAATAAAAGACGCGAGAATGTTCTAAAAAACGACCTATGATGGACCTGACCCTTATGTTGTCGGTAAATCCTGGTCTTTGTGCAGGAAGAATGCAAGCACCCCGAACAATCAAGTCTATTTTCACTCCGCTTTGACCTGCTCGAACCAAATCTTTGGCCAAACTTTGGTCTGTCAAGCTGTTCATTTTTAAGACGATTCGCCCAGGAACGCCATCTGCTGAAGCCTTGATTAACTGATCAATGGTGGCGGTTAATTTGGATTGCAAATTGAAAGGCGCAACCCATAGATGCTTCAACGTGGGCAAACGCCTTTGACTGGCAAGTTGCGAAAACACATGCTCAATATCAGAGGTGATTTGCGTATTGGCGGTCAAGTAACTGATGTCTGTATAAAGTCTTGCTGTTCTAGCGTTGTAATTTCCAGTCGATAAATGGGCATAACGAACCAGGCGATTGCCCTCCTTACGGGTAACCAAAAGCATTTTGGCGTGCGTTTTGAGTCCCACGACGCCATAGACCACCTGCGCACCAATTGACTCCAATCTTTCTGCCCAGTTGATATTTGCCTCTTCATCAAAGCGAGCCTTGATCTCCACAACGGCAGTCACTTCCTTTCCTCGGCGAACAGCCTCTCGAAGCAGATCCATCAACTCCGAATCAATGCCCGTTCGATAGATGGTTTGCTTGATGGCCAATACCTTAGGGTCGTTCACAGCTTGTCGCAAAAAATCCAACACGCCAGAAAAACTTTCAAACGGCTGGTGAATCAGCACATCCTCCATCTGAAGCCTTGCAAAAATAGATTCCTCTTTATTCAACTGGTGGGGGTAAGAACCCTGATGGGGCTGAAAAAGCAAATTGGGCTTCTCGACCAAGTCAATGATTTGACTTAGCCGAACAAGATTGACAGGGCCATGTACGCGATACAGCGCATTGGGTGGAAGCTTGAATTGATGCATCAAAAAATCAGCCAAGTGATCCGAGCAACCAGACGACACCTCCAAGCGCACTGCCAGGCCAAACTGTCGGTGCTCTAAGCCATGCCTAAGTGCCGTACGCAGATTGGTGACGTCTTCCTCATCAACCAGAAGGTCGGAGTCACGGGTCACACGAAACTGGGAAAAATGCCCCACCACGCGGTCGGGAAATAAATCCGCTAAGTGCGAACGAATCACACTGGAAAGTGTTACTAACAGGGTGGTAGATGAGCCATTCAACTTGGCAGGTAACTTGATGATCCTGGGCAGAGATCTGGGCACCTTGACGATGGCGATTTCATTTTCCCGCTCAAACGCATCTTTGCCAGAAAGTTTCACTATGAAATTGAGCGATTTGTTGGCAACCAAGGGAAAGGGATGTGCGGGGTCCAAACCAACAGGAGTTAGAAGCGGTTTAACCTCACGGTCAAAGTATTCCTTTACCCATTTTTTTTGGGCCGTATTTCTTTCGCTATGCGTAATAAGGTGTATGCCATTAGCTTCAAATGCAGGAATTAATTCTTCGTTGAAAACACGGTATTGCTCATCAACCAACTCATGTGCCGAGGTAGATATTTGTTTGTAAGAGTCTTCTGTAAAAGAGGATTTGTCTGCCTTTTTATCTAGGCCATGAAGATGAAGTGCGACTCTGACTTCAAAAAATTCATCAAGATTGGATGAAACGATGCACAAATAGCGTAATCTTTCTAGCAAAGGAACATGTTTTCGCTTTGCCCAGTCCAACACCCTTAAATTAAAAAGCAGGGAGCTTTCATCACGATCAATAAAATCCTTCATATTCCCTTTGTAAAAAGATTCTTTTTGACTATGGAAATTTTAAATATTAGATTCACAGAGTATTTCGAAATTGTGACAGAGATTCTGCCAAATACGAAGCGAATTTAAATGAAAGTTCTTCTTCTCGAGCTTCAACCATGATGCGTAAAAGAGGCTCTGTTCCGCTTTCACGAATCAATACCCTGCCATTTGCACCCAACTCTTTTTCGACACTTTTTATCCTTGACTGAAACTCGGTGTGGGTGCGCCAATCAAGGTGAGAAGGAATTTCAATATTGAGCAAACATTGGGGAAATAAAGGTACGGCCTGCAACAATTGATCGAGGGTTGAATTCATCCTCAAACAGGCCTGCAAAACTTGCAGGGCACTGATCAAGCCATCTCCCGTTGAATGTTTGTCTAACATCAGCAAATGACCAGAGCCCTCTCCCCCTAATACCCATCCTTGGGAAATAAGCTCTTCAAGAACATATCTGTCACCCACCTTAGATCGTAAAAAATTGATATTTAACTTTCGAAAACCTTCTTCAACAGCTTTATTCGTCATCAAAGTGCCAACAACACCTGGCACGTTATCGCCTTGGGTGATCCGATCCAGTGTCAGCACATACAAAAGTTGGTCGCCGTTGAAGAGACGACCTTTTTCATCGACCCATTGCAGCCTATCCGCATCTCCGTCCAACGCAATGCCAAAGTCTGCTTGATGGGAAATCACGGCCTGAACCAATGCTTCTGGGTGTGTAGCACCAACGTCGTGATTGATATTGACACCATTAGGCGCACACCCAAGTGTTATCACCTGCGCACCTAATTCTTCAAAAATTTTAGGAGCTACCAAATAGGCTGCTCCATGAGCAGCATCCACGACAATTTTTTTACCCTTCAGGGTTAATTGGTTATCAAAAGTACTTTTACAAAACTCAATATAGCGTCCAGCTGCATCATCGAGCCGCTTGGCTTTCCCCAGATTGATCGACTCCACCCATTGAGGTTCTTGAGTTAAAGCTTCCTCTACAGCAAACTCCCAAGCGTCATCCAACTTAGCACCTGCAGCAGAAAAAAACTTCACCCCGTTATCAGCAAAAGGGTTGTGTGAAGCGCTGATGACCACGCCCAAAGAGGCTCTGAGTGCCCGTGTAAGGTAAGCAACGCCAGGTGTGGGAATGGGCCCCAGTAACACGACATCCACGCCTGCTGAATTGAACCCAGCCTCGAGAGCTGACTCCAGCATATAGCCAGATATTCTGGTGTCCTTTCCAATCAACACCTGAGGACGAGGATCGCTACGCTTCAAAACTTGACCTACAGCATGAGCCAAGCGAAGCATGAAGTCTGGCGTGATGGGAAATTGACCTACTGTTCCACGTATGCCATCGGTACCAAAGTAGAGTCTTTTCATAATGAAATAATTTTTTTATGAGTCAATATTGTCGCAAATACCAGCTTCTGCCTTCCAGACTGACAAGGCGGCAACCGTTTTAGCGACGGCATGAACTCGCAAAATTCTTGCCCCGCGCTCTGCCGCGAGAACCGCTGCCACCACGCTTGGTACCAGTCTTTGGTCTACAGGGAGGCCACTGACCGCCCCGAGAGACGATTTATTGGACCAACCCACCATCAAGGGTTGTCCAAAATGCAGCAACTGAGACTGCTTGCGTAAAATTTCAAAATTCTGATCAACAGATTTACCAAACCCGATACCCGGGTCGAGCACCACGCGGCTTTGATCAATGCCTACTTCATCTATCAAAGCAAGTTGTGTTTGAAAAAAAACGCTCAGCTCCTCCATCACATTGCCGACCATAGGATGCAACTGCATGGTTGCAGGTTCACCGTGCATATGCATCATGCAAAGTCCACATCGGCTTGAAGCAACAGCCTGCAGAGCGCCTTTCTGGCGAAAAGCCCAGACATCATTCAAGATATCCACCCCTAAATCCAAGGCCCTGTGCATGGTTTGCGGATGGTAGGTGTCCACCGATACAGGAATATGCCATTTCACCAATTGCTTCAAAACAGGCCCAATACGTTGCCACTCTTCATCAGCGCTCAATGATGCTGCGCCTGGTCGAGTGGACTCACCGCCAACATCCAAAATATCAGCGCCCTCTTCTACCAAAGTTTCAGCATGGCTAATCGCATCAGTGCTATTTGCATGAAGCCCTCCATCTGAAAATGAATCAGGCGTGACATTGACAATACCCATCACAAGCGGATGCGACACATCCAAATCAAATCGTGTTGTTCGCCACAAAGCAACATGGGGCCGAAGCCCCATGTTAATTTTTGATTCACCCACGGCCATTAGGCAGCTGTAGGTGACGGGTTGGGTTGAACGGCAGGTGTTCCACCGCTTCCATCGCCAGAAGATGGCGTACGGGGAGTCCAGTCCTTGGGAGGACGAGGAGGACGGCCAGCCATGATGTCATCTAGCTGATCGCTATCGATGGTTTCCCATTCGAGCAGGGCCTTGGCCATGGCATGCATCTTGTCTGAGTTATCTTCAATCAAACGACGCGCAAGAGAGTATTGCTCATCAATGATGCGGCGAACTTCTGCGTCTACCTTTTGCATGGTGGACTCGCTCATGTTGGTCGTTTTGGTCACTGACCGACCTAAAAACACTTCGCCTTCGTTTTCAGCATAAACCATGGGACCTAATGCCTCAGTCATGCCATAACGCATGACCATGTCACGGGCAATTTGGGTTGCACGCTCGAAGTCGTTGGAGGCACCCGTGGTCATTTGGTTCATAAAGACTTCTTCAGCGATACGACCACCAAATAACATGCTGATTTGACTCAACATATAGGTACGGTCGTAGCTGTAACGGTCAGCCTCGGGGAGGCTCATGGTGACACCGAGGGCTCTTCCACGGGGAATAACAGTGACTTTGTGGACGGGATCGCACTTGGGTAAAAGCTTGCCAATCAAAGCGTGTCCTGACTCATGGTAGGCGGTATTACGGCGCTCTTCTTCAGGCATGACCATGCTTCTTCGCTCTGGGCCCATCAAAATTTTGTCTTTGGCTTTTTCAAAATCTTGCATTTCAACCACACGTGCATTGCGACGGGCAGCCATCAATGCTGCCTCGTTGGTTAAATTGGCTAAATCTGCACCACTCATGCCTGGTGTTCCACGTGCAATGACGCTTGGAGAAACATCTTGACCTACAGGTATCTTGCGCATGTGCACATTGAGGATTTGCTCACGGCCCCGGATATCGGGCAAGGTCACATAAACTTGGCGGTCAAAACGACCTGGGCGCAACAGAGCAGCGTCCAGGATGTCGGGGCGGTTGGTGGCGGCCACCACAATGACGCCCAAATTGGTTTCAAAACCGTCCATCTCGACCAGCATTTGGTTCAGAGTTTGCTCGCGCTCGTCATTGCCCCCGCCCAAGCCAGCGCCGCGTTGGCGACCGACCGCGTCGATTTCATCGATGAAGATGATGCAAGGTGCGTTTTTCTTGGCGTTTTCGAACATATCCCGCACACGAGCCGCACCCACGCCAACAAACATCTCCACGAAATCAGAACCTGAAATGCTGAAAAAAGGCACTTTGGCTTCGCCAGCAATGCCCTTGGCCAACAAGGTTTTACCGGTTCCAGGCGGGCCCACCAGCAACAAGCCACGGGGAATACGACCGCCCAGTTTTTGGAATTTTTGCGGGTCTTTTAAGAAATCGACCACCTCTTTGACTTCTTCTTTGGCCTCGTCGCATCCGGCCACATCGGCAAAGGTCACGGTGTTGTTGTTCTCATCGAGCATGCGCGCCTTGCTTTTGCCAAAGCTGAAAGCGCCGCCTTTGCCGCCGCCTTGCATTTGGCGCATGAAATAAACCCAGACACCAATCAGCAGCAGCATCGGGCCCCAGCTGACCAGCAAGGTCATGAGCAAGGAGCCTTCCTCGCGAGGTTTGACGTCAAACTTGACATTGTTGGAGATCAGGTCGCCCACCAAGCCACGGTCAAGGTAAGTGGCGTTGGTACGAACTTTACGATCATCGGTGGTAGTGGCGATGATTTCGGTGCCACCCTGTCCCTCTTGGATGGTTGCTGACTTGATGCGCTTGGCTCGAACTTCTTCTAAAAAATCCGAATAGGCCAAGTAACCGTTGCCAGCAGCACCTCGGGTGTCAAATTGCTTAAAAACTGTAAAAAGTACCAAGGCAATCACTAACCAAACGGCCACTTTAGAAAACCAGGGGTTGTTCAATGCAGACTCCAGTCAAAGCGAAATAAGGGAATACAAATAACTTGTGGTCATTTTAGGCTTTTCAAGCTTGAAAGATACTTTTGTGGGTTTTCTGCCTTATAAACGGTGCGGTTTTAGACTTGAATGCTCACTTGAGACCAATTCCAACTATAAAGTTCTCAGAAGAATTGCTTCTACTTGCCTTTGGCTTAATTGGTTTGACAACCTTGAAGGTATCTTTAAAGAGCTTAACCAATTGAGAATAGCCGCTTCCGTGAAAAACTTTGACGACCAAGGCCCCTTGGGGTTTCAGATGGGCAACTGCAAACTCCACAGCCAACTCCACCAAATGCGCCATCCTCGCGGCATCTGCAGACTCAATGCCAGATAAATTCGGTGCCATATCTGAAATAACTGTATCCACACTGCGGCCAGCTAGGTGATCGATGAGTTGAGTTGTAACTTCTGGCTCGCGAAAATCCCCTTGCAAAAAAAGCACGCCCTCTATGGCCGCCATAGGCAGAATATCCAACGCAATGAGGGTTCCATCCAACCCACCAACAGCCGCCCCCTGAGGTGCCATGCATCGGCGTGTGTATTGGCTCCAAGCCCCAGGAGCACTGCCAAGGTCGACAACAACCATACCAGGGCGAATAAGGTTCAGGGTTTCGTTAATTTCTTTAAGCTTGTAAGCGGCTCTGGCACGATAACCTTCTTTTTGCGCAAGCTTGACATAGGGGTCATTCACATGGTCGTTCAACCATGATTTATTAACTTTCTTGCTTTGCGTTTTGACTTTCAAACATGCTTCCTTGTGCTGCGAAGATAATACCCGCTATGGCCTCAATAAAACTCACACCTGTACAAAGAAAAACGCATCGCGCTTTAGCCCATCATCTCGACCCTGTTGTGATGATTGGCAACGATGGCCTTACCTCTGCTGTCGTTAAAGAAACTGACCTGGCCCTGTCGGCGCATGGACTCATCAAAATCAGAGTGCTTGGCGACGATAGGCAAGCAAGAGAAGTCATTTTTCAAGCGCTGGCCGATCAACTCCATGCTGCGCCCATTCAACATATTGGAAAGTTATTGGTGCTTTGGCGGCCACAGGTTGAAAAAGAAAAGCCTCTCAACGAAGAACGGCAAGCCGGTCCGAGAGAGTTTAAAGTTCTGAAATACAGCAAACGGGGCGGTCAACGACCCGAAATGAAGCGAGTTACTGTTCTAGGAAACGAAAGGCTGACCGCAGGTGGGCAAATCAAACGAGCAAAACCCAAAATCAAGTCCATCAAAAAAAGTGCTCAGGGTTAGCACTTCGGTTGTCAAAGATAAGACACTTTGACGATTTCATAACCCTTGACACCACCTGGAGCCTCTACTTTCGCAATATCGCCCTCCTCTTTACCAATGAGGGCTCTTGCAATGGGACTGCTGATATTGATCAGGCCAAGCTTCAAGTCGGCCTCATCCTCTCCGACGATTTGGTAAGTAACGACGTCGCCAGAGGTTTCTTCTTCAAGTTCAACTGTTGCCCCAAAGACTACTCTCCCACCAGCGTCAACTGCAGAAGGATCGATGATTTGGGCTACTGAGAGTTTGCTCTCAATCTCTTGAATCCGGCCTTCAATAAAACCTTGCCTGTCTTTGGCAGCATCATATTCGGCGTTTTCACTCAAGTCCCCTTGGGCCCTGGCCTCGGCAATCGCATTAATCACCCAAGGACGATCAACTGTTTTGAGGGTGTGCAACTCCAACTTGAGTTTTTCTGCACCGCGTTTAGTGATAGGTATCGTTGCCATGGCGTATCCAAATAAAAATCACGCCACCAACTGGGCGTGCAATTCCTGAAGAGAGTAGACGTCTAAATTGTCAAGGTACTTCATTCCTTCTACAGCCGCTTGTGCACCAGCAATCGTTGTAAAAGTAGTCACCCTTGCAAGCAGTGAAGAAATGCGAATTTGGCGTGAATCGGCGATTGCGTTACGACGCTCCTCAACGGTATTGATAACCAAGGCAATTTCATTGTTTTTGAGCATATCCACCACATTCGGGCGACCTTCAGTCACCTTATTCACAGCTACCACAGGGAGACCCGCTGCGCTGATGGCGGCAGCGGTACCCTTGGTGGCCACCAACTCAAAGCCGTAGTCGATTAGCGCTTTAGCAATCAAAACGGCTCTGTCTTTATCGCTGTTCTTGACAGTCAAAAACACCTTGCGAACAAGGTCAGTGGGTCGAGGTAATTTCGTTCCCGCTCCCAATTGGCTCTTAACAAAAGCCTCGCCAAAGGTTTTACCAACACCCATGACTTCGCCCGTTGATTTCATCTCAGGACCCAAAATCGTATCAACGCCGGGGAATTTAACGAAGGGAAATACCGCCTCTTTCACACTGAAATACGGGGGAATGACTTCTTTTCCAATCCCTTGGGCTTGCAGAGATTTACCCACCATACAACGAGCAGCCACCTTGGCCAGTTGTATGCCAGTCGCCTTGCTGACAAAAGGAACCGTTCGACTTGCTCTGGGATTAACCTCTAAAACATAAATCACATCCACGCCATCTTTATGTTGAATGGCAAATTGAACATTCATGAGGCCAACAACTTTGAGGCCATGTGCCATAGCAGTTGTTTGTCTTTTGATTTCATCTATCGTACTTGGAGAAAGGGAATAGGGCGGCAAAGAACAAGCAGAGTCTCCGCTGTGTACGCCAGCTTGCTCAATATGCTCCATCACACCGCCAATAAAAACTTGCTCGCCATCGCATATCGCATCCACATCGCATTCAATGGCATCATTCAAAAAACGGTCAAGTAATACAGGTGAATCATGACTGACCTTGACGGCTTCGCGCATATAACGCTCAAGATCGCGCTGCTCGTGAACGATCTCCATGGCACGCCCACCCAAAACATAGCTTGGACGGACCACCAACGGATAGCCCAGCTGGGCAGCTTGCGCAAGGGCTTCTTCCTCAGTTCTGGCAGTTGTATTTGGGGGCTGACGAAGACCCAATTGATGGAGCAGTTTTTGGAAACGCTCCCGATCTTCAGCGGCATCAATCATGTCTGGGCTGGTGCCAATGATAGGAACGCCAGCAGCTTCCAGCCCCAGGGCCAACTTCAGCGGGGTTTGTCCACCATATTGGACGATCACGCCAAACGGTTTTTCTTTGTCAACAATTTCAAGAACGTCTTCCAAGGTCAGCGGCTCAAAGTAAAGACGATCGCTGGTGTCGTAGTCGGTAGAAACCGTTTCTGGGTTGCAATTGACCATGATGGTTTCATAGCCATCTTCCCGCATGGCAAGGGCCGCATGGACACAGCAATAATCAAATTCAATACCTTGACCAATACGATTAGGCCCACCGCCTAAAACCATGATTTTTTTATTGCCAGAGGGGGCGGCCTCACACTCTTCTTCATAGGTGGAATACATATAGGCCGTGTTGGTGGCAAATTCAGCCGCACATGTATCTACTCTTTTGTAAACAGGTCGAACACCTAAGGATTGCCGGAAAGCGCGAACAGCGTTTTCATCGGTTTTCAACAGCTTTGCCAAGCGTCGGTCTGAAAAACCTTTTTGCTTCAACTGCTTGATTTCATCTTTGGAAAGTTCGGGCAATGAATGGGTCTCAAGTTCGAGTTCAATCTTGACGATCTCTTCAATCTGAACCAAAAACCATTTGTCTATTTTTGTTAATGCATAGACTTCGTCAACTGTCAGGCCTTGGGCAAATGAGTCACCCACATACCAAATTCTTTCAGGGCCAGGTTCGCCAAGCTCTTTTTCAAGGGTCTCCCTGTCTTGGGTTTTTTCATTCATTCCATCAACACCCACTTCCAGTCCGCGCAGCGCTTTTTGGAAGGATTCTTGGAAAGTTCTGCCCATGGCCATGACTTCGCCAACAGACTTCATTTGGGTGGTTAAGCGACTGTCAGCGGTTGGAAATTTTTCAAATGCAAAGCGCGGTATTTTGGTCACCACATAATCAATGCTAGGCTCAAAACTGGCGGGCGTGGCACCTGCTGTGATGTCATTGCGCAACTCATCCAGGGTGAAACCCACGGCCAACTTCGCCGCCACCTTAGCAATGGGGAACCCTGTGGCTTTGGAGGCCAAAGCAGAAGACCGCGATACACGAGGGTTCATTTCAATCACGACCATGCGACCATCTTCTGGATTGATCGAGAACTGTACGTTGGAGCCACCCGTATCCACACCAATTTCGCGCAAAACAGCCAAGCTGGCGTTGCGCATGATTTGATACTCTTTGTCAGTCAATGTTTGGGCAGGCGCCACCGTGATCGAGTCGCCAGTGTGAACGCCCATGGGGTCTAGGTTTTCAATAGAACACACAATGATGCAGTTGTCAGCTTTGTCGCGAACAACTTCCATTTCATATTCTTTCCAGCCCAGCAAAGACTCTTCAATCAACAGTTCACTGGTCGGCGAGGCCTCAATACCCCTTTTGCAAATCGTTTCAAATTCTTCTGCGTTATAAGCGATGCCTCCGCCAGTCCCACCCAAGGTAAAGCTTGGTCGAATGACCACTGGAAAGCCAACCGTTTTTTGAACGCTCCAAGCTTCTTCTAAAGTATGTGCAATGCCAGATCGGGCAGAACCCAAGCCAATTTTGGTCATGGCGTCTTTAAACTTCAATCTGTCCTCTGCCTTGTCAATGGCATGAGGGGTGGCGCCAATCAATTCGACAGCTTTACCCGTGTGAAGGCCCGTATATTTATCCAAAATACCATTGCGCCATAAATCTAAAGCGCAGTTGAGTGCAGTTTGTCCACCCATGGTCGGCAAGATGGCGTCCGGTCTTTCCTTGGCAATGATTCTCTCCACCGTTGGCCAAGTGATAGGTTCAATGTAAGTCACATCCGCCGTTGCAGGGTCGGTCATGATGGTGGCGGGGTTACTGTTGATCAAAATAACCTTAAAGCCCTCTTCCCTTAACGCTTTACAAGCCTGCACACCTGAATAATCAAATTCACACGCTTGACCAATGACGATGGGACCTGCGCCAATAATGAGAATGCTTTTTAAGTCTGTGCGCTTAGGCATGGGTAGGTACCATCATGGAATCAATAAAACGATCGAATAAATACCCAATGTCGTGCGGCCCAGGGGAAGCCTCAGGGTGCCCTTGAAAACTGAATGCTGGCTTGTCCTTCAAAACCAACCCTTGCAAGCTGCCGTCAAACAAACTGATATGGGTGCTACGTATATGGGAGGGAAGTGTTTTTTCGTCTACCGCAAAACCATGGTTTTGACTGGTAATGCAAACGCGACCGTTGTCTAAATCCTTGACAGGATGATTGGCGCCATGGTGGCCAAACTTCATTTTGTAAGTGGATGCACCACTGGCCAAGGCCAATATTTGATGGCCTAAACAAATACCAAATAAAGGTAAGCCAGTTTGCAAAAATGTTTGTGTGGCCGAGATGGCATAGCCACAAGGCCCTGGGTCACCTGGTCCGTTGGACAAAAAGACACCATTGGGTTTGAGCTTTAGAACCTCTTGGGCAGAAGTTTGGGCAGGCACAACAGTAACTCTGCAACCTCGCGCAGCCAACATGCGAAGGATGTTTCGCTTGACGCCGAAATCATAGGCGACGACATGAAACTGGGGCTCGGTTTGTTCACCATAGCCCTCGCCCAAGACCCACTCAGACCGACGCCATTCGTAGGAGTTATCAACAGAAACTGCTTGTGCCAAATCTAGACCAGACATGGAAGGCGCACCTATGGCAGCATCAATAGCAACTTGAATAGATTCAGGCCCAATAGATTCGCCCTCGGACAAAGCCAATATGGCACCGTTTTGCGAACCCTTTTCGCGCAAAACTTTCGTCAGCATTCGGGTATCAATATCAGCAATAGCTAAACAATGGTTTTTCTTCAAATAGGAGGACAGATCAGAATCAGCTCTAAAGTTTGAGTGCGTCAGCGGCAAACTTTTGATGACAAGTCCCGAAGTATGAACTTGGTGCGACTCCTCATCTTCAGGATTGGTTCCATAGTTACCAATATGGGGGTAGGTTAAGGTCACAATTTGCTGGCAATAACTTGGATCAGTCAAGATTTCCTGATACCCGGTCATTGAGGTATTGAACACCATTTCACCAACACAGATGCCGGAATGACCGATGGAAGTACCTACAAAGACAGTGCCGTCTGCGAGCGCCAAAATAGCGGGAGGATGTTTTCCCTGAAGAGACAAAAGCACTCAGATCTCCGAGTTTGATGACGCCCTTGCTGAAAGAGAGACAACTCTCAATGGCATGATTCAAGGGGTTGGCTTTTTGTCGAGCGAAGGGCGTGCGGGTTGGATGTAAAGTGTCTCATTATAGCCGTGAGACTCGCTCTTATCGAATGAGTTAAGTCTTGATCGCAAGCATTGAGCTGGCATGCAAACAAATTGCAGCAGCAGCAGCCACATTCAGTGATTCCTCTCCCCCTGGCTGTCGTATGCGAACAGCTTGGCAGTTGGCTTCAGACCATTGAGCGCTGTGCCCTCTTCCTTCATGACCAAAAATCCATGCAAGAGGTGACGGCAATTGAGATGAGGCGACAAGTTCATCCAAAAAACTGCCATGGTGAGAACTGGTCAACACAATGGGAAGAGATGAAACTTGAATCTCAGCCACCTCAAGTCCTTCCAAAATACCAAGCGCAAAATGAGCACCCATGGCAGCGCGAACCACTTTATGGGTCCATAGTCCCACTGTGTTGGGTGTTGTGATGATTTGTTTGAACCCAAAGGCAGCAGCGCTTCGCATAATCGACCCCGCATTACCTGGGTCCTGCATTTGGTCAAGAACCACCGTAGACAAGCCTGAGTCGAGTAGAGGCTTTGTTGGCATCTCAATAACTGCAGCCATCAAGGGAGATGAGTGAAGACTGCTGAGACCTTCCATCAAAAAAGTAGGAATTTGCACCAACTTATCAGCTTGGTTAGACCAGTTTTCAAGAATCGATGATGGACAATCGTCTGTGAATACCAGGGTGTGAAACTTCAAACCCTTTTGCCGTGCAGCTTCACATAAATGGTCTCCTTCAAGCCAAAGTAGGTTCTTGTCTTTATGAACGCCCGTAGTCTGGGACCACTCCCGCAAAGACTTATACCAAGCATTCTGCTTAGAGGTAATTTTTTCAACCATGTTGAGTGAATTCATGGCTAATCATTTTCCCAAAAGCTTGGCAACCGGCGCAAAGCTTCGTCGATGCAAGACACAAGGTCCGTGTTCCTGCAATGCGCGTAAATGCACTTGGGTGCCATAGCCTTTATGCGTCAAAAACCCATAGCTGGGAAATTGGGCATCTACTTCGACACACCATCGGTCTCGCTCTACCTTGGCAAGAATAGAGGCCGCAGAAATACTGGGTACCTTTGAGTCCCCTTTGACAATGGCCTCTGCACGAATATCCAGCACAGGCAAACGATTGCCATCTACAAGAACCTTGCTCGGTTTGAGTCTAAGGCCCTTAACGGCTCTTTGCATAGCCAACAAGGTGGCTTGCAAAATATTGAGTTGGTCAATTTCTTCAACACTTGCTGTGGCTACACAAAAACACAATGCTTGTGCTTTGATGATGTCGTAGAGATGCTCTCTCTTCTTAGGTGTTAATTTTTTTGAATCTGCCAAGCCCTTTATGGGCAAAAGATCATCCAATATGACCGCTGCAGCAAACACGGGGCCAGCAAGTGGCCCTCGGCCAGCTTCATCCACACCAGCCACCAAACCAGGCAAATCCCAGTCAAAAGATTTTTGCTTAAGCATGAGACGGCATAAATTTACCCACCGCAGCGGTGACCAACCCAGACGTGTCTTGCATCAGTTGCTTATGCAAATCCGTAAAACGAGTTTTCATTTCCTCGACAAACTGCAGGTTTTCCAGCCACTCCGAGGTAGCTTTGGCCAATGCATGAGGTGTTGCTTGTTCTTGCAGTAACTCGGGGACAACGAATTCTTGACACAAAATATTAGGCAAACCCACCCATGGTTGAAGCCTTTTTCGACGAATAATTTGCCAGCTGAGCCAAGGCATGTGGTACGCAATGACCATGGGACATTTAAAAAGCGCGGCTTCAAGTGTAGCGGTTCCACTGGCAACCATGGTCGCATCTGCAGCAGCAAGTGCTTTATGGCTTTGCCCCTCGAGCAGAATCAAGTTCTCAGGGGATGTAAATCTCGACTGCAAAGACTGAACAAGCTGCATCTGTCCAGGGGCAACGGGAAGCACAAACCTGATATCTGGGTATTGCTTTTCAAGGATCTTTGACGCCGCAAAAAAAAGCGGGGTCATGTGTTCTATTTCTGAGGTGCGACTGCCCGGCAGCAAAGCAATCAATTTTTGCTCAGGTGATACGCCCAAAGACTCTCTTACCAGTGCCTTATCTGGAGACAGCGGTATGGTTTTAGCCAAAGGATGACCAACATAAGTCGCGTCAATGCCGTGTCTATGCAGCAAAGGAGGCTCAAAGGGGAAAATACAAAGAACATGGTCGACACTCTGGCGAATCTTGTCTAAACGCTCAGCTCGCCATGCCCATACGGAAGGACAAACGAACTGCATGGTCGCAATACCTCGCCGCTTCAAGGCAAAAGCAAGGTCCAAATTGAAATCTGGCGCATCAACCCCGACAAACACATCAGGGGGATTTTCAAGTAATCGATGAAGCAGTGATTTTCTGATGCCAGTAATTTCTCTGAAGTGGCGCAATACCTCAACGTAGCCTCGCACAGCCAATTTTTCTTGCGGCCACCAAGCATGAAAACCCAATGCCTTCATTTTGGGGCCACCAATGCCCAGCAAGGCAACATCAGCCCAATGTGACTGAAGAGCAGGGATAACCAAGGATGCCAACAAGTCCCCAGAGGCCTCTCCTGCCACCATGGCTATGCAAGGTCTCAAGGTGTTGGGCATGAGGTTTTTGAGTGCAAAAAGTCAGCGAACAATGCCGCGCTGAGGCGATACAGAGCGCAGGAACTCCGTCATCAATGCAGTGACTTCATTACCCTGTGTTTGGGTCGATCCGAGGGCATCTATCGCTTCAATGGATTTTTCTAGGGTCAATCCATCGCGATAAAGAATTTTGTAAATCGCCTTAACCGTTTGAATCTGCTCTGGAGAAAACCCCCGTCGTTTCAGACCTTCAAAATTCATTGAACGCGCTTGTGCAGGCTGGCCTTGACACATGACATAGGGAGGTAAATCTGCGAACAGCAATGAATTCATGGCAGTGAAACTGTGGGCGCCTAATTTGCAAAATTGGTGCACCACAGTGAAGCCACCCAAAATAACCCAATCGCCCACATGCACATGGCCCGCCAGTTGGGTGTTGTTGGCAAAAATAGTGTGGTTTCCAATTTGACAGTCATGGGCCAAATGAACATAAGCCATGATCCAGTTGTCACTTCCTATGGTGGTCACGCCAAGGTCACCTGCAGTTCCAATATTGAAAGTACAAAACTCTCGAATCACATTGCGATCCCCAATGACCAATTCACAGGGTTCGCCAGCATATTTTTTATCCTGAGGTATGGCACCTAAGGAGTTAAATTGAAATATCTGGTTATTGCGGCCAATGGTTGTTCTGCCCTCAATGACGCAGTGCGAACCAATGCGCGTTCCGGATGCAATTTTGACATGTGGTCCGATGGTCGTGAATGGCCCAACACTGACAGAATCGTCTAATTCTGCAGAGGGGTCAACCAATGCTGAAGGGTGTATATCAGACATTAGCGCCTCACTCGATGGTGCGCATGGTGCACATCAAATCAGCCTCTACTGCCAAGGCCTCACCTACCCAAGCTTTTGCTTTGAATTTAAAAATACCCGACTTCATTCGATCTAGATCGACACACAAAGTCAAAGCGTCGCCTGGTTCGACAGGCCTTTTAAAACGCGCATTGTCTATGCCTGCAAAGTAGTAGACCGTGTTGTCATCTGGGACGACATTCAATGTGTCAAATGCCAATAAAGCCGCTGCTTGGGCTAACGCTTCCAGCATCAAAACACCTGGCATGACCGGCCTGTGTGGAAAATGACCGTTGAAAAAAGGCTCATTGATCGTGACATTTTTCAATGCTTTGATCGACTTACCCTTTTCTAAACTCAATACTCTGTCAACCAACAATATGGGATATCGGTGGGGTAGCATTTTCAATATTTGATGGATATCCATGATTTAACCTCTTTGGGGGAGCCCAGACTCCAATTGCTTAATTCGATCTCTCAGGGAATGTAACTGCCTTAAAGTGGCTGCATTTTTTTGCCAAGATTCATTGCTATCGATTGGAAAAACGCCGCTGTAGGTGCCTGCTTGCAAAAGAGAGCGTGTAACTACTGAGGCAGCAGAAACATGAACATGGTCTACAAGTTGCAAGTGTCCCAGAACAATAGCACCTCCGCCTAAAGTGCAATGCGCTCCAATTTTGGCGCTGCCTGCAATTCCCACGCAACCGGCCATGGCTGTATGTGCACCTACTGATACGTTATGGCCGATTTGAATCAAATTGTCCAACTTCACGCCATCTTCGATAAGCGTATCCCCAAGTGCCCCACGATCTATGCAAGTATTGGCGCCTATTTCAACAAAATTACCGATTCGCACCGAACCAAGTTGCTCAATCTTTGTCCACATGCCATTTTCAGGAGCAAAACCAAAACCATCGGCACCTATGACAACACCAGGATGGAGGATGCAGTCTTCACCAATGGAGCAAGCTTGTGAAACCGTGACGCTGGATTTAAGCCAAGTTCGACTGCCAATCACCGCGTGGGCTTCGATGACACACATAGGGCCAATACGCGCTGTCGGGTCAATACTCGCCAGGGGGTGAATAAATGCGCTGGGGTGAATCAAGGGTTCGTTGCTGGTCGGAAGCAGTTTTGACCAAAGCTGGGTAACCCTCGCCCAGTATGCGTAAGCATCGTCTACGACGATAGTAGCTCCACGTTGGGCCGCTTCTGAGCCCATAGAAGGAGAAACCACCACACAAGCGGCTTGGGAACTTAAAAGCTGGGAACGGTATTTAGCATGACTTAGGAAAGACAAATCATGCTGACCGGCAGAAGACAATGTTGCGAGACCGGAGATTTGAATGTCGGACGAACCTTGCAATTCTCCGCCTAAACGATCAACGAGTTGTCCTAAAGTCAGACGAACCACGCCATCACTTACCGGTGTTGATGGCTTTAATCACTTTTTCAGTGATATCGTGTTTGGGATTGATGTAGACAGCCTCTTGCAAAATCAAGTCGTATTTTTCGGCTTCAGCCACTTGCTTGACGACCTTGTTAGCTTTTTCCAGAACCATTTGCAGTTCTTCATTTTTTCTGGCATTGAGGTCCTCTTGGAACTCACGGCGCTTACGCTGAAATTCACGGTCTTGATCGGCCAACTGCCGTTGCTTGGTTGTTCGCTGTGTTTCAGAAAGAGTGGGCAAATCACGTTCGAGTTTTTCGGAGTTGGTTTTCAAGGAGTTACCCAAGTCCACTAACTCTTTTTCTCGCTTAGAAAACTCTTGCTCTAATTTAGTTTGAGCCACTTTGGCAGTATTGGCTTCTCGAAAAATTCGGTCGGTGTTGATAAATCCAACCCTAAAGTCTTCAGCCAACAAGGGCATAGACAGCAAAAGCAAAGAGCTAGCCAATACATATCGTAAATGGAGATGTTTCATCAAAACGACGTCCCAATTTGGAATTGAAAGGATTGCATTCTATCTCCATCGAATTTACGTATGGGCTTGGCCACCGCGAACCTTAAGGGACCAACAGGCGAAATCCAGCTGAGTCCTACCCCAAAGGAAGTACGCAGCTCTTCAAGCTCAATACTGCTGTCAAAGACATTACCTGCGTCTAGAAAAGAATACAGGCGCAATGTTCTGTCGTTGCCTACGCCAGGAAAGGGGACATAAAACTCGGTATTGAGGACAACCTTCTTAGACCCACCCACAGGACACCATGAACTGTTAGTACATCCGTAGTCTTTGGGGCCTAAAGAACCTTGCTGAAAGCCTCGGACCGAGCCTAAGCCGCCTGCATAGTAGTTTTTAAACACGGGGTAATTTTTCCCGCTCAAACCCTCGCCATAACCAAGTTCGGCATTGACTGCAAAAGTGTATTTTTTACCAATGGGGAAAAATTCTTGGAATTGGACGTTGTTTCTGTAATAGCGGGTGTCACCCACGCCAACCTCACCATTGAGCTTCACCAGTCGCCCTTTACTGGGGGCCAACAAGCTGTCACGACTGTCTCTGGCCCACCCAATACCTAGTGGAATAGATTGGCTGGTAGTCCCAAACTCATTGATGTAACTTGTATATGATTTGGGAATATTGGTTCCCGTATTGATTTTGGTTTGTTCGAGAGCAGCACTTACAAATACCGTGTCGATTTCGGCAAATGGAATACCGAAGCTGACACCAAAGGCAGAGGTTGCAATGCTGTAGTCACCGTTGGAAGTCAAATAAGGTTTACTAGAGCGATGAGAAACATAGAGTGACCTGGAAACACCATCCTCTGTGAAATAAGGATCTGTGGTGCTGATATTCAATACACGGTTGTACTTGCTGGTATTGACATTGATACCTAAAGAATTTCCTGTTCCAAAAAAGTTGTCTTGGCTAATGCCAAAAGAAAGAAACAACTTTTCTGCACTGGAAAAACCTGCACCCAACTGCAAAGAGCCAGTCGGCTTTTCAGTCACTTTTAAATTGATGTCAACCTGATCGGGAGAGCCTGGGACTTCCTGTGTATCAATGGTGACTTCAGTGAAATAGCCCAGTCGGTCAACTCGGTCACGTGAAGTACGAATACGCTCACCGTCATACCAAGAAGACTCCATCTGCCTGAACTCGCGACGGATGATGTCATCTTTGGTTCGGTCGTTTCCTGAAATATTGATTCTGCGCACATATGCCCTGCGAGAGGGGTCTGCTTGCAGTACCACTTGCACTTGGTTGGTGGTTCGGTCAATTTCGGTGCGAGGCTCAATACGGGCAAACGCAAATCCAAAATTACCAAAATAATCCGAGAACGCCTTTGTCGTTTGAACCACATCTGCGAGGTTGTAAGGTTGTCCAGGCTTAATGGAAATGAGAGATTTAAATTCGCTGTCACGCCCTAAGTAGTAGCCCTCAAGCATGATGCGCGAAACAACAAAACTGTTTCCTTCGGTGATATTGATGGTGATGCTGATGTCTTGCTTGTTGGCAGAAATAGCGACTTGAGTGGAATCAACACGGAATTCAAGGTAGCCTCTAGAAAGGTAGTAAGACTTGATACTTTCCAAGTCGGCATTGAGTTTCGCTTGGGAATAACGATCCGCTTTGGTATACCAAGACATGTAGTTGGGCTCTGACAAGTCCATCTGGTCTTTCAGCGTTGACTCATCAAAAGCCTTGGCTCCCACAATCCTCAATGATTTGATACGGGCAACGTCGCCTTCCACAACAGTGAAATTGAGGTTGATCCGGTTACGATCTGAGGGTGTCACCGTTGTCACAACATCAGCCCCATACAAGCTCTTATTGATGTATTGACGCTTAAGTTCTTGTTCGGCTCTGTCTGTCAGCGCCTTATCGTAGGGCCGCCCCTCAGACAAGCCAATGTCCTTGAGCGCCTTACGCAATGTATCTTTGTCAAATTCTTTGATGCCCACAAAATCAACTGCACCAATGATGGGGCGCTCCTCCACAATGACCACCACCACCGACGCATTGACTTCGATGCGAACATCTTTGAACAAGCCGAGTGCAAACAAATTACGAATGGCCAAAGTGCCCTTCTCGTCACTGTAATTCTCACCAACGCGGAAAGGGATAGTGGCCAACACTGTGCCAGGCTCGGTCCGTTGCAAACCTTCAATGCGTATGTCTTGAATCTGGAAAGGTTCAAGTGCGTGTGCTGTTGGCATAAAACAAATGCAAAGAAGCAGGACGCGCAGAAATTTATAAAGCGCTGAAAGAGGATTTGAATTCATAAATGAAGGATATTGTGAGAGGTAATTTATGGGCATCAAGTCAACCAGCGCAAAACATCGTTAAACAAAGCCGTGAACATCATGAGTGCCACCACAGAAAGCCCCATGACTTGCAATCGCTCAAGCCACAATTGAGAGGGGGGGCTGCCCGTGACAAACTCCCAAAGATAATACATCAGGTGCCCACCGTCCAACATTGGCACCGGTAGCAGGTTCAAAAGACCAATACTCAGACTGATCAAGGCTAGATATTGAATGAAAGGTCGCCACCCTTGCTCTGCTGTTTTGCCTGCGTATTCAGCCATGGTAAGCGGCCCACTGACTTGCTGCCATCCATTGGAAGTGGTGACCAGTTTTCCAACCGCCACGATGGTCATTTTCGATTGAGCCGCCAGAGTATTGAATGCCATGCCTAAACCGGAAATCGGTCCATGCTGTACCCACACCATGTCAGGCTCTCCCCCAATCACGGCATCAACTTTCGCTATTTTTTTTCCTTCTATCTCCCTGAACTCTGGGTGAATGCTTAAGGATCGAACTTTTCCATCGCTAGAGTGAACTTCCCAAAGCTGAGTGCCCGTGGAAGATCGAATGAGTTGAATCAAATGTTGTGCATCATTGACCACAAGGTGATCCACCTTCAAAACCAAGTCACCTGCAAGCAACCCCGCCTTGGCTGCAGGCCCAGATTGCACAACTTTGACAATCTCAGGCTTGGAATAGGGACCTGTGATTCCCATCAGCGACATCGCCGATCCTTTACTTTCAATGTCCCATCCCGCGACAGAAATATCCACAACCCGATGCACTTGAGACTGCGATGACAAGACCTCTAATTGAAAATTCTGCTCCTCGTGGAAGGCCTCAGTGACCAGTCCTCTTAGGTGGTCCAAGCTTTGTACAGTTTCCCATTCTTGAGGATTAGTCGAAAATTTTTGAATCAAGTCCCCACTGCGAAGCCCTGCATTCTCTGCAGCAGAAGCTTTTAACGGCGTGGCAATGATGGCTGCAAGCTGCTGACTTCCGATCCAATGAACGAAAGCGTATAAAAAAAGCGTAAGCAACAAGTTAGCCAAAGGCCCAGCCAGCACAATGCAGGCTCGTGCAAACAAGGTCTGGCGGTTGAAAGCTGATGGTGCTTCCCCTGGCGCCAATTCTTGGTCACGCTCGTCGAGCATCTTGATAAAGCCGCCTAAAGGAATGGCGCAAATGGTGAACTCGGTGGGCAAGCCCAAACCAGGTTGGACATGCTGCCATTTCCAAATCGGCCTACCAAAGCCGATAGAAAAACGCAAAACCCTGACCTTGAACCATAAAGCTGCTCGGTAATGCCCATATTCGTGAACAAAAATCACCGTTGTCAGTGCAACCAAAAAAGCCAGTAAGGTCATGCCCATATAGGATGTTTAGCTCAGCTTAAGCGCAATTTGCTGCGCAACAGAGCGGGATCGCTGGTCCAGTTCAAGCAAATCTTCCAGATCAACAGGAACCGATGGGATAAGTGACGCCATAGTGGCTTCATTTAAGTGATGTATTTGATCGAAGCGAATTTGCTGGTCTAAAAATGCAGCTACCGCTACTTCATTGGCAGCATTCAACACAGTTGTACTTCCAGAAGTTGCCTCCAAAGCTCGCCAAGCCAGCTTCAAACCAGGGAAACGCTCATGGTGACCATGGTCATCAAATGACTCAAAGGTCATGGCAGGTAAATTTCGAAAATTCAAATTGTCTGCCCCTGAAGCCATTCGTTGCGGCCATGAAAGACCATACGTAATCGGCACTCGCATATCGGGCGTCCCCAGTTGTGCAACCACCGATCCGTCAACAAACTGCACCATCGAATGAACAATACTTTGGGGATGGATCACAACCTCTATGCGCTTAGGCGACATACCAAATAAATACTTAGCCTCAATGACTTCTAAAGCCTTGTTCATCATGGTGGCCGAATCGACTGAAATTTTTCTGCCCATGACCCAGTTGGGGTGTGCACATGCTTCTTCGGGAGTAACGTCCCGCAAAGAATGCGTATCGCGCAAACGAAAAGGCCCGCCAGAGGCTGTCAAAATGATTTTGTCGACGCTGCTCTCCCATGTGCTGGGGTCGTGTGGCAAAGATTGAAAAACAGCCGAATGCTCGCTATCAATAGGCAGAAGTTGTGCACCACCTTTTTTGACTGCATCCAAAAACAATTGGCCCCCAACAACCAAGGCCTCTTTATTAGCCAATAGCAATCTTTTACCTGCCTTAGCTGCAGAAATACAGGAAGATAAACCAGCAGCACCTACAATGGCGGCCATGACGGTGGTGACACGCTCATCAGAAGCGACTTGATCCAAGGCTTTTGTACCGGACAGAACCTTGGTAGGCAAGTTTTCAGCGATCAGGCGTTCACGCAAAGCATGTGCAGCATCTTCGTTGACCATCACCGCGAACTCTGGGCGAAATTTCGCGCACTGTGACAGCATTAAATCAACTTGTTTTGCACCCGTAAGCGCAAAAACCTGAAATTGGTCTGGATGCCGAGCCACTACATCCAAGGTATTGACGCCGATGGAGCCCGTAGAGCCCAAAACAGTCAGTGTTTGTTTCAAAGCATTCATATCAAAGCCAACATCACCGCCAAAGGTAAAGTCGGTAAAAGTGCATCTATGCGATCGAGTATGCCACCGTGGCCAGGTAAAAGTTGACTACTGTCTTTGGCTCCCGCACTGCGTTTCACCAATGATTCAATCAAATCACCGGCTACGCTCATGATGACTAAAAAAAGCAAGCCTGATATCAATACAACGAATCCATGCGCAGAAAGTCTGTCAAAGATACTGCTAGATTGCCATGAAAAATAGTCAGTAGCAGTCAGCCAAACAAAAGACAGCAAGAAAACACCGGCCACCGCGCCCACAACACCTTCCCATGTTTTACCTGGGCTGATGTCGGGTGCTAATTTATGTTTACCAAAAACCTTGCCAGAAAAGTAAGCGGCAATATCTGCAATCCAAACCACCAAAAGCACAGACATCAAAAAATCAATGCTGAAAGTTTTGGCCATCATCAGCGCTAGCCAAGTAAAGCACAACAGTAGAACACCAACAGCCCACCTTACCGCCAATGGAATTCGTGGCCATCTTTGCACACCGCCTGCCAATAAGAATCCAGCCATCAAGACCCACCAACCTCCCAGCAGCAGCCAAAAGCCACGATCAAAGAAATGAAGTAAGTTGAACTGCCAAACCAAAGCGCAAAAAATGATGCACAGCGCCGACATCCACAATGAGGAGCGAAATCCCAGTTGATTAAGCCGACCCCACTCCCAAGCTGCTGCGCTTACCAAAAACATACCAGCTAAAGCAATCCAGACTGTGTCTGGATGGAGAAGCGCTGGGATCAAAAACCCCAACAATACCAATGCGGTCAAGATTCGCTGCTTAAGCATGGCTTAGCATGGATTAAACCGCCATGATTTCTTGCTCTTTCGATGCGATGAGTTTGTCGATATCGACAATGTGCTTATCGGTTACCTTTTGTATGTCTGCCTCTGCTCGCTTTTGGTCATCTTCAGAGGCCGATTTGTCTTTCACCAGTTTTTTAACAGATTCATTTGCATCGCGGCGCAAATTACGGATAGCCACCTTGGCGTTTTCTCCCTCGGTACGAACCAACTTGGTCATTTCTTTACGGCGCTCTTCTGACATTGGAGGCATAGGCACACGAATCAAATCGCCCATGGAAGCTGGGTTGAGACCTAAATCACTTTCACGAATGGCTTTTTCAATCTTGGGGCCAAGGCCTTTTTCCCAAGGTTGTACGCTGATGGTGCGTGAATCGAGCAAAGATATATTGGCTACCTGCGATAGCGGCGTTGGGTTACCGTAATACTCCACCATCACGTGGTCGAGCAGGCCAGGATTGGCACGTCCAGATCGAATCTTGGACAAGGTATTGCTAAACGCAGCAATCGATTGGTCCATTTTGTTTTCTGTATTTTTTTTAATCTCTGAAATATCCATCTTTTCCTCTTTGAGATTGACAGACCTCAGGCAAACACCAGTGTGCCTTCGTCTTCGCCCATGACCACGCGCTTAAGAGCCCCGTGCTTGAAAATAGAAAACACCGTGATAGGGAGTTTTTGGTCCCGACACAAAGCAAATGCTGTGGCATCCATGATGCCTAAGTTACCTTGAATGGCTTGATCAAAGCTGATCTTGGCATATCTTGTCGCAGAAGCATCCTTATTAGGATCAGCTGAATAAACACCGTCGACTTTGGTGGCCTTAAGCACCATCTCGGCACCAATTTCTGCCCCTCTGAGAGCTGCAGCCGTATCGGTGGTGAAAAAGGGGTTGCCGGTTCCAGCAGCAAACACCACCACCTTGCCCTCTTCTAAGTATTGCAAAGCCTTTGGACGTACATAGGGCTCAACAACTTGCTCAATACCGATGGCTGACATGACCCGCGCCGTCAATCCGGCCTTGTTCATGGTGTCTGCAAGGGCTAAAGCGTTCATGACCGTGGCAAGCATGCCCATGTAATCCGCTGTTGCGCGGTCCATGCCTACAGACCCCCCAGCAACACCTCTGAAAATATTGCCCCCACCAATGACGACCGCTACCTCTACCCCGAGGCGAGTAATTTCAGCAATTTCTTCAACCATCCGAACGATGGTGGCTCGGTTGATACCAAAAGCATCATCTCCCATCAAAGCCTCGCCAGACAATTTCAGCAATATCCGCTTATAGGCTGGTTTTTTTAATGTCATTCAGGCCTCCTTGGATTGAGAGTTTAACGAGTTAGTGCAAGCCAAAAAAAGGGGACTTTCGTCCCCTTTGTCATCTTCAAGCAGATTGTTTAGCGGCGGCTACTTGGGCAGCCACCTCGGCGGCAAAGTCATCGACTTTGCGCTCAATGCCCTCCCCCACCACATAAAGTGTGAAAGACTTGATGGTTGTTTTGACCGACTGGAGCATTTGAGCCACGGTCTGTTTGTCGTTCTTCACAAAAGCTTGGTCAAACAAAGACACTTCTTTGAGGTACTTTTGAACAGAACCTTCAATCATTTTGGCCGCGATATCAGCAGGCTTGCCAGATTCAGCAGCCTTGGCTGTTGCAACTGAGCGCTCACGCTCAATCAATTCAGCAGGAACGTCGGCACTGGTCAGGGAGACTGGCTTCATGGCAGCCACATGCATGGCAACATCACGGGCAGCTGACTCGTCACCCGCGTATTCCACCAAGACACCAATCCGCGTGCCGTGCAAATAGGAAGTCAAGGCAGTGTCGCCATGAAACAGTTTGAACCGGCGAAAACTCATGTTTTCACCAATCTTGCCAATCAGGCCTTTACGCACATCTTCTAAGGTTGGACCAAAACCGTCTTGTTCGTATTTCAATGCACCCAAGGCCTCGATATCAGCAGGTTGGTGCTGCGCGGCCAACTTGGCAGCAGCTTGCGCCAAGCCCAAGAAACTGTCGTTCTTGGTCACGAAGTCAGTTTCACAGTTGACCTCGATCAATGCGCCAGAATGGCCATCGATAAAACTGCAGACAACGCCTTCAGCTGTCACGCGGGAAGAAGCCTTACTGGCTTTGCTGCCTAACTTGACCCGAAGTAATTCTTCAGCTTTAACCATATCGCCATCCGCTTCGGTCAAGGCTTTTTTGCACTCCATCATGGGCGCGTCGGTTTTGGCTCGCAGTTCGGCGACCATGCTTGCTGTGATTGCTGCCATAAATACTCCTGTTTATTCAATAATAGAAATGTGTTGTGAAAAAGGGGCCTCTTGAGCCCCCTTTAAATGACTCATAAAGAGAATTAAGCTTGTGCGGAATTTTCCACTTCCACAAATTCATCAGAGCCTTCGGCAATTGCCCTGACCACATCGTTAACAGCATTGGCGCGACCTTCCAAAATAGCATCAGCAATACCGCGAGCGTAAAGTGTGACGGCCTTAGAGGAGTCGTCATTGCCAGGAATGATGTAGTCAATTCCTTCTGGCGAATGGTTAGAGTCCACCACACCAATCAAAGGAATACCCAATTTTTTAGCTTCTGCAATGGCGATTTTGTGAAAACCGACATCGATCACAAAAATCGCATCAGGCAAGGTGGCCATGTCTTGAATGCCACCAATGTCTTTTTCAAGCTTCTCGAGTTCGCGCATGAAAACCAGTTGTTCTTTTTTAGACATGGCATCAAGCCCCACTTCTTGTTGGGCTTTCATGTCTTTTAAACGCTTGATGGATGTTTTCACGGTTTTGAAATTGGTGAGCATACCGCCCAACCAACGCTGATCGACGAAAGGCACGCCTGCACGCTTGGCTTCGGAGGAAATGATTTCTCGGGCTTGTCGCTTGGTTCCCACCATCAAAATATTGCCGCGGTTGGCGGCCAATTGCTTGGCGAACTTCATCGCGTCTTGGAACATCGGTAACGATTTTTCCAAGTTGATGATGTGGATTTTGTTGCGGTGACCAAAAATGAACGGGGCCATTTTGGGATTCCAAAAGCGGGTTTGATGTCCGAAATGGACGCCGGCTTCCAGCATTTCGCGCATGGATGTAGACATGTCAAGACTCCAAAGGTTAGGTCTGAGCCAGTTCTTTATTGCACCAAATCAAACAGAAATGGGCAACACCTTGTGGGAACTGGTTTAGGATTTGCTGATTGCAAGAAGGCTCTTGCAAATCTTAAGCAGTGATAATTTTAGCATAGACCTAAGTACGGTCTTTGATTTGATCAACCCCTGCCAACAAACGGCATATTGGTTGCCATCACTGTATGGAAGAGTACATTGGATGAAAGTGGCATATTGGCCATATAGAGCACCGACTCACCCACATGCTTGACATCCATCAAGGGTTCTTTGGCGATCTCTCCATTGGCCTGTGGAACACCCAGAGCCATTTTGGCGGCCATTTCAGTGGCCGCATTGCCAATGTCGATTTGCCCAACCGCAATTGTGTATTTGCGCCCATCCAGCGCTGCCGTTTTTGTCAAGCCAGTGACGGCATGTTTGGTTGCAGTGTAGGCAATCGAATTGGGTCGAGGTGCATACGCAGAAATAGAGCCGTTGTTAATAATCCTGCCACCTTGAGGCGACTGCGCTTTCATTGCTACAAATGCTTGCTGCAAGCAGTAAAACATGCCATTGAGATTGATGTCCACCACATTTCGCCATTGCTCAATGGTCAATTCCTCAAGCGGCACACCAGGCGCACTGACGCCTGCATTGTTAAACAACAAATCGACACGCCCCCACTTGCTCATCACTGTGGCAAACGCTTTTTTGACAGCATCAGCGTCGGCCACATCTGCTGACAAAGGCAAGCAAGATTCTGCCGAATGGGAAGCGGCAGCCACATCTTCCAAAGGCTGTAATCGACGGCCGATCAAAGCAACGCGCCACCCATCAGCAAGTAAAGCCAGTGCAGCAGCTTTGCCAACGCCTGTGCCAGCGCCAGTGACAATTGCAATCTTGGAATGGGGCATGGGTAACTCTCCTGAAGAAAATGTCATTGGCGATTTTTAGATTTCTTAGGGACTTTAGCAGTGGTTTTTTTGGCTGAAGTCTTAGGGCCTTGCGAACCAGATTTTGGGCCTGCATGGAAATTGCCTCTGGCGCTTCTGTCTTTGCTCTTTGCGCCTTTGGCATTGGCAGGCGTATTGCCGTCGCCTGATGGCGATTTTTTTCCACGCAGAGGCTTATCCAAAGCGGGGGAGCCATCTTCTTGCACCCATCGAAAGTCAATCTTTCGGCCATCGAGGTCTACGCGACTGACTTGGACCCTGACACGTGCGCCAACGTTGTAGCGAATACCTGTTCGCTCTCCGCGCAACTCTTGACGGGTTTCATCAAATTTGAAGTAATCGCCACCCAACTCAGTGATATGGACCAAGCCCTCAACGTACATGGCATCTAAGGTCACAAACACGCCAAATGCTGTGACGCCAGAGACTGTTCCACTGAAATCTTCGCCTAAGTGTTCCCGCATGTACTGACATTTGAGCCAAGCTTCAACGTCCCTGCTGGCCTCGTCCGCACGTCGCTCATTGGCGCTGCAATGCAAACCAGCTGCTTCCCAAGCCTGTTGCTCAGCAGAAGGTTTTTGAGTTGGCGTAGATGACTTCTCTTTGAGACGCGCCTGCGCCGCTAAACGCCTTGCCAACTTGATATGCGCCTCACCAGGCAAAGGCAAGCCGGGCAATTGGTAGCGCCGCCCTGCCAAGATGGATTTGATGACACGGTGAACCAATAAATCGGGGTAGCGACGAATAGGGCTGGTGAAATGGGTGTAAGCCGGATAGGCCAAACCAAAGTGGCCACTGTTAAGAGGGGTGTAAATAGCCTGCTGCATAGAGCGCAGCAACATCGAATGAATTTGCTGCGCGTCTGGTCGATCTTTACTGGCTTGGGCAATGGCTTGAAACTGACCAGGACTGGGGTTATCGCTCAAACTGGCAGGCACACCCATGGCCTTGAGGTAGTTGCGAAGGGTCTCCCGTTTTTCAGGTGTGGGACCCTCATGCACCCGAAAAACAGCAGGGTGTTTCGCTTGCAAAATAAAGTCAGCACTGCAGACATTGGCAGCCAACATGGCCTCTTCGATCAAGCGATGCGCTTGGGTACGAACTCTAGGAACAATCTTTTCAATACGACCGCTGTCGTCACAAATAATCTGTGTTTCAGTGGTTTCAAAATCAACAGCGCCTCGTTTCTCTCTGCCCTTGAGCAAGCTGCGGTACACATCGTGAAGATGGATGAGGTCTTGAACCCTTTCTTTGTACTTGGCAGCTTGAGGGCCTCTGGTGTTGGAGAGAATGGCGGCTACATCGGTATAGGTGAACCGCGCATGACTGTGCATCACCGCTTGGTAAAACTGATAAGCAAAAACCTGTCCGTCCTCGTCAATCAGCATGTCGCAGACCATGCAAAGCCGATCAACCAATGGGTTGAGAGAGCACAAGCCGTTAGACAATTTTTCAGGCAGCATTGGAATGACGCGGCGCGGAAAATACACACTCGTCGCGCGTTCGTAGGCGTCTATATCAATAGGGCTACCGGTATCAACGTAATAGCTGACGTCTGCAATAGCCACCAATAAACGCCAGCCTTTTTGTTTGCCAAAAGTGGCGGGTTCGCAATAAACAGCATCGTCAAAGTCTCTGGCGTCTTCTCCATCGATGGTAACCAAGGGAATATCGCGCAGATCAACCCGATCAACCAAGTCCTTGGCCATGACCTTGACAGGCAATTCAGCTGCTTGCGCCAAACAAGCCGAAGAAAATTCATGCGGCACACTGTACTTGCGAACCGCAATTTCAATCTCCATGCCGGGGTCATCCATCTCGCCAAGTACTTCTTTGACGCGGCCCACAGGTTGCCCAAACAAACTAGGCGCCTCTGTCAACTCCACCACCACCACTTGACCCACCTGTGCGTTTCCTGTGGCACCCTTGGGCACAAGAATGTCTTGTCCATAACGCCGGTCTTCGGGTGCGACTAACCAAACACCACTTTCTTGCAACAGACGACCAATGATGGGCTGCTGGGGTCGGTCGATGATCTCGACAATGCGCGCTTCTGGTCGCCCTTTGCGGTCCAAGCGGGTGACTCTGGCGACAACACGATCACGGTGTATGACGGCACGCATTTCGTTAGGCGGCAAATACACATCAATTTGGCCATCATCGCGTTGCACGAAGCCATGACCGTCACGGTGTCCCTCGACAGTTCCCTCGAAGGTTTCAAGGAGTCCTGCGCTTGGAGTTGTTTTTTGTTTGATAGAATCCTCTGCTTTCCTGAATGCCCAGGTGGCGGAATTGGTAGACGCACTAGTTTCAGGTACTAGCGAGTAACATCGTGGGGGTTCGAGTCCCTTCCTGGGCACCAATGTTAACGAACATCATAGCCACCGAAGTGGCTTTTTTTATGACCACTTCTTAAAGGCGATCAGATTGGCAAACCAATCAAATCGTGTCCTTGCGTTTGCATGATTCGAACCTTGATGAAGTCTCCAGTTCGGTAGCTTTTGCTCAGCTTTTCAGGAGGAAGCAAATGCACCACACCATCTATTTCTGGTGCATCGGAATAGGCTCTGCCCACACCGCCTTGTTTGCCCAAGGACTTAGCTGAGTCAACCAAAACTTGCATGGTGGAGCCAATTCGATTTTGCAGTTTTTGGGCCGATATTTTTTCTGCAACCTGCATGAATCTGGCGCGACGCTCTTGGCGAACCTCAAGGGGCAACATGCCGGGTATGGCATTGGCGGTCGCGCCTTCCACTGCGCTGTAGGCGAAACAGCCAGCGCGGTCGATTTGCGCTTCTTCTAAAAACTGCAGCAAATGCGCAAACTCTGTCTCTGTTTCCCCAGGAAAGCCGGCAATGAAAGTACTGCGTACCACCAACTGTGGACACTGTTCACGCCAAAGTTGCAAGCGCTCCAAATTTTTTTCGCCACTTGCAGGACGTTGCATACGCTTGAGTACATCAGGGTGGCTGTGTTGAAACGGCACATCCAAATAGGGCAACACACGTCCACTCGCCATCAACGGGATCAAGTGATCAACCGTGGGGTAGGGATAAACATAGTGCAAGCGAACCCACGCAGAAAAAGGCTCTGCCAGTTCAGCCAAAGCTTGAACCAATTCAAGCGTTCGGGTTTTGACGGGACGCCCATCGTGAAAGCCCATTTGATAACGCACGTCAACACCGTATGCGGAGGTGTCTTGGCTAATCACCAATAACTCTTTGACGCCGCTTTCAAACAAAGCCTGGGCTTCGCGCAAAACTTCGCCTACTGGACGCGAAACCAAATCGCCTCGCATGGAGGGGATGATGCAAAAAGTACAGCGATGGTTACAGCCTTCACTGATCTTCAAATAAGCGTAATGCTTGGGTGTGAGTTTGATACCAGCAGCGGGGACGAGGTCGATAAAGGGGTCATGCGGCTTGGGTAAGTAGGTATGAACCGCGTCCATCACCTCTTGTGTAGCGTGGGGGCCTGTGACCGCAAGCACACTGGGGTGCATTGCTTTGACGACGTTTTGCCCATCAGACTGCGATTTGGCACCCAAGCATCCCGTGACGATGACTTTGCCGTTCTCGGCCAAAGCTTCACCAATGGTGTTGAGGCTTTCTTGAACTGCGTCGTCAATGAATCCGCAGGTGTTGACGATGACCAAGTCTGCGCCAGCAAAGGTTTTCGAGGTTTGGTATCCCTCGGCGCTTAGCTGGGTAAGGATCAGTTCCGAGTCTGTTAATGCTTTGGGACATCCCAGGCTGACAAAACCAACGGTAGGCGCAGCCATCAGCGCTTAAGTCCCATGGCGGTGAGCATCTGTTTTTGCATTTGGCTCAGCATTTGATGTGATTGTTCGGTGTAGTTACCCATCAACCCACTGAGCAACGGTGACTGTGTGGTCATGACTTGGGCCCAAATCTCCGGCGAGAGATGTTTGCTTTGGTCAGCCATTTGCATTTGCAAATCGATGAATGTTTGCACATTTTTTTCTAGATAGTTGCCCATAAAGCCCTGCATGGCATGGCCATAAAAGCGAATGATGTTCGCCAAGGCAACCTCAGAAAACATCGGCACACCGCCTGATTCTTCTTCCAAAATAATTTGCAACAAGATGCTTCTTGTCAGGTCTTCATTGCTTTTGGCCTCAACCACTTTGAAGACTTCACCTGCCACGACAAAGGCTTTGACCTCTTGCAAGGTGATGTAGCTTGAGGTTTGGGTGTCGTACAAACGCCTGTTGGGGTATTTTTTGATCAACCGAGTCGCAACCTCCCCCTGAGGGTCTGCTTCTGGAGGATTGGGAGTAGGAGAAGGTTTGCGTGCCAAAAGAAGGTCCTGTTTGGGGGTTTGCAAGGGTGTCTTTGCAAAACGTCGAGCAGGTAAAAGGGCAAAGCAAAGACTGGTAGGCGCGATTGGACTCGAACCAACGACCCCCACCATGTCAAGGTGGTGCTCTAACCAGCTGAGCTACGCGCCTTCGTTGTCGAACTTGGTTATTCTAACAGCAGTCTGCTTAGCCAAGATGTCGCCTTGCGGTTCGCACACCCGAGACATCTTTGACAACCGTGAGCACCTTGTTCAATTTCGAAGCGTCTCCCACTTCCACGGTAAAAGTCATCCACGCTGTTTCTTTGATAGATTGGGTTTGCACACCAATCACATTGATCTTATCTTTGGCAAACACTTCGGAGATATCACGCAACAGCCCTTGTCGATCATTGGCAACGATCTGTATATCCACAGGGTAAAGCGCGTCCGTGCGGTTGCTCGCACTCCATGCAACTGGTATCACGCGGTCTGGGGCAGTCATGGACAACTGAATGAAATTTTTACAACTGCTGCGGTGAACACTTACCCCTTTGCCACGCGTGACAAAGCCGCCCAAGGTATCGGGTGGCGCAGGCCTACAACATTTGGCCAATTGGGTCATCAATGAATCCACCCCCACGACCAATACGCCGGAAGGAGTCGATTGACTTTTGCTACGCTGGGTTTTGCGCAGCAGACGCTCATCGTCATCCAGCAAGGGCGCAGGGGGGCGTAAAAAGGTTTCGATGGTTTTCAGCGAGAACTCATCCTTGCCCACGACCTCAAAAAGTTGCGCCGCAGCAGGAAAGCCCAACTGTGCGGCCAGATCGTCGAGTTTCAAGGCGGTTTTGCCTTCGCGTTGCAACAGGCGCTCAACCAACTCTCGCCCTTTTGCCATGGTTTGGTTTGCCACCTGCGCGTTGAACCAAGCCCTGACCTTGGCTTTGGCCCGATGCGAACTTAAAAAACCCAACTCTGGGTTCAACCAATCTCTAGAAGGGCCACCCTCTTTGGCAACGATCACTTCTACCGTTTGTCCATTACGCAAAGGGGTAGACAGCGGGACCATGAGGCCATCGACTTTCGCTCCTCGACAGCGGTGTCCTAAGTCGGTGTGCAGGCTGTAGGCAAAGTCGACGGGTGTGGCATGAACGGGCAACTCAACGATAGCGGCTTGGGGTGTCAGTACATAAATTTTGTCGTCCTCATCACCCGAGCTTGTTTTCGGCTCAGCATGTGCGGCTTGGTTCAAATCGCGTTCCCAAGCCAGCAATTGACGCAAGACAGCCATTTTTTTGGCCTGAGCATCAGACACTTGCACACCTGAGTAGCCCTTGGTACCTGCCTCTTTGTAGGCCCAATGCGCGGCTACGCCAAACTCGGCATGCGCATGCATCGCGTGGGTGCGAATTTGGATTTCAACCACCCTACCCAAGGTATCACTCACCACGGTGTGCAAGGATTGGTAGCCATTGGACTTTGGTTTGGCAATGTAATCATCAAACTCGTTTTCCAAAGGGGTCATCTGCGCATGTACCCATGACAAGACGCGGTAACAGTCTTCGACAGTGCCTACGATTACCCTGAGCGCACGCAAATCGCGAACTTGTGAGAAGTCCAGCGACTTGCCGCGCATTTTTTTGATGATGCTGTAGATGTGCTTGGGCCGACCCTGCACTTGTGCAGCAATGCCTTGTGCCAGCAATTGGTCTGACAGCGATTGCCGCAACTGAGTGACTTGGGCCTCTCTCTCGACACGCTTGTCCTCCAACCAAGCCGCCACCTGCTTGTACGTCTGGGGCTCCAGCAGGCGAAAAGCCAAGTCCTCCATCTCCCATTTGATTTGCCAAATACCCAAGCGATTGGCCAACGGTGCAAAGACCAGCAAAGACTCTTTGGCCACATCGTCGAAGTCGGTTTTTTTGTTTGCGTGCAAATAGCGCAAAGTTTGTAACCGTGAAGCCAATCGCAAAACCACCACCCGCAAATCTCTTGAAAAAGCCAGCAACATGCGCCTGACAAATTCAATTTGCACTCGTCCTTGGGCGTCTTTGACGGAACGGGTTTGCGCTTGACGTTGCAACTGCATCAAGCGCATGGTTTCCATGGCCAAAGCTGCATGGCTGGCACCAAAGGCCTTGTCAATCAACTCTTGGGGCTTGTTGAGATGTTCACACGCAAAAGCCAGATAAGACGCGGCTTGCATATCGTCCGATGCGCCCAAGGACTTGACCAATACCGCCAAGGCGTCTGCATGAACCAAGCAGTTTTCACCGTTGTCCAACTGTTGTGTGGACAAAAAAGGCTCTGCGAATGCTCTGGCACGCTCTAAAGTTTGTTGGCTGGGTTCGAAATTGACACCAGCCACAGACAGCAGTCCTTCCACGCCTAAGGGCGAGTCTTCTAAAACGTCAGTGCTTTTCATCGTCGAAGAAACTCAATAGCTTGGTGCAGAATAAGACCGGTCATCGTAATGGATTGGAGAAAGTATGAGCGAGCGTTTTTTACTTGGCAAGACAGCCTTGGTCACAGGTTCAACCAGTGGCATTGGTTTAGGGTTGGCCCAGGCCTTGGCCAAAGCAGGCGCCAATGTGGTGCTCAACGGGTTTGGTCCGCATGAGCCAGCGGTTGCTGAAGTTGCTGCATGGGGCGTTGAAACTGCATTTCATGGCGCAGATATGCGCAAGGCCTCTGAGATAGAAGCGATGATGCAGTTTGCAGCCGAGCGTTTTGGCCGCATCGATGTGTTGGTCAACAACGCCGGTATCCAATTTGTGTCCGCCTTAGAGGACTTTCCCACCCAAAAATGGGATGACGTGATTGCCATCAATCTCTCCAGCGCATTTCACACCACCCGCCTAGCCCTGCCCGCCATGCGCCAAGCCAACTGGGGTCGCATCCTCAATATTGCTTCGGTTCACGGTTTGGTAGGTTCGGCAAACAAATCGGCCTATGTGGCGGCCAAGCACGGCATTGTGGGACTGACCAAAGTCACGGCGTTGGAGACAGCCACCACTGGCGTCACCTGCAACGCCATCTGTCCTGGGTGGGTTTTGA
>Ga0214921_10001250_pt1 | contig 43889 bp, 38 predicted proteins | sample LL1505_MetaG_FD_177992 | JGI IMG/M metagenome (GOLD analysis project Ga0214921, IMG submission 177992) | Freshwater microbial communities from Lake Lanier, Atlanta, Georgia, United States - LL-1505 | ecosystem: Environmental > Aquatic > Freshwater > Lake | place: USA: Georgia | collected...
GAAGCAATCAAAAACAATGGGAAATTTATGGCTTTTTCACTAAATCCGAAATTGATACGAATTAGCGCACTGTGTCTGGCAACGGCGATTGCCGCATGCTCTAACCAAGAATTCTCAGGCGAGAGCGGCGCCCGTCAACCTGTGAAACCACCCATTCCACCATTGATTGACCCAGTCCTTGACAATAACCCGCCAATTAAAAAAGACGAAATCAAAACAGATGATGGGCAGACCGTGACCGTCATACCTGGCAGACCTGTGAGTCGAGTTGGGGTTGGATTTGAGGACTTGAGCGACTTTGATTTTAACGATGTTTATTTGTGTTTTGCCGGACACTTTAACGTGAATGGACGCGACATTATTTCTAATCGCGATCAATCGATTCAAGCTACATGGGGAAACATCTCTGCCATATCGCACTACGTCAGAATCACCATTACTGATCCAGCTGGGAAAGAGGTTTTCAATCACGGGTTCCAGGGCACGAAGAATACAAAGCTCATGGGAACGATCCCTCTGACTTTCACCAAAGGCTCAAAACTAAATGTGCTGATCGCACATAATGCCACGAAACACACCGATCCAAAATGGGCGGTCGTTCACCTAGATCAATGCAACAATACTGGAAAGTAATAAGCGATGGCCGCAGAAAATCAAAGCGTCGCGACGTAATGCAGTCACCCTGTACAAACCGACCGCCGCACGGTTGGCGGAGATCCTTCGCCTACGGCTCAGGATGACGGATGCAAAAAAAGATTTGTCACCCTGAGCGAAGCGAAGGGTCTCAATTTGAACGGGGTCCTTCGCCTACGGCTCAGGATGACGGATGACGATAGACGCTCAGGATGACGGATGCAAAAAAAGATTTGTCACCCTGAGCGAAGCGAAGGGTCTAAAGTTGAAAGAGATCCTTCGCCTACGGCTCAGGATGACGGATGACGATAGACGCTCAGGATGACGGATGCAAAAAAAGATTTGTCACCCTGAGCGAAGCGAAGGGTCTCAATTTGAAAGAGATCCTTCGCCTACGGCTCAGGATGACACTAGCGGCTCAGGATGACGGATGCACAAAAAGATTTGTCACCCTGAGCGAAGCGAAGGGTCTCAATTTGAAAGAGATCCTTCGCCTACGGCTCAGGATGACACTAGCGGCTCAGGATGACGGATGCACAAAAAGATTTGTCACCCTGAGCGAAGCGAAGGGTCTCAATTTGAAAGAGATCCTTCGCCTACGGCTCAGGATGACACTAGCGGCTCAGGATGACGGATGCAAAAAAAGATTTGTCACCCTGAGCGAAGCGAAGGGTCTCAATTTGAACGGGGTCCTTCGCCTACGGCTCAGGATGACGGATGACGATAGACGCTCAGGATGACGGATGCAAAAAAAGATTTGTCACCCTGAGCGAAGCGAAGGGTCTAAAGTTGAACGGGGTCCTTCGCCTACGGCTCAGGATGACACTAGCGGCTCAGGATGACGGATGCACAAAAAGATTTGTCACCCTGAGCGAAGCGAAGGGTCTAAAGTTGAACGGGGTCCTTCGCCTACGGCTCAGGATGACATTAGCGGTTCAGGATGACATTAGCGGCTCAGGATGACGGATGCACAAAAAGATTTGTCACCCTGAGCGAAGCGAAGGGTCTCAAGTTGAACGGGGTCCTTCGCCTACGGCTCAGGATGACATTAGCGGTTCAGGATGACATTAGCGGCTAAGGATGACGGATGCACAAAAAGATTTGTCACCCTGAGCGAAGCGAAGGGTCTCAATTTGAAAGAGATCCTTCGCCTACGGCTCAGGATGACATTAGCGGTTCAGGATGAAATTAGCGGCTCAGGATGACGGATGCACAAAAAGATTTGTCACCCTGAGCGAAGCGAAGGGTCGCAATTTGAATGAGATCCTTCGCCTACGGCTCAGGATGACGGATGACAATAGACGCTCAGGATGACAATAGACGCTCAGGATGACAATAGACGCTCAGGATGACGATAGCGGCTCAAAGATCAAATCACTGCCTCATAAACTTCAATTTCATGATGGCGTCTAATTCAGGATAAGACTCTTTTGGCTGTTGGCTTTGTGTCAGACCATCGGCGTCTTCATTGCTTTTGTCATAAAGGGGCTCACACGTCTTTTTGCTGCGATTCGTGTAATAACCGCCGAATCCTTGGCCATCTTTGGTGCCGTTTAAAATAGTCGAATTAACGACTGAGCATACACCCATGGTGCCATTGATGGCAGACGAACCGCCAACGGTTCCCGTCGCTCCTTGCGTGTGAATGACGGACGAAAACTTGTCGATCACGCTACTACTTGCTTCAAAAGCATTATTAACTGAAGCTTTAAGATCCATCACCCCTAACCGCCCCTCAATTCGTCCAAGGAATGCTCCCTCGCTGTAGCATCTTCCATTAGTTGATCCCTCACAATGTAGCTTATCGGTGCAAGTCCCTGTTGAATCACACATGGTCGCAAGACGGGCTTGCGGTAAACAAGCTTTTTCAAAACCAGCCTGCAGAGATTCCAGCATCGCACCCGTAGTATCGCCACAGGCAACGTAAGGAATTAAGTTCCACGTCCCAATAAAAGTACGCATTGCCGCAGATAATTGAGCGTCCAAGCCAAGCTGCACGATAGCCGACTTACAATTTTGGTTAAAACGAGACGTATCCTCGGGACTTCGCTGTGAACTTTCGTAAACTCCAAGCTCGTCAGGACAAAACTCGCGAGCCTGTGCTTCAACAATATCATCCGTCGCGTGTGTATCATCTATCAGCATCCCTGTGCTGCGATTTACCTTCAGATTCAAACTTTTCATCAGAGTGCGCATTTCGTAGCAGAAAAGCTCCGAGCTTTGGTCCTGGCTGCTATTTTGATCCCAAAGCGAAGTCCAATCGGGATCTGACATCTTCTCTAAGCAAGATGCAAAGGTAAAATCTTTGGGGAGCTTGCGATTGCGGCAGATTTTTGACGAATCGTGATATACCGGAAACATCGACAGCTCGACTAATTCCTTGATAATCGCTCGACGTTGCAGCTCGTGCTTACCATCAAAAGCGCCCCCCTTCACTTGATCACAGCCAAACGCTTCCTTGGCCTGACTCATGGCCGCAGACTTGTTAGCGCCCTTCGCTAAGTCCTGATATGCCACGTAGCTACCTGTAGGATCCGAGCAAACTAAGCGCAAAGGTATTTCCTCGTCACCATCGGAAGCAAAGTAGGCTGTAAATGTCCCAGAACCCACGTCATCGACGGTAGTGCCCGCAGGACAAATTGGTTGATCAGGAGTCCAGAAATTAGAGCACGCCGTCAATTTGGTTTTGACTTGGCCCGTATAATCTTGCGGCGCACAATAATGCTCCAATGGATTTTCACCGGCGGAACAAAATTTATTGTACCACATAGGAGATTTCTGCGGCGACCGCACGCCTGTTTCAGGATTCCAGTAATCATAGGTTGTGAATGTTGTTGGGACTAGCCGGCAATTATTTTCAGAAAATCTTGTGTCGATTTCCTTACATTGTCCAACACGCCAGCCATCCGTTTGATTCACGCGATTGAGCACAGCGACTTTAATTTGTTCGCCTGCTGAGCCGACTGGTTTGTCCTTTAACGCCGACCAAACTGAATCAATGGCCACCGTTAAATTACTATTACTACGATAGTCGTAGGTTAGAAAATCACCCGCGGCTCCTGACAAACCAAATCCAAAACGTGGATTCGCATCAGAGGCCGTTTCCGGCACGCACACATCGTGCTTGGCTTTGGAAGTCCAAATAGCTAATTTGTTTTTTTCTAACGCCTTGAATTGGGAAATATAGACAGAGTTTGGCATCGCTGCACCAAATTTTCCGCATGACCAACCTTTTGCGACATCAGCCTCACACGAAACATTGTAAGTTCCGGTCAGATCACCAACGTCCGTTGATGTGACTTGTCTATTGGTTTTCGCGGACTCTACGACTTCCGGCAGTAGTGCAGTACTTAACAAAGCGTCAATATTGGCCTTTGATAGCTTTGTCGTCGGATCATAATTCAGCGTAAGGACAAGGTTACCAGTACCACCCACAATCCCCGTCCCACCAGGGAATTCGACTGAAGATACGGTTTGCTCGTTTTTTTGCAAAAAACAACCTAAAGGCCGGCCAGCTGCATCTTCAAGGCTTTCACTGAACTTGTAATGACTTCCATCTCGAATGATCGGGATCGCAAACTCTAGCGGCGACTCTTCAAAAGTAACGCATGACAGAGAGTACTGATCTGTATCATTTGCGCCTGAACTACTCGATGTGGCCGGAGCCCCAACTAGCATTAAAGATCCAGAAATCATCACGGAAGGTCGCTTGCCATCCGACAATTTTTTTTCCGAGACATCGCCTTGCCCTTGAAGCTCAAAGTTAGCAGACGCGATCTTGCCCTTTGGTTCGCAGCTGACTACGAAACCATATATCAAGACTAAGATCAGTGAACGCTTCACGCGAAGCTTCCTCCGTTTCACTTAATAAAAGCAAAGGGATACGCTTGTGGATCGGAGGCTTTTAGGAATACCTTAGCCTGACCGACCGTCGCGAATTTTATTCAATATATTTGGGAGGTTACGAAAAAGCCCGCGAGGGCTGCGGTGTGCTCGAAAGGCAGCCCCACATGCGAACTTTTAGATTATGGCTCGGGGGTACTGCGAACCTGCCACCTAAACTCTCGGCTTGCTTTGTTACCGACGACATCCGACGCGTGGATCACGATTCGATGTTCTCCCGGCACGTTACTCAACCACCGCTGACCCTCGGTGGCGAACCCAATGTTGACTGTTAGCTTGCGACAATCGTAATTACCGCAGGTCATACTTGGAACAAAAAAATCTTCCACAAACTGTGTATTAGACGTTTCTCCTGGCAAAGAGGAAAACTCCCAAACTAGTCTTTCGCGAGGATCATCATCCAGCTGATACGTGATTTTATGAGGCGGCACTACAAACTTATCGTGGAGGATCAAATCATGGATGGTTGCGTAGACACCGTAGCGACCGCTGATCGGCACTGTCGGATTTTGCGCATAACCATTTTTCACCAGGCCCACGTCAAGAAACTTTGGGGCAGATGAGTCCGGAAGTGGCTGCAAGAAATCAAACGGATTTCTGTAGGCACCACCGCGCGCCAAAACATTCAGGTGCACGTGATGGTAAACTTCGCCATACGTGGTTACGGTCCAATAATAAACCTCTCCGATTTTGGCACCAGCCTCAATGCGGGTTTTGTTACGAAACGCGGACCAAACCTCCTGGGGTATAGAATTGCGATCCACATGGTGGTACTGCCAAACAAACCCCTGATCGTCCAAAATAGCCACCTCCCAATACGCTGGGTTACCTGGCATGTAGTTTTCAATATTGACGACAACGCCCCCAGCCGATGCCTGCACGTCGGACCCAGCATCTGCGCGTATATCTAGACCGTGATGAAAGTAAGCCTCGCCTCCGTAATTCTGATAACTAGCCGTGTTGTGTCCAATGGACAAAACGCGGACGGGCCATGAAAATTTTTCCGCCAATGAGCTTGGGCGGTCGCCAAACGCAGCACCAATATATGCGGGTCGATAGTTTTTTTCTGCCAGCGAATCCGTCTCGGTCGCTAGCTCAATGGACTGCGGCCTAAGCTGCGATGACGAGCGCAGCGAGAATCCTTGTGCCATTTTTTGACCGCAACCACTGAGACAAAACCCTACCACTGGCAGGACCAATTTTAAACGACGCATCGTGCGACCTCGCGATATTGAGTATTCAAAAATGCTAGCATAATTTCCTGGAGCACCCCATAAAAAAAATGTTGCGGATTTACTTCAGCAGGCGAACCACGTAAGATTAGCTTCCACTCGGAGGTACACGATGATCCCCACTAAAGGTTACGCTGCCAAATCTGCTCAATCTCCCCTTGCACCATTCTCCTTTACCCGTCGGGATCCTGGCCCCCACGACGTCTCGATCGATATTAAATTCTGCGGCATATGCCACTCAGATATTCATCAGGCGCGTGATGAATGGGGCGGCTCGATTTTCCCGATGGTTCCAGGTCACGAGATCGCAGGCGTAGTCGCCCAGGTCGGAAAAAGTGTGACGAGATATAAAGTGGGAGATCACGTCGGTGTCGGATGTTTTGTCGACTCTTGTCGCACGTGCTCATGTTGTAAACAAGGCATTGAGCAATATTGCGAGCAAGGAATGACTGGGACATATAACTCTCTTGAACGTGACGGAAAAACGCCTACATACGGCGGCTACTCCAACCACATTGTGGTGGACGAGAACTACGTCTTGGGTATCCCAAAAAATATCCCTTTGGATAAAGCTGCACCTCTACTGTGCGCTGGCATCACATTGTATTCGCCCCTGCGGCACTGGAACTGCGGACCAGGCAAAAAAGTGGCCATTGTTGGCCTGGGCGGCCTTGGGCACATGGGTGTGAAGATCGCACACGCCATGGGAGCGGAGGTGACCGTTTTAAGTCAATCACTTAAGAAACAAGCTGATGGCAAAAAACTCGGAGCAGATCATTTTTACGCCACATCAGATCAAGCGACATTCAAGCAACTTGCTGGAACATTTGACTTGATCATCAACACTGTCTCCGCAGATATAGATCTAAATGCCTATCTATCCCTCGTAAAAACTGACGGCCACATGGTCCTAGTTGGCGTTCCGGAGAAACCGATGATGATTCATCCGTTTCCCCTCATCATGGGGCGTCGAAGCATGGCAGGGTCTCTGATCGGCGGCATTGCGGAGACTCAAGAAATGTTGAACTTCTGCGGCAAGCACAACATTGGCCCAGAAATCGAAGTCATCGCCATCAACCAAGTCAACGAGGCCTATGAGCGCGTTCTTCGCAGTGATGTCAGGTACCGGTTTGTAATCGATATGGCCACTCTCTGATTGGTCAAAGCTCGCTGAAAATTCTCTAAATGACGAACCTACATGTGCTACAATGTGGGGATGACATTTTATTCACAAAACAAAAATAGACGGGGCGTTTCAACCATCGCCGCGTCGTGCCTTTTGGCTAGTCTCGCAGCGTGTAAGCATGACTTAGCCTCGAACACCACGCGTCTGAAAGACGACGCAGACTCTAATGTTCAATCTGATGACTTTCGCGAACTCGAGAAGAAGCCGCCGCATCTGTCGAACAGCAGGATCGATGTTAAGCACTATGATATCGATTTGAAATTTAAGTCCATGACCACCAAAGAAGTCTCCGCTCAAGCGTCGATCCAACTAAAACTTCTGAAGCCTGACAAGTACGTCCGGTTGCACATGGAAGACTCAACCATCAGCATTGAATCCACAGCGCTGGTCCAAAAAAACAAATTAACGCCCACCAAATTTTCAGTCATACAAGGACAGGCTGGCAAAAAAGGACTGTCAGGCGGTATTTTAAGACTGGAGTTACCTGCTAATTTACCAGCCGGAGAAGAACTGACGCTAGTAGTCAAATATACGGTCAAAGCATCTAGCGCCAATTCAGACCGTGGGATGTACTTCAAAGAATCTTTTGAAGGTGAGGCTATTTTCAATACCCGGAACTGGCCCTACTACGCTCGTTTCTGGCTGCCAAGCAATGACCATCCCGCCGACACTTCGACTTTTAATATAAAATTAGCGGTTCCGCCTGGAACAGTCGGCGTTGCAAATGGTCAACTTGCGGGCGGGGACTACAAGAACGGTTCGGGCATCGGAACGGATGGACTGAAGCATTTTGAATGGTCGATGGCGACACCGATTCCAACCTATAGCGTGAGCATCACTGTGGCTAAACTCGACGTCGTTCAAGAGGACGTATGCTTTAATCCCGAAGTCTACTTGAGCGGTGAGAGAGTTCCTTGCGACGCAGCCCCGGTAAAGATTCCTTTTGTTTATTACGTGCAAAAGCGCCATAGCGACAGGACGTTATATTTAAAACAGGCCCACGAGGGCATCCGTCAGATGATTTTGATGTCCAGTTTTCTTGGCACCTATCCTTACCAAAAGCTAGGTTTTGTGACTGCGCCTCATCCATTTAATATGGAGAGTGCCTCTATGATTGTGATGATCTCGCCGGAAGCAACAACTCACGAGGTAGCTCATCACTGGTGGGGAAATTCTGTCTACATTGAACATTGGGGAGACCTATGGATCAGCGAAGGCCTGACGACTTATTTTACGGGATTCTACGATGAGATTTTCACGGGCAAATATACAGGCTGTAAACAATCAAAAGGCCTACTCAACAACCCCAAAGAAACGGACCCCCTCGATATCTTTAATGACACACCTTACTGTAAAGGCGCTGCAGCCATTGCAGACCTCAGAGCCACCATCGAGAGCCTCGCGCGCGACGCGGGAAAAAGCGACAAGGGCCGAGATGGCTTCTTATTGGTGATGCGCCATCTCTATGAGAACTTCAGATTCAAACGTCTAGGTAGCGACTCACTGATTAAATTCCTTCGCGAGAACATGAAGAATTCGTTGGCCGAACTAAAAATAAACACAACCTCGGACACCGTTGAACGTGCGCTCAGCGCGTGGCAGAAGAAATGGTTCGATTAACCCTGTATCGCCACTATGTCATGGAGTTTAGATAGTTTGATCCGACTGCCCAAATTACCAACCACAGCCACCGCACCGTTTTGTCCATCCGAGGTACAGGGGTCTATTAAAATCCCAGCCGGAGGCTCTTTTTGGACCAAACTCAGAATTTTCTTAGGTCCTGGACTACTGGTGTCCGTTGGCTATATGGATCCCGGCAACTGGGCGACCGACATTGAGGCAGGATCAAAGTACGGCTATAGTTTGTTATTTGTGGTCGCACTTTCAAGCCTGGCAGCGATGCTGCTACAAACTATCTGCGTTCGCGTAGGACTTGTCACAGGAAAAGACCTCGCGCAACTTTCCCGCGAAAACTTCTCTCCAACAGTGAATTTCGGCATGTGGTTGATGGCAGAGCTCGCAGTCATTATGACTGATGTGGCTGAAGTTCTTGGCGCAGGTCTTGCCCTACATTTGCTGACCGGTTGTTCACTCGAAGTTGGAATTTTAGTAACGGCGCTCGATACCTTCATTGTCTTAGGTTTTAAAGGCAGGGGATTTCGGCAAGTTGAAGCCATCGTTTTAGGCCTGGTCACCACGATTGCCCTTTGCTACGTAGCAGAGCTATTTCTGATCAAGCCTGAATGGCAGGCGGTGTGGCGTGGTTTTTTCCCCGATATGACCAAGCTGAAAGGCCCGGAGCCGTGGTATATCGCCATAGGAATTTTGGGAGCTACGGTCATGCCCCATAATCTATATCTACACTCATCACTTGTTAAGACGCGACTGATCGGCCACAGCGTTGCCGCCAAACGTGAAGCTATTCAGTTAAATGGTATTGATACCACTCTGTCTTTAACGCTTGCCTTCGCGGTGAATGCCGCCATTTTGATCCTCGCTGGAACCGCGTTTCATAATCCATCGCTACCCCCCGTCAGCGGCATTGAGGACGCCTACCAGTTGCTCACACCGATGGTGGGCGGCTCTATAGCAGCGCTACTATTTGCAATCGCACTCCTTGCATCCGGTCAAAGCGCCACGTTTACGGGCACCATCGCGGGACAAATCGTTATGGAAGGATTCATGAAGTGGAAAATCCCTTGCTGGCAGCGGCGACTTCTAACAAGAGCTCTCGCACTCGCACCCGCGCTGGCCGGCGTCATTTTACTAGGCGATCATTCCGTAAATAAAATGCTTGTTTTAAGCCAGGTGGTGCTCAGTCTACAGCTACCGTTTGCTATTTTTCCATTACTACGTTTTGCATCCAGTCAAAACCTCATGGGGGTTTTGCGTATTTCTGGCATCATGAAATTTGTTGGTTGGACGCTTTTTTTCATTATCACGACTGCTAATATTGCGATGCTTATAAAACAATTCTACTGAGCCAACCATGCATTCGGCTGTTTTTTATTCGAATGGCACTAAAAAAAAATCCGAAGATCCACAATTGCATATGTTGACCATAGAATTTTTTGCTTCAAAGTAATGATGAAGATTCTAGTAGCCCTTACGTATTTAATGAATAAAAGCAAGCGACGGGACTTGGCGGCCTGAACGAGAAGATGCACATCGCTTTCGCCAAATGAATCAATGATTACCTTTTAACACGATTACTTGCCCAATATTCCCAGCCGGATTCTGATCATATGATCAGTTCAATATTTAAATAACGAAATTGTCAGTTAAATAACTAAATTGTCAGTCACTCAAATCTCCTGCCACTGCAACATTAACTTGGCGCAATGTTTAACCAATCATTTCTGTTGACTATATTAGTGCGCGAGAAGGTTCGGTCAGCTGTTTTTATTTCATGCGTCGATGGCGAACTAATTGCATGACGGATGCACGTGACGGTGTCGTAATAAGCAAAAAAAAACCGCTATTGTTTTTTTGCCAATGCTAATGAAAGGCCTCGAGATGAATTCAGTCATGTACAAAACTATTCTTTCATTTTTATTAATATCGGCTGGTTCTGCCTCTGGGGTAGGCTTTGATGGTTCTGCGGCATCCTCCAACGGAGGTGCGGCCGGCGTGGGAGTTGCCTTTTTTGGGGTCACGGGCCTCTCCGTCTATGCTGATATTAGCCAACAGAATTTCATGCAGGCAGCCATTGGATTTTCACGGGGGGGAAGTTATGCCGTCACCGCTGACTACGCATTTCCCCATCACAACGCTCTCTCGTCTCTGCCGAGTATGACACCTTACTGGGGATTTGGCGCCGTAGTCTTGCACGATGAAAGCGACTATTGGTCTAACTATGATCGAAAAAAAAATCGCCACTCGGAATATTTCGGAGCACGCGTCCCGCTCGGTCTAAACTGGGTGATTCCAGGCACGCCCATTCAGCTGGCTGCGGAAATCGCACCCAGTCTCTTATTTTCCCCATCAAGTTATGGGTATCTGCAAGGTGGATTTAGTGCGCGCATTTTGTTTTAAGGACTTTTATACATTTGAAAGGGGGCTGCTTCTATGAATTGGGATCAAGTTGAAGGTCATTGGAAAGAATTTAAAGGGAAGATCCGCGAAAAATGGGCGAAATTAACGGATGACGATTTGGAACTGATTGCCGGAAAGAAGGACCACTTAGTAGGAAAGCTACAAAGTCACTATGGAAAACATAAAGAGGACGCTGAAAAGGAGCTCGATACCTTCATGATTTCAATGAATAAAAAAACAGAAAATCAAACCAAACATTAAGAGATTTTTGCTTTAGTCGTCGGGGATCATATTGGTGCTCGAGTCGTTAATGGCTCGCGGATCGAGCCTTATTTACATTCAATATAATTATTCCGACAATGGAGAATGACATGAAAAAACCTCTAGCAATCGCGGGCATAGCTTCCGCCTTATCTTTATCAGCATGCGGGAAGTTCTCCACGAAAGACAAAGGCAAGAAGGCCGAGCAAAATTCATCCGCATTGGCGGCCACGTGGGACTCCGGGTGTTCCAAGCTGGATCTTCTTGGATTTCTAAGTCACAAAGAGGAATTGATTTTCTCGGCGGTGGGAGACTTCCAGCGAACGAATCGAGTGTATGATAACGCGAACTGCGAAACAGAAGTTGGGCGTTTTGATACAAGCGGTACATACGCGGTGTTGGGATCTTCGGCAAACACCAATGATGGGACTCGGGACATTAACCTAACAGTGAACACATTCGATGTTACGCTATCGACGGACTCCTCGGTCAAAGCGTTGAATCTAGCCACGTTTTGCAGACTAGATAATTGGGCGCTAAATCAGAAGGTAAGTTTGCTGGGTCTTGATTGTGCCACCGGCAAAGTTAGCCGGGGAGATGCTGTATACGAGATTTTTCGTATAGATAATAATAAACTATATTTCAGCGACCAACTGGGTGTCGTTGGTCATCGTGTCGCGGGCAGTCGACCTGAAAAATTGGATATGGATCGACCTTACTTGAAGAAGTAAATGTAGCTTTGTTCGTAATAAAAAAAACTTAACCCAAAAGCTAAACTCGTAGGAATCATCTTTAAAAGGTGATACCTGCGAGTTCAGCGTTCGGGCTTTTTTGCTCAACAGAAAACAAAAAACCCTCCAAAAAATTGATATATCCAGGCTTACCATCGAAGCAACAACCGGCACTTCGTGTCTAGGTTTGACTTTCTCGCAGAAAAACACTTAAAATCACCGAATAATTGCGGAAAGAATCACGAAGAATATCCTGAATTAACCAGGAACTAATTGATATGTTCCCCCAGATCATCATCTTAGCTTATTTGTTTGCAGGATATTCAGAGGCCTTCGCGGATCCCGTCCTCACATCATCTCGCCTTGAACCTTTCACAGATGAGCCAGAACACCAGGCGGGAGATTCTGCGAAAAACACATCCAGCCGTAAGATGCTCCTTGCCAAAACAGGACTTATCGTAGTCCCGACGCCCAAAATACCCTCTGATTATTTCCTGGAGTCATTAGCTACGATCATGAGTCATGGTTTGTCAAATGACACACAGAAGAAACTCACTCGACTTCAATACGTCATATCCGATGATTCAATTTCAAAAAATGGAGTGGATGCTTATTACTCGCACGAAATGAATGCGCTAATCATTGGCAAAACAAGCGATGTAAATAGCTCCAGACCCAAGCATCAATTAGCTCGGACTTGGTCCGTGATTGCCCACGAAATCGGACATGCCTATGTCATGTCGAATTTTACTGCTGAACGCCTGGCTCTTTTAGCGCATCGATTTGGACCGTGGCAATTTGCAAACTTCACTTCGAGCGATAATTTGCTTTCTCCGCTCTTTTTCAGTCCACACCCATTATTTGGCGCACCAGCGGGGGCCATCAATGAATTGGAAAATTCTCCGTCTCGGTATGCACTTCAGAATGTGCACGAATGGTTCGCAGAGTGCTTCAGTACCATGGTGCAAGAAAAGCTTCGCCGTCAGGGGTTTTTTCCTGACGAACGAAGCATCTTAGACGTTAATGCAAGGCCGCTTTCCGCGGCTCTGCAATCATGGTTTCATGAGAATATAACTCATTGACGTTTCTAGAGCTCAATCATTCTCAGCTTCGCCAGCAGGACGCATGGTCACAGTCGCATCAACTCGTCTTTCGAGCTGGAATTTTCCTGGTTCTTTCTTGAAGTGCGCCGCGTTGCTTCCCATGGCAACGAGTCGCACTCTGTCTTTCGCCACGCCATTTTCTTCAAGGGCCCGCGCGACGACTTCGGCCCGCTCCTCCGATAAGTGCTTATTGTGTTCAGAACTACCGCGCGGATCAGCATATCCGGAAACTGTGACAATTAAATTCGGATCTTGTTCCAAAAGACCAGCCACTTCCTTGATGGAAGATTTGTAATATGGATCAAGTTCCGTTTTGTTCGTGTCGAAATAGGCTACTGAATTTTGCACAGTAAATGACTTAACCATCGCAAATGGCGACTTTGGTTGGCGAACAGTTGCAGTTTCTATTTCTCTGCCAGCTATCCGATAATTTACAGCTTCAACTCGACTCAAAATATCTTTCGTCCCTGCATATTTGCCACCAGAACTTTTTGCTCCCTTATCAATGGCCTTAATTGATTTAGTCAAATAAATAGCTTCGTCCGATAGTTGCTTTACGTTTGCAGCCTTTTTGCTCGCCTCGCCCATTTGGTTGGTGCGTTCAACGGATGAGGGTTTCTTGCGAGCATCTTCCCAGCTCGACAAAGCCACGCCAAAGTTGTTTTCTGCGGCCTTCATAGTCGTTGGCAGAATATCTTTGACGTCTTCTGATTTCGCCCGGTCCAAACTGGTTCTAGCCTCATGAAATTCCTTGGGGGCATTCTTTGGCAACGTTGAGCACGAAATTAATACCGACGACGTTAATGCCATAAAACTCGCTGCGACTTTAGACATGGTTCGTTTCCTTTTACTGTAAAAATTATTTTTGAGATTCCAAATAGGTGGCAAACACAATTACGGAAGAGTGAGAGACCTTTGGAAAAACGGTTTTACTAAAGCAAAGGTTATGCCATTTTAAGGCAACAGAAATGTTGCGGAATTTAGGATTGCGGCTGCGTCAATGCCAACAGAATCTCAATTAATTGATGATATGCCACAGATAGCAAACAACGACGCACACTCAAATATATAAATCAAGAATGTGAACCGTGATACACCGCAGTCTATTTTGGCATCCCAAACTGCAGTGTGGCGCAGGACTCAATGGCCAATATCGCATACATCGTGCCGACCGACCACTCCGTCTTCCCGAGCGAATGCTAATCCCCTCCCTGCAATTCATCGCATCGCCGGTTCGATTGAATTGCCAGGCAAGCGATCATTCTGTATGTAAGCCATTGACATACTGCGCCATTGGCGTATAGGATTGGCTATGAAGTTTGAATGGGACAGTCAAAAAGCAAAGATTAACGCCGAAAAGCACGGGATCACCTTTGAAGATTCCTCGAAGCTGTTTCGGGGGCGTGCCGACTTTGTTGAATTTTTTGATGAATCTCATTCAGTTGATGAAGATAGGTTTATAGCTATCGGTCCAATCGTCAAAGGGATTGTAGTGGTTGTTTACATAGAAAAATCGTTGGATTTGATTCGAATCATCTCTGCGCGCAAAGCTACAAGAAAGGAAACATATCTCTTTCTCAATTTTAAGAAAGGTGTAAGTAGATGAAAGAACTGACGGAAGATGATTTTAAAAGAGCAATATCTGGAAAACTCCGAAGGAAGTTGGCTGCTGGCAAGATAGATTCAGGAGCCGATGTAACTGCGCTGCGAAAATTTGTAGGATTATCGCAAGTTGAGTTTGCCAAGGCTTTAGGCATAAGTGTCAGTACTTTGCGCAATTGGGAACAAGGTCGTCGAAAGCCTGAGGGCCCAGCATTAGCGTTGTTGCGAATTGCTGCACGGCATCCCAGAATAATCCGCGAGAAGCATACGTTAGTCGCTTAGTTGATAAGCGCCAATCATCTAGGATTTGGTCATGAAATCTGAGGCGGACGGAAAAATTTTACATGAGCTTCTAGGCTTGAATCTGCTCGTGCGTTGGGGGCGTAAAGGTAGCGCTGGTTTTAGGCATGGCCTGGGACTTTCTGAAGAGAGTGCAGCAAGATTTAATAGTCTTGTCGCAGAGTCTCAAAAATCTAGTTAGAGCAAAATCTCACCAGTTTGAGATAGATTCATCGGTTCCGATGCTGGTGTATATTGGGACGGCATTGTCTAAACCGAGATAACCAAAGCCAAATTGCGCATTGCATTTATTCTCCTTACGGAAAGTTCCTAGCGGGCACGAGTCGCCAGTTGCATTTTCGAGATAACTGTAGTTATGGAAGACACGCCCGGTTGTGTTTGTACAGGTTGCGAATGCTTCTGGGGTGGTGTCTTTTCGTAAATAACGAAATTTACCGTTTTCGGCCGCTATAATTGCAAAGCCAGCAGCTAGAGCTGGGTGGCTATTTCTTAATGTTATCAATTATTAAAAAAAATAAATTGAGTATTTAGTATTGGTTAAGGCGTAGATTTACGCATAGGTCTATCAGAAAAGCTAACCGGTCGGCCAGCTTCAGTGGTCGCGAGACCTTTAATCTTTCCTATGAGTAAGCCTTGGGGAGTTAGCTTAAAGCTATGAAAAATCACTGTAACTGGTGACGGCATAAAAGCAGCAGTGTTTGCATCGCTACAATCTGCTTCTGTTAATTCACATTCAGTTCCTACGTCCCAATTGCTGATTCCACAAAGCCCCTGCTTATTGTTTCTGCCTTCTAGAAAAGCCTTTCCTCTTTCGGACGCAGCCATTTTATAAACATGTTGAAAAGCCAGATCGGTATTAAAAATACCCTCATTTTTATTTACCACTCGAATCACATTGTAAATGTTGCGTTCTGTATAAATGGGAGTCTTGCAATCAGACTCGACATATAAGGTTTCAACACTTTCTAGGCGACCGCTGCTAAACGTATAAGTTCCTGTTATTCCAAAAAGCGACGAAAGCGCACTGCGTAGGTGATGGCGCTGCCCAGGCTTTGCCAAGTTTGAATTAGGTCGTGTGTCCCCAAATTAACTTAGTAGGTGAATTCGAGAGGGATTGCGCGCCCACGGGCGGAGCTGGCCGGGATGAGTAGGCCTACCCAAGATCCAGCAGACATGGGTGAAAACGAGGCGGACGCCGTTGTAGCGTTGGCAGTGAAGTTTACGGTGCGTGAGATGCAGTTGGTGAGAGCGCCGGTGCTTGGGGTGTATTTGCACACGAGAACGGTTGCCTTTTCTATAGTCGAGATGTTGGACGTGCGGGTGAAGGTCAGGATTTGCGTTCCTTTGCCGCGAGTGCCTCTCTGGATGGTCGCAAATTCAGTGGCTATCGTGGTTGCTGGGGTGCTCACGTGCCTTAGCCAGCGATAAATAGTCGAAGCTTTTTGAATATTGCCTGCGAGATCTTTACCGATCAGGCAGAGCGTGATGAATTGGTTGCCTGGCTTCGTAATGGTGGCTGTCAATCTTGTTCCTATATCAAACCAGTCGCTGTAGGTGACTCCTGACGCACAAGTGGAGTTTGCTGACTTCACCAGTGCGAATTGGTATGACTGCACGGCATCACCAGCTACTTGAAGGCTTATGGATGCGGCCGAGTTAGGCGACTGCGGTAACCCTTGAGTGATCGAGGCGGTTGGCGGAACACTGCGTTTAGTCCACGTGTAAGATGTCGGTGTGGTTTGCTTATTCCCAGTCTTGTCTGTGAACAGGGCGCAGAGTGTGTAGACGCCGTCTGCTGCCGGAAGGCTTGAACCGATGTATTCATAATCAAGCCTTGGAGAAGACCAAGAAATATTTGACCCATTACAATCAGTACCCGGAACGACCGCGTAAATATAGGTACCTGGCTCTCCAGCATTGACCTTAACGCTCAGGACCAAAGCATTAGAAAATTTTGCTGGGACTCCAGAGAAACTGATGGGTAAGACCATCGTATCTTGAACCCAGCTTAGAACTGTAGGCTCGACCTGTTCGTTACCTAGGGCGTCAATTCCCCTGACGCAAAGCGCTCGGGGCCCATCACCACCAGGAATCAGCTTTAGCCAAAAAGGATTATAGATTGAATAGATCGCGCTATATGTTTTGCAATCTTGAGCATTGGTTGCAGTCGCAAAGCGGTAATTCACCACATCGGTGCCGCGAATAGACATCATCGAGTCGGTGCTCTCTGCAGTTTTCGGAGGCGAGCCGTTTATGACTGCTGTGGGTGGAGCTGTTCTGCGGTTCCACTCGAATTTTGCTGGGGTTGGTGACGAGTTACCGACGCTATCAAATCCGTAAACACAAACAGAGTGTGTTCCGTCTTTTTGGACATTGACGACGTGCTCTGATGGTTGATTTGAACAATCGACATAGCTATCTGTGACGGGAGGGCAGGTTAGGCTGATTGGGCTTGTGACTTTTGCTTTACAGCTGGCTAGGGTGTCGCTGCTTTTCACAGTCAGTTTAAATGAGCTCAGGTTATTGATGGAGTTGGGTGTATCAACAAATGCAACATCAGGCCCTTCGAAATCGGCAATCCAACTATAGGACTTTGGGGTTAACATCTCCACATTGCTGTTGGTTTTGCCAGATACGCAAATAATTTTTGTTGTTGTCCCCGTCGACATGGCTGGTGAAAGCGCGACAGTCGAGGTCTGTGCGATAGGAATCCACTCAGACCATGAAATATTGGAAAGTGGATTGACGCAGGCATTGTCGAGCGAATTACGAGTCGTCAGTTCGGTTAGGCCATACCGGTAAAATGTGGCGATGCTACCTGCTGCCGGTGCAGCTTTAAGTGTAAATGATTTAGTATTGCTGCGCCCTACAGGAAACCCGGATGCCTGAATCTGCGCCGATGCTGTGTCGTAGACCCAAACGTGGTTTATATAGACGGGGTTAGTGATAGCTGGAATTTTGGCCTTCACACAGAGTGACTGGCGACCGATCGTTAACCCCTGATCGATAGTGAATGGGGTGCTGAGTGGTGTCTTGGGGTCTTGATTGTCGTAGATGACACTTGGGCAGGCGGCGGTTCCGTCTGTAAAGTGCTTGGCGGAATAAAGTGTTCCTTGCATGGCCGCAACCTTGACGGAAAGCTCTTTCGTCAAGGTAAATTCGTCAGGCACGCCTTGGGCGGTGAGCATGGCGTCATTGACGATAAATTCAATATCATCGGCCAGCCAACCTGACTCTTGCCACCAAGAGTTCGATGTTAGTTCAAAATAGACGGTGATCGTATCTCGGCCCCGGGCGCGCTGATCCCATGCGATTTGAGTCAAATCAATCGTTCTCTGTTTCCAATCCGAGTAGCCGGCGACTTCATCAATCTTGGTGTTAAATCCAAATTCGCCCTGAACATAAACCCGACCAAAATCCTCAGGACTGCCGTACCTCGCGCCAAAATTGTCGATAGAGTAGCGAGTCCAGTAACGAAGAGCCATACGCGTAAAGCCATCTGGAATTCTAAACTCCCGTAAGGTCATCCGCGATGTAGCATTGGCTGCATAGTTTCCGATAGCGTCACTGTAAACTGTTCCCCGATCGGGATCATTTTCTGTTGTCCAGGCGTTAGGCCATCCAACAGAAGACGAGCCGTCGTAGGTCTCTCGAGGCAGGAAATTTATGCTTTTAAATTTTACTGACTCAGATAAGCCTGACTGATTATCGCTCTCGTCATAAGCCCTCACGGCGATCCAGCCAACAAATGTCAAAGGAATATCTTTGAGGGTGGCTTTCACTATGTTGTCAGTAGAGGATGTGGTGATTGATTCGACAGTGACGGGAGTGGCTGCAGCCCATATTTCATCACTGGTGATTTGCGATGTCGAAATCCGCATTTGATAGCGACTGGCTTTTCCCGTGCTACCGTTATCAGTGCTTGCGCGAAATGAGATGTTGGCTCTGACCGTTCCGATTTTGAGCGTAGTTTTTTCGTCTGCAATGCCCCAGTCACGATCCTGAAACGTTAGACTTGTAGGCGCTGATGGTGGAGTTATGTCTGGGGAAATACCGAAAGCAGCTTGAAGGTTAATCATACCACCGGTGCGGATGCGCTCGGCCTGAGTCGAGTCGGGCAGTGCGGTGACGCTTTGTAGCAAACGGTTACGAATCGTTTGTGGAGCATCACCGGGGAATTTAGCTTTTATAAGCGCTATGGCGCCAGTGACATGAGGTGTGGCCATCGAAGTACCACGGAGGCTTTCGTATTGGTTACCTGGAACGGTTGATAGGATTCCGTCTCCCGGTGCGGCGACATCCACTGTTGTCTTGCCCCAACACGAGAAGCTTGCTAGTGCTCCTGTTGAATTGATGGCGGCCACAGAGATGACATTGGGGACATCATAGTTTGCTGGATATTGAGGAGTCACATCATTGTTGCTGCCAGAGTTGCCGGCTGCAGCCACGAAATGGATTCCCGCAGAGTCGGCGCGCTGAATAGCCTGCAACATAAGATCATTATAGGGTCCGCCGCCCCAACTGTTGTTGGTGGCGAAAAACTTCATTTTAGTCGCATATTCGACAGCCTCGATCGCGTCGCTGATGTAGCCACTTCCTGAAGAGTCGAGGAACTTCAGTGGCACAAGTGACACCTGCCAGTTAACACCGACAACTCCCAAGTTATTGTTACCAACAGCGCCAATGGTTCCAGCTACATGTGTTCCGTGGCGGTTATCATCTGTCGCATTGTTGGTTTCATTAATAAAGTTCCATCCTCGCCAGTCGTCGATATAACCATTGCTGTCGTCGTCGATGCCGTTTGAGCGCTTGTCTTTGCCTTGGCCATCAGTACCGTCTTCTCCGGGGTTGACCCAGCAGTTGTCAGCCAGATCTGGATGAGTACAGTCGATACCTGTATCGATGACTCCCACCACCACATCACGACTGCCGGTGGTTGTCTCCCAAGCGGGCAATACGTTAATGTCGACTTTGGAATTGTTGTTTTTTAGTCCCCATAGTTCTGAGAACCTCGGATCATTTGGAATGCTGATCGCCTTGACGACATAATCTGGTTCTACCTGCTCTGTACGGTGGTCTGCGCTTAGAAACTCAACGACAGCACCCATATAACGATCGTCGGTTGCTTCGGGGAATATAACGCTGACTGTGTTGACGCCAGCAATCTGTCTGCGAATTTTTCCGCCAGCAGCGCGCAGTGCTGCACCCTGATCTGTAGCACCTTGTTTTCCAGCCGTCTTAGCAATCATGTCAAGAGGAGCACGCATTTTCACGTTCAGCGCTTTCGGACGGCGATCGCGACTCAATACGGTGCCAGGAGTGCTCAAGCTAAATTGCTTTTCGGGCATGGATTTATATTGCGCCACTAACGCTAGGAATTGTTTGCGCAGCTGCTCGTCATTGGCATCGTTACTGAGCGGTCCTGGTTTATCGATGGTTGCGTTACTTTGTGATGCATTCGGACTATTGGTTTTATTCAAGTTGGCTTTACACGCAGAGAGCGCAATTAGAGTAGTGACGGCAAGGCACAACCATGCCGCGCGCCGCCCAGAAAGTAACTGCAATCCTCGGTTTGCCCCCATCCAGAGCCTCCAGAGGTGGGCATCGGCAAACTAAGGCAAGATGTTGAAATAATTTAGAAAGACATCGAAAAACCTCAATGGTTTCAGAGAGGTAAATTCCGGTTGGTGGGATCTCTGAAATCTTTGTTCCTGTAGACCCGCCACACTAGGCTGTCTAATCGCGTCAATTTGGCGGTTTATATTGAGGAGATGTACTCATAGACTTGAATTATCTTCGCATCTCCTAATTTCCACGCTAAGCAGAGGGGTCTAGGAAAAATAAAACCAAAATCAAAGTCTTACGGACATCTTGTCCGCACGCTTTCCCAGACAAGATGTCCGGGAGATGATGATTTCGTTGTTTATTTGTTCTGGCGCCAATTCTAATAGATCGCCACGAAGTGGTATTTTAGGAAGTTTTTTTGTAGTTTAAAGTACGGCGATAAAAATTTTTTGATCGAAATAGGTAGTTGATTCATACCAAAACAATTTAAATGGCCAAGTGCGGAAGCACTAATCGCGGCACATGAAGATTGCCGTCCCCAAAAATTGGGCGTTATCGAACCTGAGCCGTCGCCGTTGCAAGCTACAGCCTGTGAGCCTGACTTCGCTAACCAGCCAAGGGCGCGACGATTGAGTTCACATCGGTAAATGACATGAGCTGCGCCCGAAGGCAACGCCGTATCGGTGCAAATGAAACAAGTGGCGGCCCCACCTGGAATCGAACCAAGAATTAACCCTTAGGAAGGGCTCGTTATATCCATTTAACTATGAGGCCCCAGTGAACCTGGGTCAGAAGGCTCATGCATACAACATTCCCAGGGTCATGCCCACGAGAAATATTGACCTGAGCCACAAAAGAGCCGTATAAACCGCCTGCACATAAATGCTCTTATTTTACGCACCGGGAGCCACTCTCCCCGCTAGGCACAAATGCCCAAGACTACAGTAAAAAATGCACTTAAACGCCAACATCTCGTCTTGGTAAGACCTGGATTTGAGACGACATTAAAAGACGAATTCTCAGAAAGATTTCAGATCAAAGGAGAGGTTAGCTGTAGGGCTGGTATCGCATTTCAGCAATCCGTCAAACTTCCTGAACTTGATCATACAGTATTTGCACGGCAATACCTTCCACGCGCATTACAGCACACAGGCGCAGATAACGATGCGGCACTAAGTTTTCTCATCGACCGCATCAATGTCATGGTGGGGCGCAGCAACCGTCAATCTGGTCAGTGGACGCTTCATGCTTTTGCTATTGACGACGATCCGTCGCTTGCCCGAGCGCGCTCACTTGGCAAAAAACTACTTGCACACGTCCAGACCAAACAAAAACCTTTGTTCCAGAGATACATATCGAACGATCAATTTTCATCGACCGCACGCGCAGCTTCCGATGTCGTTATCCAAATTTACTGCCCTGCAGCCGATGATCTGTGGTTTTCAATCTCGACAGTTGCAGACGGAATATCCACGAGCGAGGCCGGATTCAAGCGCATGAAATCACTTCGCGGCGCCCCATCCCGTAGCGCAAGCAAACTCGAAGAGGCTCTGGCATTCTTAGGACAGCACCCTAAAAAAGGCGATACCGCCGTAGACCTTGGCGCCGCACCCGGTGGCTGGAGCTTCGTATTGGCTCGCCACGGTGCTCATGTCCAAGCGATCGATCACGCTGAGCTTACGATCGATCAAAAGAAGCTTTCAGGAACAATCGAGCATATCAAAGCTAATGGGTTGAAATTCACACCCGAAAAGCCTGTGGACTGGCTTGTCTGTGACATGGTTATGGGCGCTAGAGACACTCTGAACGTTCTCAGAAAATGGCATGCTGAAGGCGCCATGAAAAACTTCGTGGTAAACGTGAAACTCCCCAAATCAAATCCCTGGCCGCTGGTTGCCGAGGCTGTAAAATGCCTTGAATCATTTAATTGGAAGCATGTCAGGGCTCGCCAGCTCATCCATGACCGCAGCGAAATCACGCTAATTGGACGAAAATAAAGATAGAAACCACAAGCCGGCCAGCTTAAGCTTTAAAACAATAATATCAGCTGCTTGCATTAGTTATTTTAACATTTTTAAATATTATATAACATGATGTTGATATTTTAACCATTTTATGATTATATCATCCGGCCGGTTGTTATTAGCAACCACCCTTCAACATCCGACGTTGTTTACCGGAGGCGCTTCCAAATGTCGTGGATTCATTCTCACATTAAATTTGCGGTCCTGACCCCACTCCTTGCCATGTCAGTCCAGGTGTTCGCAGACAGCTCGATCACGGAAGAATATCTCGCCGGTCGCAATGAGACGAGGCAGTCCGGAGACAGAAAAATATACGCACAAACCCTACGCGAAAAAGCGAAGGCAACCCTCACTCAAGCTAATTATGTTTACGCTGAGGATGTAAAACTTCGCGAGCGTAATGTTGTGTCAGAGATGGACCTTTTAAATTCTCACATTGCATTACTGCAAGCTTCAATAGCACACAGGCGCACTGTCTATGTTGAGGAACACGAGGCGCTAGACGAACGCATTGGCCAATTACGCAGTGCTTGGATCATCGGAGCCAAATCTCGATCCCTCAAAGATCTAGCCAAACTTTATTTAGATATTCGCCAAAAATATGTCACATTTTCCGAAGGGGTGCTCACGGACATGACTATGATGGTCCGTGATTGCCAAGAATCCTACGAGATGAAGGGAAAACTAGTTAAGACTCACGCTATCAGCCTTGAAGAATTCCATGAAGCTACGGTTATTAACCAACAAGTCAGGGAAGAGCTAAAAATAGCTAACGCTCAACTCACGAGTGCTCGGGCAGCTTTGGCTGAAGCGCAAAATGATCTAGAAAATGCTGACTAGAAGCCTAACGCATCTATCTTTCGCCATGAAACATTGATGTCACGCTGAATGCCTAGATCTTTTAGCAAATGAAACATCCCGCCTAATTTACGATTCAAAAATATTAGGTCTTTTGCGGGAGCTGTGTATTTCACACTTGCCGCAAAACTCAAAGTCGTCGTTCTAATACGATTGAGATAATCACTATCTGCGAAATTGAAAGGCTGAGACTCCTCTCTAAAGACACTAACAATCAGCTGCATCATGTTGCAAAAACCGGTTTTAGTGACATCAGACTCCCGAGGATCCAAGATCGACAACTCAGCCGCAAGGCGAAGCAAGGTCTCATCGTCTCGGGCCATCGCTGCCCGTAGCAAACTCAAAATTTCACCTCTGAATTTTTTGCTATACGCATTGCAAGCACCAAAATCTAGCAAAACCAAACGACCATCTTCCTGTCGAAATAGGAAGTTTCCAAAATTCGGATCCGTCTGGACTAGCCCCCACTCAAAGAATTCTTTGAATAGAAGATCTAGCACTAGGCCGGCGAAATGCTGTCTGCTGGCTTCTGTACCCGGGTCCTTGAGCCAATCCCGGAGTCGTTGCCCTTCCATATAAGACAAGACCAAGACCCGTTTAGACGAGAAATCCTCATAAACCTTTGGCACAGCGTAAGCCGTGGAAGTCCCGACAAGGTCCGCGAATTTTGCAAGAAAACGCGCCTCCTTGCTGTAGTCAACTTCTTGACGAAGCACTCGCTCGCACTCCTCGAAAAATCCCTCCAGTGGAACACTTTTACTCTGCAACCACAAAACTGAGCGTAACGTTTGTTTCACCAACGCTAAATCAGCTGCGATCGTTTTATCTACTCCCGGAAACTGAATCTTAATGGCAACTTTCTCGCCTCTAATAAAAGCAGAGTGCACCTGACCGATACTAGCCGCAGAAACAGGCTCCTCTGATAAATCTTTGATCTGCTCAAATAATTCTCTACCCAGTTCTTTCATCAGAATTTTTTGAATCTGATCAATAGGCAAAAACGTAGAGTCATCATGAAGCTTCCGCAGCACCTCTGTGACCTCAGGAGGCAACAAATCGCTGAATTCAAGACTTAGAAGCTGCCCTGTTTTCATGGCAGCGCCTTTCATTTGCGATAGCGCATTAACTAGATCTGTGGCCTGCGCAAGGCGCTTCTGCAAACGATCGTCATCCGCCAGCCTTGTCACCGCATCCAGCGTGCGCACGGCAACTTCTTTCCCAATCAGGGCAAGGCCTGTTCCAAAAAGCTTTCCTGCCCGGCCAAGACTTGTCGTCGGTATCGAAGATTTTTTTGATTTTTTTTTATTCTGCGGTTTCAAAAGAAACCCTTTTATTAAGACTCTGGCAATTTAGAGCGAGGCGTCCGCCTACGCGCGCGACCATTAACACCCGTCAAATACAAGTCGCGTTTTATACGGTAGGCTTCATGCGCACATTTGGCAAGATAAACTAAGTCAGGCTCATCCGCACCCAGGTGATCCCGAATGCCAAACCAGACTGCGTCAGATTCAGCGATCCGCGAAGACTTCCGCATATCAACTCGCAATTGATGTAGCCTGTTTAAGTCAATCTTATAATAGTATGCGAATGCTTTGACCCAGGAATCTAAGCCACCCTCGCCCTTATATATCATCTGCTTTATATGACCGGGCGTTCGACCAAGCACACTGGCCAACCGCTCGCGCTCTTCTTTGTTCCGAACAAACTCACGCAGAAGCTCTTGAAACACTCCGCGGAGCCCGTCAGCGATTTGATCTAAATTCTCCATGGACAGAGAGCTTAGTCATGCCGTCTGACATTGTCTAGAACATAAGCAGATCTTACTTAGCATCCAAACCATTTTTATCTCGTCATTTATCTCACGCCAATGTTTCGGATGCCCATCTTCTATACGTAAGTATTATAATATATTCCTATAGAAGTTTTAGGTCAAAATATTTATCCTTAGGTCCGCAGAAAAATAGCCACCGCAGGAGGCGCAGAATGGCAAAACGTCAAATAAAGGTTAAGGACAGAAAAAAACCAAAATCTCAGGAACTCAAAAATCTCTTGAGAGATCCAAAAGCAGCTGCAGATCAAATCGATTCCATCTTGTTTTTTTTACATAAACGATATGCGGCCGAGCCGTCCCCAAAGGAATTGCCAACGATGCGCGCATTTTTAATTTCAAGCATGAACGTTGTTTTCACTGACAGCGTGAAGCAAATCACAATTGAAAAAAGAATGGACCATCCGGGCCTAAGCATTTTGGCGCCTCCGCCTGGCAAATATGAAGAAGAAGCGCGACGTATTTTCCTCTTAAATGAGTTCGGAGACCTATTGATCAAGTGTCAGAAGCAAGGACTCGAGCAGCTTCGTGAGATGCTTCTGGGGATCCTAGATGACGACGGGAAAGATAGGCTTGTGTCCGAGTACCTCAAATACAAGAAACAACTCGTTTCCGCCAAAGCATGAAACCATCCAACCAAAGCAATAACTCCGGTCAACAAATTGATCGAAGAAAAACGATCCTTATCCTGGAAGATAGTCCAGAGTGGATGCTGTTGTATCTTACGACAGCTGATGCAATGAACTGCTCAGCCCACGGCGCCGCTAATGGCATTGAGGGTGTTGCGCGATTAAAGTCGATTCCAAAACCAGACTTGATCTTGCTTGATCTTGAAATGCCTGAAATGAGCGGATTAGCGTTCTATGCAGAACTACAAAAAATTGAGAATTACCGCAAAATAAACATCATCCTAACCTCAGAAAATCCGCTTGCGCGCGACCTTGCCAAAGCTCTTAAGCTTTATGGTCATGCGCCAAAATCAGCGCCTATTTTTGAACTTCAGCAGCTTATGAGATCCGCTCTGGCATAGTTTAGTGATTCAAGCAGCCCCTATAGATTGACTTGCATCCCGAGCTCAACAACGCGATTGGGTGGAATGCCGAAGTAAGCTGTCGCCGAGACTGAGTTCCTCGCCAAGAAGCTGAATAGTGTCTTACGCCAACGCCACATGCGGTCAGGACCATCGGTCAGCAAAATATCCCGGCCAAGGTAATAGGTTGTCTTTTTTTCATCCGTAATAATTCCGTATTGCGCTCGCGCAATACGGAGGATACGAGACACCTTGGGCGACTGCATAAATCCATAATTCGCAATGACCTCGTATATACCTTCTCCGAAGGAATGGACCTCCAGAATGTCTTTGGTTGGGACTACAGGTACATCCGCCGTGACGATGGCGAGCAAAATAACCTGCTCATGCAAAACTTGATTGTGCTCAACGTGGTGCATCAGAGCAGGCGGAGTAAAGCGAGGGTTCGGGGTCATGAACACGGCCGTACCCTTGACTCTTTTGATGTCCAGTTCTTTTTCGCCAATTTTTTTGACAAAATCTTTAATGGGGAAAAACTTTGCCTGCAAGCGTTTCACCAACGCGGCTCTGCCTTTTTTCCAGGTAGTCATAGCTGAAAAAACAATCAAACTAAGAACAATTGGGAACCATCCACCATCTGCGATTTTTGGGATGTTCGCTCCAAAAAATGGAATCTCAATAGCCAAAAAACAACCGGTCATGAGTGCGGCTTGCCATAAAGACCACTCCCACCTACGTTGCGCTACAACGAAAAGCAAGCAAGATGTGATCATCATCGTGCCCATGACAGAAATTCCGTAGGCACCTGCCAGTGCTGAGGAGGACTGAAATGCGAATACGAGCATAATACAAATCACCATTAGAATATGATTCACCTCGGGGACATAGATCTGCCCCTTGGTCTCACCAGAGGTATGTTTAATCGTTAGGCGTGGTGAAAACCCTAATTGAATGGCCTGCTGCGTCAGGGAATAACTACCTGTAATTAATGCTTGAGACGCAATCACAGTGGCGAGAGTTGCAATCACCAACAATGGATACAATAACCAACCATCCACCAAGGAATAAAATGGATTAGAAATCACAGACTCACCGCGCTCCAAAATAAGCGCGGCTTGCCCAAGGTAGTTGATAATCAGCGCAGGCTTAACAATCGGAAACCATGCCAACCTGATGGCATCACGTCCAAAGTGCCCCATGTCAGCGTACAGCGCTTCGCCCCCCGTAATCACCAGAACCACAGCGCCCAGGAGCAAAAAGCCTTTCCAACCGCTAGTTGCTAGCAATTTAATACCCCATACAGGGTTCACAGCAGCCAAAATCCCTGGGTGACGGGCAATATGCGGAATTGCAATTAAAGCGATCGAGATAAACCAAATAAACATCGCTGGCGCAAAAAAACGCGCTATTTTTTCTGTTCCGCCACTTTGCAAAAGAAATAAACCAATTAATATCGCAACTGTAATCCAAACGACAAAAGATGAAAGTCCCGGCGCGGCAACCTCAATACCCTCGACCGCTGATAAAACCGAGATTGCCGGTGTGATGGTCCCGTCCGCGGCGAATAGCGCAGCACCAATCAAACCAATTGTGACAATGACTGATGTACTCGTCTTTTGCACACCACCCTGCTGAAAACGCGGGGTGATCAGCGACAACAGAGCCATTGTCCCGCCCTCGCCGTTGTTATCAGCTCTCATCACGAAAACAATATGCTTAATGGAGACTACCAGCGTGATGGCCCAAATAATAAGACTGCAAATGCCAAGTACATTCGCCTCGGTCAATTCCATCCCATGCTTTGGATCAAAACACTCTTTCAGAGCGTACAAAACAGAGGTCCCGATATCCCCGTAAACAACACCCAAAGACGCAAAGGACATCCAAAAAAGGCCCTGACCGCCGTGCGCGCCATGACCAACCCTATCTGGAGCTTCTGTCATATGACTCAGTGACTCAGTTCTTCGGTCTGTTTTTGTGGACGATGCAACCATGCCTGTTATTCTCTAAAAATAAAATGACCTATCGTGAATGCCTCAAACCGCGAATGCCTAGAGCTATTGAAAACAAAACCCCAAGAGCCAAAGTCATGGCCGATCCAGTCGGCACGTCAAAATGATAAGACATTATGAGCCCCAATGCACTTCCTAAGACGCCTGCACAAATGGAGAGCAGCATCATAGGCCCAAGGCGCCGCGCCATCAATCGACCGGTTACAGAAGGAATAACCAAATATGCGCTAACAAGAAGCACTCCCACGGCGCGGACAGCCGTAACCGTAACAATCGCTGTAAGCACCATGAGTAGATATTCCATGAGCCCTACGCTGACCCCACTCATAGACGCAAGATCAGGATAAAAACCAGCGTAAGCAATTCGTGGACCTGCCCAGGCCAAAACCAATGCGATCAGAATAGACAAACCCAAAACCAAGGTAACATCGGAAGGCTGAACTGCTAAAATACTTCCAAACAAGATGCTTTCAATGTCGACTGCGACGCCACTTCGAGCTGCAATATGGACAGCAGCAATCCCGGCAGCAAGGGACACCGCAAAAAAAACACCAAGAGCCGCATCGCCCGCTAAGCGAGCTTGTCGACCGAGCCACGCAATGCCAATCGCCACCAAGATCGCAAACGGCATTGCCGCCCATAACGCCATATCGGGTGTCAAACCCAGTAGCAATGCCCCACCAACACCGCCAAGCGTCGCGTGCGCAAGTCCATCGCCAAGCATACTCAAGCCTCGCGGCACTAGAAGTACGCCTAAACCACCGCACATGACGGCGATAACTACAGCCATCTTTAAGGCATCCAGCATAAATGCGTGAGAAAAAGGCTCAATAAATAAAAAATTCCAATCCACGGATCTACCCCTCCTCTCCGTGAATCACAGACTCATGATCATGCCCGAAAAACGCTACCTCGCGAAGCTCTTCGACGGCTAGCATCTCGTCTGCAGAGCCCCAACCTACCATGCGACCTTTTTCTAAAAAGATAACTCGATCCGCAAGGCGCCTTACGACCGGCTCACTATGGGTAATCAATAATAAAGCCATTTCTCGGGTTGCACGTAGCTCTTCCATCAAGTCCATAAGTTGCGCGCGACCGTGCGTATCGATCGCAGCCAAGGGTTCATCCAACACGAGCAAATCTGGCTTTTGAAGAAGAGCACGGGCCATAAAAACCCGCTGAAGTTCACCGCCACTAAGGACACCAACATCTTTATCGAGCAGAGTCAGCCCCCCAACGCGCTGAAGCGCTGATGCAGCTTGATCTCGCTCGCCTGATCGACGGAATAACGGCCAAGATCCCCGCATGGCCGCGACTAGCACGTCTTCAACGGTGGCGGGGAAATTACGATTAAACGTCTTTAATTGGGGAACATAGCCAACCTTGTGCCTAGAGGTTACCGGGTCAAGACCCAGCAACTTGACGCGCCCAACAGACGGTTGCAAAAAACCCAAACCGAGTCGAATGAGCTGAGTTTTTCCCGCGCCATTAGCACCACACAAACAGGTCAGCTCACCAGACTGCACCCAAACAGATACATCGTGCAAGACTTGTCGCCCCTCAAATTGCAGCGAAACATGACTCCACTCTAAGACTTTGATGGCCTTATCTTCGCGTGGAGGCAGCACATAAGCAGAGTAAGAAGCCTTACCAACTGCGGTATGAGTGGAGTTATCTAAATGATCATGCATAAACGGCACAACTCCAGACGATCATGACTTCAGTACGTCTTCCCAGGCATTAACCAAGTGCAGATACCAATCGTCCCATTTCGCGTAGTCACGACTGGCCGCAAAATCCGCGAGCTTCACAGTAGTTTTTAATTCTCGCGCCAAGCTTTTAGCAGCACCATCTTCTTTTTCCACCATGATCGCTGCTACACTAACGCCTTTAAATCTTCGCGCCACATTAGCAATCATTCGCGCGGAGTGATCATGTCCAGCAGCTCCCGATGACACAGACAGGACAGGCAAATTAAATCGCCGTGCAAAATACCCAGCTACGTCATGAAACATAACGACCGGCCGGGTGCGCCACGTCTTCCTACGCTCATCCACGGTTAGCTGCAATTTCAATAGACGCAGTGAAATATCTTTAGCTCGCCCTTTAAGTGCAGGAGCTGCAGATGGAATAAAAACAGCAAGATGATCCGCCATTAACTCCGCTGCCTTGGACATTCGACCTGCGTCAGTCCACACGTGCGGATCGTCGGCTCCTTGATCTTTGCTGTGATCTTGGCGGTGATCGTGACTGTCATTTTGACTGTCATTTTGACTCTCTTTATCAATGTTTTTGTGCTCATGCCGATCAGAATGATGATCGGCGTTATCGCGACCGCTTCGGCGCGAATCGGCCTTCGAGGCACGTGGCGACGTCATGTCATCGCTCCACCATCCCATAGGTGACAGGGACTCCCCAAGCATCAATACAGATCTGGCGGGCACGCCTATTTTTTCAAACCAAATATTATCAAATCCAAGGCCAACACCAATCGAAGCCACCGACTCTTTAAGCTTAATGACTTCCTTCGGGCCCGGCTGCCATGAATGCTCCGACGACCCGCGTGGTACTAGAGTGACTATTGTGCAAGCATCCGCGCATATCTCCTTCGCAAGCAATGCCAGAGGCTGAACTGACACGTTCACAGTTGGCCCAGCGTACAGATTTGCTCCAATTAGCATCCCGGGGATGCCAAGAATATTTAGCCGACAGAATCTCACGCTTCACCCGCCATCGCGATTTCGGCTGATTTTCGATCTTTAAGCATGACCTCAAGCTCCTCGAGGTGAATAAAGGCCCCGCCATCGCGACCTTTTCCATGCTGGATCCACCACATGACGGCATTCATTCGAGCCACATCTACCTTAGTCAGAGGCGGCACATCCTTGGCGGCTCGAATTTCTTTATACATGCGACTGATAAGTCGTTTTCCAAAACCGCCCTGCACTAAACGAAGCCTCCAATCGCCTCGAATTTGATGCGACGAATTTGGTTTTCCACCAACGACAGTATGCAGCACCCAAGTGGACGTAGCCTCGTCAGGGACAACAGCAATGCCATTTAAATTCGACACGTTGCGCCATGGAGACGGTTCACTCCCACCCATATTGAGTAGATTTTGTATCTTCTCGAGACGAGCTCTTTGGATCTCAAGAGCGCGTTTCCGCCAGAAAAATATACGAAGCGACCACAGATTTTTCTCTACTTTTCGCAGCAAGTCCGGCAGCGTTCCCGACAATGCTCCCACAACTAGGGAGCAATGCTCCGCAGCCAACAGCATGCCGTCACGGGTTGTTTTTTCACCAAGAACAGCTGCGAGCTCCTCAACAAAATCACTAGCTCGTTTGCGATCTTTGACAGGACCAAATACGTAACGCAACCCCTCATCCATAGGACCAACAGCCACGCGCAGACTGCCCCCACGGTCTTCGTAAATCCCAATGGTATTCACAAGCCGCTGATGCAGAACACTTGGGTCCACCGTCAATTTGTGCTTGTCGAGCCCATCGCACTCGGCCATGAGCGCAGAGAACACGCTGGCTGTGCGGGTCACCTGCAAATCATAGCTTCTAAGCATGAGCTTCAAAATCTGGCGCGGAATCAATTCATAACGTTGTAGTTTTTCAACTTCTCGTTGGAGCGAGGTGGCGCCACTCACTAGCAACAAGCGACGCTCATGATCAAAGAGGTAAAAAACACCCGCGCCCTGAGGTAATCCGCGCAGCTTATCCGAAGGAATAGCCCATCCAAGCCTCAGCGATGAATCAAGATCCCCCTGCAAACGAATCGCCTGCTCAACCTTGTTGATGCCCCGATCCTTGAGCTTGCGGCTCAGAACTTTAAAAAGCTCCCACGTTTGCATGGCATCCGCTTCAGCGCGGTGAAACTGCTCACCTGCTAGATTAAAGTGCCTACTTAGTCCTTTTAAAGACTTATCCGGCGCCTCCGGGCAAAGTTTCTCCACGAGCAGATGTGTACAAAGAAAGAAATTACTCAAATCGCGATTTAAAGTCTCTTTGGCGAAATGCCGCAAGAAAATCAAATCGCCAATCGTATTGTGGCTAACGAGAATGTCCTCACCAATAAATTCTGCAAAGTCGGGGAAAACTTCATGCACCACCGGAGCATCGGCAACCATTTGGTTTGTGATTCCCGTCATTTTGCGCACAATTGGAGGAATGCTTATCATCGGATTGATCAGGCTATAGAATTGATCGACGACCTGACCATCCTTCACCTTCAAAGCACAAATTTCAGTGATACCGTTTCTTTCAGGATTTCCGCCTGTGGTTTCGATATCGAAAACAATAAACACGGACCTATCAAGGGTCTCATTGACGATGGCTTTGAGTCTTGGCTCCAGGTTTGCACCAGAACCACCAGCCTGCAGCGGCCGTCTTTCGCCTGAGCCCCTTCGCCCATCCCGGCCTCCAGCTCGCGCTGGGCGTTTACCGCGACGCGGTCCGTTTGCTTTGGATTTTGTTTTTGGTGGGGCGTCGTTGTCTTTGGTCATGATCATCCGGTCTGGGGTAAGGTCTGCCTGTTTTTTAATCAAATCCAAACGCTTGAGCAGCGTTACCTATCACGACTCACCCCGGTAACCAAACGGAAAAAAACCGCAAAAAAAAGCGGGCCCTGCGTAGGACCCGCGTCATCGGCTTCAGATGAAGCCGGCGTGATTATCCAGCTTTTTTGTGGGGATCACTTGGCTGGCCACCGGAACCCTGATCTTTTCGATTTTTCATCATATTTTCTTGTTTCTGTTGCTGGTGTTTGTTCACCTCTTGATCGTGCTGCTTCTTGTGCTTCATTTTATCCTTTGGACTTTTATCACCCATGACGCATCCTCCCTTTCGAGTTAACAATCTTGCGGAACGTGGAATCCATTACCCCGTCCTACAAGCCCAATCGGGAAATCCCGCTAAAACTTTAGCAACCTGCTGATTTATTAAGCTATCTTTCTGTTTTTTTTGGATTTTTTGCCCCCCATTCTGACGAATTCCGATACATTTTTAGGGGTCAACCTGCTAGAATCCACGTGTTTTATCATTTATTTTATCGTTATCAGCGACCTAGAGGTGCCTCCCTAGCATGTTCACTCGACGCCTTCTCCTTGTCCTAGCCATCTGCTTAGTCGTCATCGGACTCGATCAATGGTCGAAATCATGGGCCATTGCGACACTTAAAGACATGCCAACGACCAAAATGCTAGGCGGCTGGATTCTACTGCTGTACGCGGAGAACACCGGAGCTTGGGGAAGCATGGGCGCGGGCCTAAATGATACCTGGCGCTTCTGGATCCTCACTGTGTTGCCCTTTATTTTCTTAGGCGGACTACTCTGGTACACCATCACGTCAAAAGAGCTAAAGACCTATATGGTTTTGTCGTATGGAATGGTCATCGCGGGTGGAATTGGTAATCTCATTGATCGAGCTGTGCATGGCTACGTGGTGGACTTTCTTTGGGTTGGAATACCAAATTCAATTGGCACAAATATTTTCAATGTTGCTGACGTCGCGATCATGATTGGCGTCATTACACTGATAGTTGCCCATTTCACCATTGAACGCCACGCTCCAGTAAGCTAAATCCATGGACGAAGTTAGCGATTTAAGCAACTCTGCCTCAGGCTTTAGGGGATCTTATTATGTTTTCAGCAATGCTCTATTCAGACTCATGTCTTCGCCTTATTGACCAACGCCTCTTGCCCACACAAGAAGTTTGGCTCGAATGTCGCAACCTTGAATCTGTCGCTAGAGCCATTGAAGATATGGTGGTTCGGGGAGCACCAGCCATCGGCTGCACAGCAGCCTGGGGCCTTGCCATTGATGCGCAGAACTACAAAAATTTGATCCATTGGTCTGCTTATAAAAAAACATTCATGGCTAGCACCGAGCGAATGGCCCGGACCAGACCTACGGCCGTCAATCTCTTTTACGCTATCAATGCCATGAAGGAACTTGCTGCCAAATTTCGAGATGATGACTCTATGATCTCTGTTGCGGAAGCAATGACTACTAAAGCCAAGGACCTTGCGGAAGATGACATACGTACCTGCAAGGCTATCGGCGATCACGGCGCTTCACTTTTTAGCAAACCAATAAATATTTTGACGCATTGCAACACTGGGAGTCTCGCCACTGCTGGTTATGGAACAGCCTTGGGCATTATTCGTTCGCTGCATCGTCAGGGGCACGTTAAAAAAGTCTGGGTAGATGAAACAAGACCTTACTTACAGGGCTCGAGACTGACCGCGTTTGAACTGGGTCATGATGGGATTCCTTACAATCTGGTGAGCGACAATATGGCAGCCTATCTGATGCAGTTGCAACGTGTCGACCTCGTGGTCGTAGGTGCTGATCGGATTGCAGCCAATGGGGATACGGCCAACAAAATTGGAACTTACGGACTTGCTGTACTTTGTAAGCACCATGGGATTCCGTTTGTCGTGGCGGCACCAAAATCAACGATTGACCCTAGCATCACGTCTGGAGCATCGATCCCTGTTGAAGAGAGACCCGCGCGAGAACTAAGAGAGGTTCAAGGCGTCATGGTAGCACCAGCGAACGCCGAGGTCTGGAATCCTTCTTTTGATGTCACACCTGCGACCTTAATTCACGCCATCGTTACAGAGGATGGGGTTTATAACGGCCCAAACTTCAAGTTCCACGCTTGAATCGTCCAGCATTAATGTCGACTAGCGATGCATCGGAGCTGTTAAAATCTAAATTGTCCGCCGGAAATGCATTTAGGTTCAGATCCTCGGTGGCATTGAATTTCATTGTTTTATCATCCGGGGAGTCCGCGGCACCTCGATCACGCCTTAACTGGCTTGGCGTTTGACTTAGTGAGATATCGGATTTATCTAAAAATGACGGTTCAATGGAGGCAATCTTTGTCGGCTTAAGGCCACTGATGCCAGATCCAAGCACCTCGTCAGGTGAACTAAAATCAGTATCACCGCTGCTAAACTCGCGGTATTGTCGCGCAGCACGTAAATTTCGGATGTAGCTAAAAACCATCCACGCCAAAACAAAAATCGCGATTCCACCAAGGATATAAAACAAATCACGCGACGGCTTGGGGTTTGGAGTATCAAGCTGAATTGAAGTCATAGCTGCCCATGCGTCTGACAGAAACTGGGAAACGCCGTCATTCGCACCCTCAAAGTGCTCTGCGACATCGGTATAAGTGACTAAATAATGATTGGTCTCACTAGATAAGAGAATATGAGCCTGCATCATCTTGCGGCCACTGCCAAGAAAGTCCGTATAAAACAACATTCCTTCACGCCCATCAGTCATCTGAATTGATTGTTGATCTCTCAAAGTATAATTCTCAATCGATGGCGACGTAGCAGGAAAATCTTTCACAAGCTTGGCCGCAAAAGCATCCGCCGTTTGAGAATCGATAATTTTTGGACCTTTAAATCTCAGGACCGATATGTTGCGCGGATATTCCTGGCCACTCGTCGGAGCCATCAAAACCAAACTCGCATGCGGCATGTTTTTTTGTACAATCCATCCTACGGGTGGATTAATAGAGAACCCCTTCCCATCAATGTCCACGCGAGCACCCGTACTGACCTCAGCACCCTGTGGAATCTCAACTGTCGTTTGAGTTTGCGCTGGCTCAACTGTAGTTTGAGTTTTCGCAGGCTCAACTGTAGTTTGAGTTTGCGCAGGCTCTATTGCTTCAGCTTTTTTCTGAGCAACTTCTGGCTGCCTGCCGCGTTTCACGCGTTTTTTACCACCCTCCGCTTTGACGGCGTCGGTTGAGGCGTTATCACCCTCCTCTATTACTGGACGCTCTGCCTCTACTGGAAGATCTGCTTCCGTTCGAGACGCATCATCAGTCATCCTCACGGCTTCTTCAGGAAGAGACGCCCCCTCTTCCTCTGCCTTTACCCGCACCGCACCCACGGAAGTTGCAATACTGAGCGCAACAAAATATAGGAAACTGGATCTTTGGATTTTCATACGCTGCGCCTCTTTTGCATTAAATCGAATCTTTTTTGGAAAGGTTTGAGCCTCTTCGATCTTGATCGTGGGACACGCCATCACTTCTTCGCTTCACAGCGGAGACTACGATATCCATGGCGCTGTCATCGAGTTCAAAAACGCCGTAACGAGCATGGTGTCCACGCGGCAGACTATAGCGTTTGCCACGAACATTCCAGTCGCTGCTGACGTCTTCCGCATCCACAGGAATGGGAGCGTCTGGCCGATCTACCAATTCAAGCCCGTTGTGCCAACGATCCGTTGGGTGCCAGAATGGACGTGTTGCAACACGATAAACCGCTGCAATGCGCCATTCTTGCGCTGAGCGCGCGGGTTGCTTAGCAACATGAGCTGACTTCGTCACAAACAACACGATGTCACCTGGCATGGCCTCTTTGCCCATTGGTCGATTTAAAACGCCAATCTCCTGATCACCACTTGTTGCTAATGTTGCGTACTGTGCGGGCGTTAGCATGACCATCCAGCTGCGAGGGGCACGGAAACCATTGGTCTCAACAGATCCATCATGCATAGGCGTGATTTGACGCTCAAGCCGCTGAATCAATGTCAATGCTGAGTCGATCGGTTTGCCTTGGCGACGGTAAATCCTGGCAGCTTTATCAAGTTTCGAGATCGCCTGAACACTGAGGCTTTCACTATCGTTTTCGAGAGCCTTAAGGGCTAGAATTTCACCACAAAGGTGCATAACATCAGGATCAGCAGCATTGGCGTGTTCGCCCAAGTTTCTGAGCGTTTCAAGCGCCAATTCACGATCACCATTTTTAAATGCACTTAGAGCTTTGATGAAACCATAATCGCGATTTTCCGGAAAGTTCGAATGGAGTTTAGTTGCCGCCGCCAAAGCCCCCGGCCAGTATCCGCTATCAATGGCACGATGCATGTTAACAAAATCAAGATTCGGCGATCCAGGATATGCGCGATGAATATAATTCAGAACTTCATGAAGCTCCTCGGCAGGCCCGAATGCCGCCATGTCGGAAGCCAATGTATTCCAATGAAACCAATCAAGGACCGCAACCCTTGAATTTTTTATTGCGAATTCAGAGGCCCCTTCGAAACCCCGTCGCGCGCACATTTGTTCGAACTCTAAGCAATAAGGATTGCTTTCTCGATTTTGTACGGCTCTTAAAACCAAACGCGCAGCGGGCACCTGATCCAAATGCAGGTGAATAACCCCACGCAAAGCCATATAGGTCTGGTGGAGTTCTGGTTCTACGCGACCTAGCGCCAATAGGTGCTGTCCCAAGAACTCTAATGAGTCGTCATCTTCCAACTCTGAAAGAGCCTCAATCCATGCCCTATAGAGTCGAGGTGTTGCAGGATGGTCTTCTTCTGCTGCAAGTATCGTCGAAGCATGATCAGCAGCAGACTCAAATCTCCCATTCCACATGTGATTTAGTACGACCATGTATTCTGGCGAAAGACCACCACTGCTCAGGTCGATGTTGATGGATTGAGATTCTAATAGGCGCTGGATTCCGACAGACATGGTGTTCTCCTGTTAAGTTCACAGTGCGGCAAAATACCGAACTACGGCCACTGATGGAGAAACATCGGAGGGGGTGTCAGATGACTTTACATGGGCAATTCATGCCGATGAAATTTCACTTTTAGGAAAAAAATTCCCGCAATCAGCCTCTCAGCAAATCACGGGAATAAGCTTTTTTTTTCAATTTAACCAAGCCCATTCGCTGGTATTAGAAATTCTTTTAGGCCCTAGCCACCTTGCTAGTGGTACTGCGTGATGAACCAACTTTGGCATTTGAAGCCACATTTGCCGACATCAGGCGCATTTCATCTGCGCGCTCGATCAGGACATCCCTAAAATTAAAATAGCAGTCATTACACAAAGGTGCATCGACTGCTTTCTGGCTCACTTCGCTCCAGGCCACGAGCGCAGCCCATGCTTGATCACTAAACTCCCGGCGAACACTTTTCGCATTCCCGTCACAGGAGGCACATTGATGTGTAAAATGGGTTGAAAAAACAAGGTTCGAAGCAACTTTAGATTTAGATACTGTTGTTTTCACGTCAGAATTCTCCCTCTCTTTTAACAACCCCTATCCTTGGGGTCGGTTTCAGCTCAGCTCAATCCGCATCTCTCAGTCGGCGTCACAATCAACATCACTCTGAGCCTTACCGCCGCTTATGGATTTCAATAACTGCTATACGGGATAAACCCGGTAGCCGCTTCCCTGGATCCCCCGAAACTTTGCTCGGCGCATCCATGGAATTCCAAAATCAAAATGTAGCGATATGCTCGACGTAGGTTTTTCCATACCTGTCACCAGGTGTCAATAATTATTTTGGCTGACTGGTCAATTAGCTTTGGACAGGTCACGGGGACTGTAGGGCGTTTTCTCGAAGTAATAACGGAGAATCTCTTGTTTTATGCGGTAATCACGCATTTGCTCTGTTTTAAATTTGAGCAGCGGTTTCCAAATTTCATTTGCTTTCACAGGATGTCCATTACGATACTGAACAAGCCCGACTAGATATTGAACTTCAAATTGTCCTACCCATTCTTTCATCTGATCAAGATAGATCTGTGCCTGACGAACCTGACCCTGACGAAGTAACGCATGCCCCATGATCATCAGCGCTCTGCGGTCTTGCTGACCCGCATGTGCCGACAAATCCATAGCCAACTTCAAGTACTCGACGGCCTTAGGAAGGCTTACGTTGCGCCATATATAGCTATCCGCGAGATCTACATAAACCAAAGCCCTTAGACGATCTTCTAAGCTCGCAACACCCAGTGTCAACTCAAACCACATCGATGCTACTTCAAGCTGCCAAAGCTCCTTGTAGAGAAGCCCAAGCCCCCAGTACACACTTGGATGATCAAAGTTTGTATTGATTAAGCGCAAGAGCTCCTTTGCACCACGGCTTGCGTCAAATCGACATGCCTCTCGCACAACAGCTCGCAATGAGTGCTCGCTGCCACGCGTGTAAAGAAATTGTAGTTTTGCGCGTGCGTAGGCCAATTGATACGCATGCTCGTCAGACAGCTTCTCTGTGTCCCGCGCATACTCCGACCAATTGACGCGTGCTTCCTCGTTATTGCTTAATTTTTTTGCCCAATGGTCACGCGCTGCAATGACCGCATTTGCGCCATCCCGTGCCCCCGTCAGACAGATAATTTCGTGAATCAGATAATTAATATTCCAAGGGTCGCGGGCAAGAATTGGAACTAGCATTTCCATGCTAGCCGTCCAGTCCTCCTTACGGTCATAATAGCTGGCTTTGAGCCATTGAATTTCTGCATCAACATCAGAAAGCGCGCCCTTAGGCGCCTCAATCGTGCGTAGTATCTCCATAGCTCGATCTGGTTCATCATGGTTCATCAGATAGTTCGCAAACCGCAAGCGCGAGTTCTGACCTTTTGGATCAAGAGCATACATACGACTGTAGTGATGACCGGCCTTTTTAACATGCCCCATGCGCAAAAAAAGTTCTGCTAAATGGAAATGCACATCCCAATCATCAGGGAAGCGAGCATTCAAGGTGTTTAGAAGCGATAAAAACTCTACCTTATCTCCGCCATCAGCAAGCTGACGAATCCGTTCGCGCCCGATAAGATACTCTTCAACACTTACGCCTGACGATTTTAATCGTGCTACCAAGAGGCAAAATCTGATTTCGGAATTATTAGGATGTTGCTCGTAGGCAGATTCAAAAAGCTCTTTTGCAGCTTCAAATTCACCGCTACCAAGAAAATAGCTACCGATTTTTTGGACAACAGACGGATTATCGCCAGCGACTTTTAGCACTCGCTTGTACGCGAGGAAGGCTGATTCATGTTCACCATATTCCGTCAAAACACGCGCGGCAAAATAGAGTGCATTTTCATCGGCACCCCCCATAGCCAGCATATCGTTCAACAAAGACCGCGCATTTTTTATCCGCGTTTCAACTTCTGGCTGCTGGCCCCTCATTTCTCGAATTTTAGCTATTGCTAGGTTTTCGTAGATTTGAATTTCAATTGGCGCATGCCCCTTATTGTCAATCCACCAACTGACAAGTGCTTCGATGGCGCGTTCCGCGTCTTCCAGGCGTCCCTGCTGGGTGAACTCTTGACTTAGGCGCCGATGGGTTTCGAAGTTTCCGTAGACGTTGAAAGGAGCCATAAGTTCAAACTGCTGAAAGTACTGGTCGCCTTTGGCTTCATTGCCCATATTGTAGTGGATCTGACTCAAGCCAAATAGGCTTGGATACCACTGTGGGTCCATATTCAAGCACTGCTCATAGTTATACTTGGCACGCTCAAAGCTACCCTGCTGTTCACCACCAAAACCTAAAGCAAAAAACAATAACGGAGATGGGCCGTATTGTTGAGCTACCTGTTGCAAACTCGTGATGTGCTCAGCATGATTATTCGGGTCCTCAAACATTCTTGTCATAATATGACAGGTTTCTGACAACCCATCGTCATCGCGAGTTTCGGACAACTGCAAATAGTGCGTTGCAACCTCGCTTAGTTTGCCAAGCAAACTCATGAGCTCGATACGCCTGAGATGAATGAGCGACTCTTCGGATCCAATATCTGATGCTAAAACAGTCTTAAGCACGCGATCAGCCTCTTCGTAGCGCTTCACGAAGATAAGCTTATTGGCAAATTCAAGTTGATCGCGACAAAACTGATCCATGCACGATAATCCCGGCCTAGGCGCTAGTGGGTGATCCACATAGACTTTCCCGACAGATAGCTATCGACCAAAAAATGAATCACTAAAACATGCACGTATTTTTGGCAAAATCAGGCATCAGCAACAAGCTGGAATCCATAAGGTATCAAAATAATTTATGAATCCAACCAAACCAAAATGACGCAGTTGCCATCTTTAATTAATCTAAGGTACGATGCCCCCAACGATACCTTTAATTTGTTATCTCAAGGAGGAGACTATGATGCGTAATTTTTTTGCAGCCGCTCTGTTTGTATTTGGCACTGCGGCAAATGCAGCTGCCATCCCCATGTACGACTTCCCACTGAAAAATGGTGAATCTCGCGACGAAGTTTATAAAATGGGCGACCACAAGAATGGTGTGTTTGTTTTTGAAGCCTACCGTCTAAGCTGCGGTTACTGCAATGAGAACGCGCCGACTGTTGATGCACTTGCGACGGAATATGCAAGCAATGCTCGCGTTCAGGTTCTTGACCTTGGCCTGGATACTCAAGATTCTGAGTTTGCAGAGTGGATTGCTCGCCATCAACCAAATCATCCAGTCATCCAAGACACTGGTAGACGCGTCTATAACGCCCTCAAGACGAGCAATGGCGTACCCCAAGTGTTTGTTGTGAACTGCCAAGGTCAGATGGTTGGAAATCACGTTGGTACATGGGACGGAGCTGAAAGAAAAATCCGCGGTTATATTGAGCAAGCTCTCAAAACCACCTGCGAGTAAATTCTGACGTTAGTAAAAACAACACCCCGGTCGCTGGAGAAAATCTGTAGCGACCGGGGTGTTGCCGTTTCAGAACTGTTGACTTTTGAGATGGCTCTTACTTGATAATTTCTAGCTTAATATCAGGGGAGAAACGAAAGACCTGAAAATTCGCGACTCCAGTGCATCCGGTCAAAGCCATGCCCCCGGTCGGCGCAATCTTGCGCATCGGTGAAGACGTGTAACACTGCTGTAAAACCTGCCCTGCCGTAATATCTACCGCTAGGTTCGCGTTTGCTAAGCAATTTAGTCGACCTACCACTAAACTCTCTGAAATCTTTTCATAACAGGTAGGCACAGATACACCATCTGCACGTGGAGCCGGGAAGTAGTCAAGCCTCAGACCAAGTTTTTCCAAAACCTTTCCAGATCCATCGAGGCTTAATTTCAAGACCTCTCCCAGCTCTGCCTGGCGCTGCGGCTGAATGATCGGCGAGCGCGATGACGCGTCAGCGCCATCGTATGGCGATTGACTGTCTGGATAGTCTTTTCCAACCCTTGAAATCCGACAGCTATAAGCTGAAAAAACGCATAACAAGATTGGAAGACACCGTCTCATGACCACAGTTGACTCCCAACTTTACAATGCTTGTCGGCCAGTAATCTCTCCACCCACGATTAAGAGGTGAATGTCATTAGTGCCTTCATAGGTGTAAACCGTTTCCAAGTTGTTCATATGTCGCATTGATTGGTACTCGATCATAATACCGTTGCCACCAAGTATATCGCGAGACGTACGTGCAATTTCAAGAGCCGCGAGGCAGTTATTCTGCTTCGCCATAGAGACATGAGTGTGATGCATGGCACCAGATTGCTTGAGCTGGCCGAGGCGTAATGCTAGAAGCTGCGCCTGCGTCAGTCGACTTGCCATATTCGCGAGTTTCATTTGTATCAACTGCTTCGATGCCAACGGACCGTTAAAAACCACGCGGTCTTTTACGTAGTTCACGGCTTCGTCAAAACACGCTTCAGCCGCACCTAGAACACCCCAGGCAATTCCATATCTCGCCTGTGTCAAGCAAGATAGCGCACACTTAAGGCCTGCTGTTGACTTTGGCAGGATTGCATTTTTGTCTAGCTCAATGTTGTCAAAGTAAAGTTCCGACGTAACAGAGGCCCGCAGAGAAAGCTTGCCAGTCATCTTCTTAGCTGTGAAACCCTTAAGATTCGTCGGCACGATGAAGCCGCGAATTCCCTCGGACGTCTTTGCCCAAACGATCGCGATCTGCGCCAAGTTACCATTGGTGATCCACATTTTAGAACCGTTTAAGATCCACTTGTCGCCTTTGAGAACAGCTGTTGTTTTCATGGCGCCAGGATCAGAACCACCGTATGACTCTGTCAAACCAAAACAACCAATCGCTTCACCACGACCAAGTTTTGGCAGCCATTGAGCTTTTTGCTCTTCGCTTCCGTATTCATGGATTGGGTACATCACCAACGCACCCTGAACCGATGCAAAACTTCTAAGACCAGAATCGCAACGCTCAAGCTCTTTCATCACAAGGCCATAGCTAATTTGGTCCATGCCCGGAAGGCCGTATCCCTTTAGGTTACCACCCAAGACACCAAGCTCACCAATCGCGGGAATTTTCTCGGTCGGGAAACGCTCGTCCATGAAACATGGGCCGATCAGCGGGTTGATCTCTTTACTAACAAATTCTCTAACTGAATTTGTAACGAGTCGTTGCTCATCCGTCAGAAGGTCGTCAATATTATAAAAATCTGGAAACGGTGACGTGCGTGGAGCTGGCATTTTAAGGGACTCCTTTTGCCTATTTATAAACCAACAAGGGCCCCATACTGCCACGGTAACTACTTCACTGCAACGGCATTCCTGTAGAGATATCTCGCAATAAATTCGGAATGTTAAATGAACTGAAGGGGCAGCTAGCTGCAGGTTACGAGTTTTTGCAGTTAGAGGGCCGCCTGCAGGCGGCGATCTCTAATCAACCAACCCAAAGCCACCGCTGCGAGTAAACCTACTAACGAAAACCAAACCCAAAGCGAAACCAATTGCAAAGTCCAAACGATCTGAACGCATACGGATAGACCAACTCCTGCTAATGCTAAACTTGCGCGGCCCGGACGCTTCCACAACGAGCGATTCCAGGAA
>Ga0214921_10001251_pt1 | contig 43874 bp, 36 predicted proteins | sample LL1505_MetaG_FD_177992 | JGI IMG/M metagenome (GOLD analysis project Ga0214921, IMG submission 177992) | Freshwater microbial communities from Lake Lanier, Atlanta, Georgia, United States - LL-1505 | ecosystem: Environmental > Aquatic > Freshwater > Lake | place: USA: Georgia | collected...
GTGTAATCGGAATAAAATTTCCATTGCCATCTACGTATTCGACAAATTGGACAACAACTACATTTCAGTCTATTATGTCGATGAATTTACAAGGTACATCAAATTATGGTTATATGAATTATATAATTGGTATTCAAGATAATACTGCGCTTTTAAAAATTGCGTTTAATGTTCCCACTGCTTATAGTAATTTAATTTGTGATTGTAGTTATATAACCCCAAATATTATTGGTGGTACGATAATAGGACCCATAGTATCATTAGTTTCAAATATATGGGCGCAGAATGTGGTTGCTTTTATTACATCAACTCAATTGTTTGTTAGTAATGACACAGGAAATAATTTTTATTATATTGATGATACACCAGATTCAAATTATTCAAATTATTCATCTTTAGCAATAACAATTGCTGAATGTGATGATCCAACAAGTAATCAAACTCCAAATAGTATTATTTTTTTAGGTACAACAAATGGCTCTGTATATCAAATTACACTTTAACTATACCGATTGCTCATCCAGTGATGACAAGTAATACTGATCGCACTATAGAATTCAAGAAATGGTTTTCGTAAATAAATAATATTTTTAGATAGATATGTATATATATAAAAATATATGAGTTTTATACAATCAATACTTCAAATTCAATGGCAACAAAATAATCCAGGAACTGATTACTTTGCTGGTGGGGGAGGAGGAATTTATTATCAACAAACTGATTTAACTGTAAATTCTTTACTAGCAACAAACAATGCTTTACTCGTTGGAGCCTATTTTAATAATAGTAGCACTAGTGATTATTATTTTACACTGATTAATATTAGCGATATAAGTGGAATCAGTGGAGGCGGTGGAGGTAGTAGCAGCGGTACTAGCGGTGGAGGTGGAGGTAATTATGGTGGAGGTAGTTATGGTGGTTATGGTGGTTATGGTGTATATTTTAATATACCTTGGACTAGTAGTGTAATAGGTAATTATCCGGTTGTTTATGTTACTTCATCTTCAACTTTAGAATATGTGTATATTAATTTCCCAGATACTTATGAAGCGAATCAATATTCTTCATATAATACCAATATAACAAGTTTAACTTTTGATCCTCTTACCGGAAATTGTGGGACCAATAATGCGGCAATAGATTTGTGTGGAAATCTAATTTGTTTTAATACCATTTGTATTAATAATACTATTGATAGCCAGGCATTTATGTCATACGCTATAGGCGGTGAATCAACTAGTACTAATCAATCGAATATCTATTTTTGTAATACTTTACCATTTTCCACAACATTCACTAAGGGTGATCCAGGCATACCTATCCAGCAGAATGGAAAAAATGGAGTATATGGAGTATATGGAGTATATGGAATCTCTAATTTTAATTTAGTTTCATCATCATGGCAAAATATAACAAATTATGTTGTAAATTGTTCCCCAAGCACTTCTTTCACTTATTTCGTAACTTCACCAACATTAGATAATTCGGAGTATCCAAATTTTACGTCTATTACAACAACACAGAGTGGAACTATGATCGTCGTTTCAGCAAATGATGATACATATGGAGGAATTTATTGTTTACAAAACAATGGTGGAGATGAATTTACTCCTAATACTCAAAGCAGCCGGAGCGGTAATTGGCAAATGAATGGTGTAATTGGTATACAATTTCCATTGTCATCTACGTATTCAACAAATTGGACAACAACTACATTTCAGTCTATTACGTCAACTACTTTACAAACTACATTAAATTATGGTTATATGAATTATATAATTGGTATTCAAGATAATACTACGCTTTTAAAAATTGCGTTTAATGTTCCCACTGCTTATAGTAATTTAATTTGTGATTGTAGTTATATAACCCCAAATATTATTGATCCTTGGGATCCATCGAATAATGATTTTCAAATAGCGGGACCCATAGTATCGTTAGTTTCAAATATGGATGCGCAGAATGTAGTTGTTTTTATTACACAAACTCAATTTTTTGTTAGTAATGACACAGGGAACAATTTTTATTATATTGATTTATCATTTGTATCTTCAGATAATGGAGTATATTATTCATCTGTAGCAATAACGGGTTCTTCAACTACTAGTGGATCTTCAACTGATGTGTCGGGGAATAATTCAACTGATGTGTCGGGGAATAATTCAACTACTTATCAAGTTAGTCTCTTCTTAGGTACAACGAATGGTTCTGTCTATCAATTGGTAACTGATTTAAGTGGCAATATTCCTCCACCATCGATCTCACAGAGAGAATTTCGTTTTCTGCAAGGGTTAATGAAATTTATACTTCAATACAGAAAAACAATGCAAACAATAGAATCAACAAGTGATTATATAACAGATAATCCCAACGCATGGAGGTGGTTACTAATAGGCCCAATTGTTATAAATATACTACATTTATATGCTCTAAAAAGAACGTATCGAGCCATATTTTCGTTAATATGCGAAGGTTTTTTATATATGGATTCTTTGTTGTTAACAGCAACTGGGGGTGCGTTTTCATTTGGTAAATCTTTTGCAATTATTTCAAAATATATAAATTTACTCGTAAACCCAATAGGAGAAGGAATTACAAAATTAGGAAGTTACCTTTTTGAATTGTTAAAAATGATCTGTAAATCGGTGGGGATCGGTTATGAAGCACTAGAGGTAGCTGATCCTTTTTTAGAAGATGAAACATCAAGAGACGCATTCGATCTTGGAAAAGGCGGACACGAAGGTATGAACATAGAAAGTGAAGTTGATTCTTTAAAAGGAAGGGGTGGTACAACTACTCGAGAAGGGTTTGATGCAGACGCTGAAGCACGAGAAGATTTAATACATTCGATGACTAAAAATGCTATATACATAGCTGAAGTATGGAAGGGAGTAATGAAAATTACAATACCATTACAAACAGGTTGGCATGTAGAATATATTGAAATGAATGAAGACATTGGTTTATTTCCAGGTAAAGCAGCTACTGGTACTTTTAGATTCAAAGCCGATGTCGAAGTATATGATATTAAATACATTAAACAATTATTTAATACTGCTTCTACTGCAATTGAAGGATATGTTAAAAGTTTACAAGACAAATTATCTAATAATGAAATTAATAGTAGTAATCCAAATGCGGAAAGAGAATATCAGGCTATTAAATACATTCAAATGATTAATACAACAATATTGTTGATATTGATAATATTTTTGCTTTTTACTAATAAGTTTTTATATATTTCCAACGCTTGGAAAAGAATGAGAGGCCAACCAGCAAATAAAACAACCAAGGAAGAGATTCGTATGAAAATATTTGGATTTATATCTACAAACATTGAATATATATTAATTATTTGGGGAGTTTTGTATTTAATCTGTGCGATTCTTTTTTATACAGCAAATCTCGAAAATGGATGGTATGTAGGTGCTATCAGGAACGAATTATTAAATAGTGATGATCCTCAATATATTCAAGTACACTGGGAAACATTTTTCACAGATTTAGCATGGGAATATCAAGAAATTTATAAAGGAATTTCGTATGTTTTTGAAGAGCTATTCCATTCAATATTTGGAGATAATTCAAGAATTCAAACAGCAAAAGAGAATTTACAAGATGATGTACAAAATTTTCAAAGCGGTGGAGGTTTTACCGATATAAGCGGTGTAAGTTGAGGTGGAAGTTATACCGATGGAGGTGGAGGTAATTATTAAATTTCATTGGTTACAAAAAATAAAAATATTATATTTATACAAATTAAATGAGTACTACAACAACAACAACAACAAGTTATAATTATGATATTTCTTGTATTGAAATGAATTCTTTCACTAATATTCCAAACAGTGAAACTATTGTTGAAATAACACATATTGCTTCTAGTCAAACCGGAGATTATATATATTGTTGTGCTACCGTTAATGATAGTAGTGATAACAATAGTGGTGGATATATATTTTTTTATGATTTATCTTATCAAACTTGGGCACCTATTTATGATATGTCAGGACCTATACCTTTTAGCTGTATTACAACAAATGACACTGGGAATGTTGTTTTAGCTGGTACCAATAATTATTTTGATAATTATTATGGAAATTTTTGTAGTTACATATATGGTAGTTTGAATTATGGTGTATACTTTGGTTTTAATATTCAATGTTTGAGTGATAATAATTATAATTCAGATTATAATATAGTCGATGTAACTACTTCTGGATTACTTTCGAATAATTCATACAATATTCTGTATATTACAAATTTTGAGTGTTGCATTTATAATATATCTGGTGGTACATCGAATACGGGTATTGACAAAGCAGGGATTATAAATACAAATAACATTAAAAACTCCACAAGCACAACCCGTTATTTTACAGGTATTTCAATAGTAAATAGTGGTATATATTTTGCTTTATCTTCAAGTAATTCTAGTGCTGCTAGTAGTGATACTACTCCTCCTAGTGCTTATATAGCTGGTATCTATATATTTTATATTAACCCATCTGATTTAGGTACAACCAATAATTATAGTTGTGTTCAAGTTATAAATAGTGCGGAGTATCCATGTAGTTTATATGTGACATTTACAAGTTACTCAGAGTCGAATAGTAACACATACTATGATTTGACTGTAATATCGAGCAATAATGATTCACAAAATTACCAAGAAGTCATAATGTATCATACAATCGACGCCAGTGAGATCCCTGACTCATCATTTAATAGTAGTACTGATAGCGTACTAGCCATAGATGCTAGTAACCAAGCTATTTTTTATGATGTATGTGAGAATATAATAAATCCTCCAAGTCAATTTTTGGGAATTGAATCAAGTAATTCAGCCGAATTTGAAATAGCTTTTACAAATAATCAAATATTTATAACCAATAATTTTGGGTTAGATTGGTATGAACAACCGATAAATATTTTAAACTCCGATGAAAATTATACTACAATGGCTATAACAAATTATGCTAGTACAGGGTTGTTATATTTTTATTTGGGAACAGACCAGGGAAATATCTGGCAGATATCAACAGACATTAGTGGCGTTGAATTCACACCAACTATAACTGAACCAAGTGGTAATGTTGTCAATGATGTTGAAAATTTTAAAGAAAGAGTTACAGCAAAATATCAAGAACTACAAAACGCACTGACCCCGTCTTTGATGAATTTTTTAATGATTACGCCGTACGTTATGAAATTATTTTTTTTTGTGTCAATGATTATTAGTAAAATACCTGGTGCTGCAGCTGTTGTTACACCAGTGTCAATAGCTATAGAAGTTACTATGCGAGTAATATATATAATTGTAGTATGTTCAGATAAACAGTTAAATGATGTTAGTTTCAATGTACATAAAAGAAATAGCACTTCAACAAAATCTGATTCAAAATTTTTTAAAAGCTTCATTTTGTGGCGCATGGGTATAATAACTACTAGATATAAAATTCGTCAGTGGTTTTCAAAAGAATCAAAAAATATTACACAAGAATTTCTCTATCTTTTATCATCAGGCGAATCGTATAAGGTTTTAATAGATAATTTTATGGAAAAATTAGTAATGAAACTCGTAATATATATTGGGAATTTAATGACAAAAATTACAACTGAATTAAATGAAGATATAAGTAAATTTATAATGAATATTGTTAATAAGATTGAAAATGGTATTGAAAAAGCTATTTAGAACAACCTTGTAAACTAATCAAAAATTTATAAAATTCAATGAATTTTATAAATAAATGAACTATATCTATCCAACTGATTTTGTTAATAACTAGAACATGTAGCACAAAGTCCAGTGCTAGCTGGAGTTGAAGAACCACATATGCTACATGCTGCCCAGTTTATAGGATTAGAACTAAAAGAACCATATGAAGAAGGTGACATAATGTATGCCGGTGTTGACTGTGATGATGTTTGAGTTGATGTCTGTGACGTTGTTTGCAGTGACGACACCATAGTTTCCAATTGTGTCATTAATGTAGGCATTAAATTATTTAATTTCATTGTCAAGTCATCTACAACTGGATCACCTGACGGTGATGCAGTCATTGTAGTAGTTAACTTAGCCATATGTGTTTTTAACATACTTAAAGCAGTTGCTAATTCTCCTTGCCCACTCATAATTATACAATATAAAGATAAAAAAATTTTTTAAATATTGCTAAATAATTTCCCACATATTATAAGTTTTATGAAACATATAAATAAATTATTTACAAATTTTTTTAATTTGTTTACTCTCGTATTTGGAATTAGTATTCTATAAAGATAGTGTTTTTTGTCATTTTTATTAAAATCTATTTTTTCGATATCATAGCTAAAGTAATTATCAAACATTTCAAAATATAATTTTAATTCATTTATAAAATTAGGATTATTTTCTTTACTAAAATCACAATGATCCAAGCCGGTTTCGCAACAATAACCCTCTTTCTGGTAATAATCAAATAGCAGATCTTCTCTCAATGATTCAAAATCCAAGAATGTGTTATGTTCAAGACCTTCAAGACCTTCAAGACCTTCATCGTAATTCTGAATACAAACATCACCACAATAAGAATTGTTGCGATAATCAGGATACTCCAAATAAGGACTCATTAAATAATTAAATAAATCATCAAGATAAAGGTCCATAATTAATTAATATAAACACTTATTTTTATTTTATTTATCGAGTTTTGTATTCAAAGACTTGGTTTGTTTAAGCTTTTTTGGTTTTTCTCCACTTGAAACTAAACCATTCATTAAACGTTCTCTATTTTCTTTATATTCTAAATATTCATGTTCTAATACATTCAGTTCATTTGTCCACATTTGACAAATTGTAGTATTTTTAATATTGGTAAGATCCATCAATTTATTATCTTGTTCTTTTTCTAACTTTTCCACATTTTCTTCTGTAACACTATCCATTGGCATTTTAACTAAATATTTATAATCACTTCCAATAGCGTCATAGTCTTCGCTATCGGCATGGTTATGTTTAATGTTACTTAATTTATCATAACCTTTACTTTCTAACATTTGAATAACTTCATCCCTTTTCTTTTTTCTAAGATCAATTGTTCCTTCTAAATTTTCTCTTATATATTTTACTTTATTTGTCAATAGCAACAAGTCTTTTTCCAATGATTGAATCATATAATCCTTTCTTGTTTGATATAATTTTATTCTGGATTCATAATAATCGTCTATAATCGATTGAACATCTTCATATTTTTTTAACTTGTCTTGCGCATCGAACAAATGCATATTACTAGTTGTATTTGTAGTAAACAATTTCAATAATTTTTCAATACCATTACAATCATAATCTGCTTTACTATTTTCTAATTCGTCTAATTTACCTTTAGCAAAAGTAATAGTAAACTCGATATTCGTATCTTTACTCATATCATCATAATCTTTAACAATAATCGGTTTCTTTTTACCATCTTTATCATTTCCAGGTTCAATCAAATTTTCTAACAATTCTTTGAAATCTTCTGTCCAAAACCCAATCGGTAACTCAGTAACCTTGATTTTATCAACGCCCAATTTCTCATATTTACCTTTTATCAAGAATTTACGTGGTCCATTGCTAGAGTCGGATAAATCCTGGATAGTACCTTTGAAACCTTCATAATATGGAATAAACGCAAATTTCTCATTAGCACTAGAAGTAGTCATTAATTTGGTTTTCAAATATTTAATTATTTCTAAAGGATTATAACACATTACATCAGTACTAAACCCAGTACCGATTCCTTTTGAACCATTTACAAGAACCATTGGAATAATTGGAGCATAAAATAGAGGTTCAACTAACAATCCGTCGTCATTTAAATATTGTAAAATAGAATCGTCCAACATCGGAAATATAGATCGCGTAATTTTATTCAAACATGTAAATATATATCTCTCAGAAGCACTATCTTTTCCACCTTGTAATCTTGTACCAAATTGTCCATTTGGCATGAATAAATTAATATTGTTCGAACCAACAAAATTTTGCGCCATTCCTACGATAGCAGCATTCAAACTGGCTTCACCGTGATGATATCCAGAATGTTCAGAAACGTAACCACTGAATTGGGCTACTTTAATTTCGCTATTCAAGTTCTTTTTAAAAGCAGAATACAATATTTTTCGCAAACTGATTTTCAAACCGTCCATTAAATTGGGAATACTGCGATCACAATCATATTTGGAGAAATGAATAAATTCTTTATTGATAAAATCTTCATATTTAACATTTGATTCACATGTGTCTAGAAATGACTTACGATCATATTTTTCAAGCCATTCCTTTCTATCATCTGCTCGTTTTTTATTGAATACCATGTCTATCGAATCTTCGCTTGTTTTACCATTGAATTCAAATCCAACGATTTTCTTTTTTTCGAAATATTCGCGAAATTCTTTACCTGTACTAGTACCTAAACCTTTATAATATTTTATTTTCCATGATTTAATATCATGTTGATTTTGTTCTTTCCATACTTCATATTCACCTTCATTATAAAACATCAATTCTTTGTCACCCTTTCTTGCTTTCAGAATAGGTGTATTCATAAAACCGATGAATCCAGGCACTTCAACCAAACTAGGCCATTCTGATTGGAATAAATTGATTCCAAGACCTTTAATATGAGATCCATCCAAATCTTGATCGGTCATGAATAATACTTTACCATATCTCAAATTCTTGTGAATTTCTTCCATTGTTTTATATTCTTTGGAAGTTTCTAACCCCAGAATTTTTTTAATTTCTGTTATTTCTTTATTTTCTGATATTTTTTTGGTAGTTTCACCGCGAACATTTAGAATCTTACCTTTCATAGGATAAACGCCTATTATATTACGGTCTTCGGAAGACAATCCAGATATGATACCCGCTTTAGCTGAATCACCTTCACAAAATATAATAACACAGTCTTTCGATTTCTCTGTTCCGGCCCAATTAGCATCCGTTAATTTTGTAATACCGCGAATATTTTTCACTTTAGCACCATCGGTTTTTTTAGCAGCTTTGTTTTCCTTTACTTCGGTCAAAGCGCACGCAGCATCCATAACACCCATTTTCGCGATTTTTTCAATGAATTTATCACTGACCTCACACTTTGAACCGAATTTAGAGGAAGGCGTATTCATGAAATCCTTGGTCTGACTATCAAACGCTGGATTTTCAATATCGCAACGCACAAACAACATCAATTGTTCTTTAATGCTATTCGCATTTACCTTGACCTTTTTCTTTTTTTCTATGTATTCACCCAATTTTTTTGTAATTTGATTTAAAATATATTCAATATGCTTACCTCCTTTTGTTGTATGAATGCCGTTAACAAATGATATTTGTACAAATTCATTGGTTGGAGTTAAAGCGACAGCATACTCCCATCGCTCTCCGTTTTCTTCGTAAACGCGTGGAGTTTCATTTTTATCACCTATGTACAAATCAATGTATTGTTGAAAATTTTTCACAGGAATTAAATTCGAATTGTATTTTACTTTCAAAGTTTTATCTGTAACAGCAGCCACATCATACACTCTTTTTTTCAATAAAGACAGTATATCGGGTGTTAAACCATCGATTCCTAGACGTTTATAATCCGGTTTAAACGTGATTTTTGTATATGGTTTTGTTTTGTATTTTGTTATAATTGGTTTACAAATTTCACTTAAATTGTTCTTGAATTCTTGTGTGTATTTTAATCCACGGATGTGATCAACTGTTTCAATTGCGCCATATGTAGACCAAATAAGAACTAATTTAAACCCAAACCCATTTTTACCACCAACTATTTTTTTTTCTGTTTTGTCGTAATTTGTTGATGTTCTAAGATGTCCGAAAATTAATTCAGGAATCCATGTTTTGTATTCTGGATGTTCAGCAACATCAATACCGTTTCCATCATTTGTCATTGTAATTGTCCCGTCGTCTTGAATAGAAATATCAATATATGTAACTGGCACATAATTTTCAGTTCCATTTGTAATTGCTTGTTTCATTCTGACAACGTGATCACGACAATTGACAATCCCTTCATCGAATAATTTAAACAAACCAGGAATATATTTCATATTTTTTTCAATTATTTTGCTATTTTCATTCAATATCCAAAGGTCAGAATCGACTTCTTCAACGGATCCGATATATGTATCTGGATTGTCCAAAATGTGTTGACGATCTGTTTTTTGTTGATATTTATTGGCTAAATTATTGGTGTCGTTGTTAGAATCCATTTTAAATAAAGTACGTAAGTATAATTTATGTTTTACAAATAAGGATCAAATTTATTTCAATTTTATTTAGTAACAAGACATTCTCACATAAACACCCACCCATATAAAAATCAAGATAAAAATCATATAAAAATAAAATATTGAAGAAAAGTATATGTATTCCTACGTAAATTTGAATCAGAACAATGCTAAAACTCCTGTTAAAAAATATAGACAATTGATAGAATATTCTGCTTTTTACAATTATCAAAATTGTGTTTGTCAGCCCGAAATTTTCAAAAAAACGTCAGCAAATCCAAATAGTTCGAATACTTCACGAAATATGAGAATTTCAAATACGATTCAAACCAATTACGGTGGACGCCCTAAATTTTACAGTTTAGAAAATACTGCTACTAGCCCATTAACATTGAATTATTTAGGACGTTTAGAAGGAATGCCTGGAGGTAGTGGTGGTCCTATAAAAAATAGATTTTAGATTGGTGAAAATTTGAATGGTATACAATGTGATTGATGACCCACCGCGTAAAATCGATTTCATAGTTTACTGTATTTAGAAATATTTTTTTCTCATCTATTTCTATATGCCTGAAATTAAAATTAAGGGAAAAAGTTACAACACCAGAATTGGTTCAAGAGCAGAAGTATGGCACGGTAATGCTTTCAAAACATCGGGTGGTTTGACAAAGACACATTTACTTAAAAACAAGAGTGGACGAATTGTATCAAAAGCAAAACACGAAACAGCAAAAAAGGATAAAAGACTTATTAAAGCCGGTTATGGAACAAAAAAAGGAAAATTCGGTTTTGTTTTGCTAAAACACACCGGTAAACATCACAAAGGTAAACATGGTATGAGTCGTCGTAACAAAATGCGTCGTGGTGGCTCAGGTATTAGTCATTCTTTAAGTCCATCACCATATGATGGCGAAGGTGTTAAAACTTCCGGTAACGCCGTCCAATTTGCTGCTGGTAACGCTGGTTAAAATTTTTATATTATTATAATCAAAATGAATTATTATAATGTTGAATGACAATTTAGTATAATTTTATAGCACTTCTCCTTGTTTGCTTTATTTATAAGAAAATTTAGATATTTTTCATAATCTGAAATATTTAATTTGCTATCAGTGAATATTTACTTGAAGATTCATACGCTATACAGATAAAAATACCCAATGGTGTAAATGTCTATTTATTCGTCAATCCAAACCGTTTCAATGAATTTTTCATAAACGATATACTTGGATAATTTGGAATATAAATATTTTTCAAAATATCGTTTACTAACGATTAAATTATTGGATTGCTGATTACAAAATTTATAATAGTAATTATAAGCGTCGTCAAAAGAAATGAGTGCTAGCGTATGATGATTTTTAATTTGTGTTTTTATATAATCAAATGATGACTCGATTTCTTTATTTTTATCCCAAATATCACATTTTACATTGAGCACATATTTATTTTCAATAATCTCGACATGCGGGAAAAAATGCTTCAATATTTTTAATATATTTTCTTCGTTAATATTACCATTTGATAATAATTTTTCTTCTAATGTGTTACTTGCGTTTTGTCCCCATAATTTAAATAACATACACAATTCATCAATTTCCAACTCATCAAAATTTTCAAGTGGTGTGATGTGATTCACATGATTCTCATGATTCACATTTTCGCAAATAACACGAATTGTTTTTTCCCAAAATTTGATGAAATCGCTCTGAATCGGCAAATATTTACTCGTTAAATTATGAAAACAATCGCAACATTCATCATAATCATAAATATCTTTTAAAATATTTTTCAAATTATTAGAATAAATCATGTTCGGTAAATAATTTACAGATAAAAATTGTTTCCAAATGAAATGTAAGTGTTTCCAATGAATCGTGCTTTCTTTATCGTCAACCTTGTTTAAAAAAAGCGAGCAAAATTGATCAACTATTTCTTGTTGGCTATTTTTCCGTAAATACAGTGTAAAATTTTTCAGTTCTTCATCCGACTTATTCTCTATGAATTTTTCAGAATCTTCATACCTTTTAGAATAGTGTGTAGCAACGCATAATAAATCAATACCTGTTTTTTTTAATTGAGCCTTCCATAGTTCTGGAGAGAAATTTTCGTTTATTTTTAATAATCGATAGTTTTCATAAGAATGATTTTCATGATATTTTGTAACAAAATTATTTGTAGTGTTGGTGTTTGCTATGGATAAATAAGCAATGTTTTCTAATTCTATTAATAATTTTTTCATGTTTTGACTAATAAAAAAAGTAAGATGTTGATTTTTCTTGAAAATGTTGTCACCGATAATTGTTAAAAAATATTTTGCTTGAGTCTTTGTTGAAAATAAAGATGGATAAATTAAATTCAATACATTTTGTATTGTCTCTGATTCAGGAATAGAATTTAACAGGTTTCTCTCTTTGATTAATTTAACAACATTTATTTTTGTTTTATGTTTCCAATCAAGTAGAACTCTTTCTTTGGATATGGAAGATAATAATTTATGAATAATATCATCTTCTTTAACGATTGAATAATTTTTGTCATCATATTCATAAAAAACCCCGTTATTTGGTAGATAATAATATTTATTTTTACTTAAAAATACTTGAACGAAAACTTGCTGTTCATTTGTTAAATAATGAGTTCGATTCATTCGTTTCTCGTGATTAGCTAGTTCATTTTTAAGAGTATTTGGTAAATAATTGACAATTTGTGTATGTATTCTTTGTAACATGTAATCGTTGGTTTCATAATTTTGAAATAATGTGTGAATCACTTGTATACATTCATCTTTTTTTGTTATTGTTTCGGCCTCCATATGGAAAAATGACTCTATATGTTTTTATATTTTTATATGTATAATAATATATAGTAAATGAAAATAAATTTAAAATATCTGCCAAAAAGATTGACATTGAAGGATAAGAAAAAACAAATGAATATGTTGATGAAATCTAGGAAAATGTATAAAAAGGGGAGATATTATACGCGAAAACCCGTAAAATCATATGTATCTAAAAAATCGAATCATATAGAAAATGCTAAAAAAATATATCATATAGACAGAATACTACCCGATAATAAGCTAGCTAAAGTAACTGGATGTTCAATAAAAGCATTGTCAGAAATTGTGCGAAAAGGTGAGGGTGCTTATTATTCGTCTGGATCTCGTCCAAATCAAACATCACAATCGTGGGGAATTGCTAGATTAGCTAGCGCTATTAGTAGCGGCAAAGCAGCAGCAGTTGATTTCAATATTTTGGAAAAAGGTTGTCAACCAAATAGTAAAGCATTGACGCTTGCTAAACGCGCAAAACGTAAATATGGATACGGGACACGTCGCGCGCCAAAAATAACGGTGTAATTGTTTTTAGTACGTTTATTTTGTCAAATGGAGTTTTTATGTAAAGATATAATAAAAATGAAATTGAAAGTTTCATCCAAATTTATAATTTTAGGAATTTATTTTGTATTTGTTATTTTGTTGGTATACATATTAGTAAAATATTTAGGACAAAATATCAGTAATGATACAGTTAAATGTAATATGAAATTTGGGTTATGTCCGGCTGCGAAATGTATTCCAACTCCTTATGATGAAAATAAAGCGTATTGTTGGTGTGATGTTGTCTCTGGAACAAATTATAGCGTTGGAAATAATGATTGTGAAAAGATTAAACCGTATACTTTAGGAAAAGATCAAGAAATTATTTTTTCTGATTTTAGTCCTGTTATTAGCAAAATGGGATATCATGTAACGAATTGTCCTCCAGAAGCAGTTAATTTGAATTGTATGAATAAAATTTGCTCTGTTGATCCAAATAATCCTTCAAAAGCTGTTTGTATTTGCGATAAATTAGACAATAAAGGTCTTGATTGGGTTACTTATAATAAAAATGGAGAACCTAAAACATGTAATTACCAATCAGGCGCATCTATGCAAAGCTATTTAAATTTAAAAACATTTATTAAGCAAAACGCATAATTCGTTTTCTATATTTTTCGCATATATTGGAATTTTTGTAGTTAGATAATTTTTCAAGTGCGTAAATTTTATTTATAAATAATAAAAAGAATTTTAAGTATTTAAAGATTATGTTGAAAATTAATGAAAATGACAAGCTTTGTAGATAAAAAATCGTTTACAGAAAGTAATGTATTAACAATAAAAACAGTTCAAATTGCACCTTTTAGGACTTTAATGACAGCATTGAAAGATATATTATTAGAAACAAATATTACATTTCAACCGGATGGCATTCGTGTAATTAATATGGATAAATCACATACAATATTAGCCCATTTGTATTTACCTTCTCAGAATTTTGAATTTTATGAATGTAAGAAGAGTAAAATAGTTATTGGAGTGAATATGTTTCATTTATTTAAATTAATTAATTCTATTGATAATGATGATACATTAACAATTTATATTGAAAATTCTGATTATGTTGATGGAATTGTATCACATCTAGCATTAAAATTTGAAAATGGAGAAATTAAACAATGTAAAACTCAAAAATTGAGATTGATTGAACCAGAACCAGAAGAATTAGAATATCCAGATGTGAAATTTTCATCGATTATTAATTTACCTTCGACTGATTTTCAAAAAATAATAAGGGATTTATCATGTATTTCTGAAAAATTAGAAATTAAATCGGTAGGGAACGAGTTGATATTTAAATGTTCTGGACAATTTGCTTCTGCTGAAATTCATCGAGCGGAGTCGGATGGAAGTATGGGGTTTGTCTTGAAACAAGATTCTTGTAAAATAATACAAGGTGAATTTTCTTTGAAAAATTTAGGATATTTCATTAAGTGTACAAATCTTTGTAATCAAATAGAAATGTATTTAGAAAATGATTTGCCTTTAGTAGTGAAGTATGATGTTGCTAGTTTAGGTAGTGTAAAATTATGTTTAGCGCCACTTCCTTCATCATAATTTTGTTTTATTGTAATATATATTTAGAATTAAATTATATTTTAAATATATAAAATATATGATTCCAGTGAATAATTCATCATATTATCGAGATTACAATGGATTATATAGTTCTAGAAAATGTTGTAATCAAATACCGGGTCCTCCAGGTCCTGCTGGTCCCATTGGATTACAAGGGCCTCAGGGACCTCAAGGACCTCAAGGATCCACAGGTTATACCGGCTATACAGGTCCAATTGGCCAAAAGAGTACAGTACCTGGTCCTGTTGGAGATACAGGACCAATGGGGTTGGATGGTGTAACAGGACCGACTGGATCACCTGGCTCTTCGAGTACAGTAACAGGTCCAACTGGTTCTTCCAGCACAGTAACAGGTCCAACTGGTCCAACTGGTTATACTGGTTATACCGGTGCTAGTGTCACTGGTCCAACTGGATCACCGGGTTCTTCCAGCACAGTAACAGGACCAACTGGTTATACTGGTTATACCGGTGCTAGTGTAACAGGACCAACTGGATCACCGGGTTCTTCCAGCACAGTAACAGGACCAACTGGTTTTACAGGTTATACAGGTCCAAGTGTAACAGGACCAACTGGATCACCGGGTTCTTCCAGCACAGTAACAGGACCAACTGGTTATACTGGTTATACCGGTCCTAGTGTAACAGGACCAACTGGGTTTACAGGAGCAAGTGTGACAGGTCCAACTGGGTTTACTGGTCCAAGTGTAACAGGTCCGACTGGGTTTACTGGTCCTAGTGTAACAGGTCCAACTGGGTTTACTGGTCCTAGTGTAACAGGTCCGACTGGGTTTACTGGAGCAAGTGTAACAGGACCAACTGGGTTTACTGGTCCTAGTGTAACAGGTCCAACTGGATTTACTGGTCCTAGTGTAACAGGTCCAACTGGGTTTACTGGTCCTAGTGTAACAGGTCCAACTGGATTTACTGGTCCTAGTGTAACAGGTCCAACTGGATTTACTGGTCCTAGTGTAACAGGTCCAACTGGGTTTACTGGTGCTTCTAGTACTGTTACAGGACCAACCGGTTTTACTGGACCAAGTATTACAGGACCAACTGGGTTTACAGGAGCAAGTGTGACAGGTCCAACTGGGTTTACTGGTCCTAGTATAACAGGTCCGACTGGGTTTACTGGACCTAGTGTAACAGGACCAACTGGGTTTACTGGTCCTAGTATAACAGGTCCGACTGGGTTTACTGGACCAAGTGTAACAGGACCAACTGGATTTACAGGAGCAAGTGTGACAGGTCCAACTGGGTTTACAGGAGCAAGTGTGACAGGTCCAACTGGGTTTACAGGAGCAAGTGTAACAGGACCAACTGGGTTTACTGGTCCTAGTGTAACAGGTCCGACTGGGTTTACAGGAGCAAGTGTGACAGGTCCAACTGGGTTTACAGGAGCAAGTGTAACAGGACCAACTGGGTTTACTGGTCCAAGTGTAACAGGACCAACTGGGTTTACAGGAGCAAGTGTAACAGGACCAACTGGGTTTACTGGACCAAGTGTAACAGGACCAACTGGGTTTACTGGACCAAGTGTAACAGGACCAACTGGGTTTACAGGAGCAAGTGTGACAGGTCCAACAGGTTATACTGGTCCAACTGGATACACTGGACCAACTGGGTTTACTGGATCTAATGGTCTTACAGGTCCAACTGGGTTTACTGGATCTAATGGTCTTACAGGTCCAACTGGTTTTACCGGATCAAGTGTAACTGGTCCAACTGGTTCTTCTCTTCCAATCCTAGGATCTAACACAGGTTCCATTGTTTTAACCAATCCATCTAACACGAATCAAATATATTATAGCAATGCTTTACAAGTATTACAAAATAACACTCTCGAAATAAGTGGTAATGTTTTACCAAGTGTAAATAATACATACACATTGGGTGCTACCGGAGGAGCAGGTGGTACTAATAGATATATATGGAGTAATATTTACGCAAATAACGTAGATGTTTCTAATAATGTATATTGTAGTACATTATTCCAAAGATCAGATTATCGTATCAAAGATAATGTACAAAAACTAGACGATACGTTTACAGTAAAGTATTTGAATCCGGTTAGTTACACAAATACTCGCACAAATAATAAAGATATTGGTTTAATCGCACACGAATTACAAGAACATTATCCCGAACTAGTGAAAGGAGACAAAGATGGTGAATCATTGCAAACCGTCAATTATGTTGGGTTAATACCAATTCTCATCAAAGAAATTCAAGATATTCGAAGTGAATTGAATGAACTTAAAAATGAAGTTAAGAAAATAACATAAATTACACTATTCAAAAATTATTATATAAAAATAATTAACATTTATTATTAAAAATATAATAAATGTTACAAACATTTCCCACCATTGTCACATCCATTTATAACATTCGAAAAATGGAAAATAATGAAACAAATACAAGAAATATCACGAAATATTTGGAATTGGCGAATGACTTTATTTTGAGCCTCCCATATCCGCTTATTATTTTTACAGATGACAACGACAACGACAACTATATTGTTGATTTTTTAAATGATAAGAGAACGAAATTCAAAGAAATAACGTCAATCAATAAAATAGCAATTGAAAATACGGAATATTATCACCACTTAGATAAATTAAAAGAACTTCATAGTGATTACATCATATATAATTTAGACAATAACAAAGACACCCCTTTATACATAACATTAACAAACAACAAATTCTATTTTCTAGAAACAGCAATAAAAATGAATCCTTTTCAAAGTAGTCATTTTATCTGGATGGATTTTGGTATTAATCACTGCGCACGAAATTGTGAAAAAATTCATGAATGGATTATTGCTGTTCCTGATAAAATAAAACAATTATGTATTAATCCATTTTTAGAAAACATAGATAATTACAAAACGTTTTTCCAATATGTATACCATCATTTAGCTTCTGGTGTATTTTCTGGTTCAAGTGAAAATATGCTGAAATATTGCGAATTATTCAAAGAAAAAATACAACACACTTATAACGAAGGATGGTTTCAATTAGAAGAAGCCGTTATGACAATAATTCACAGAGAAAATCCCGAATTATTTGACCTATATTATGGTGATTACAGTGGTATAATATCAAATTATCTCACTCCAATACATAATATCGATTTAATAATTGATCACATCATTCCGAAAACAATTGCTTATCAAAAACAAAAGATGACATATGATATATTGATTTACATGTTGGATTATTTTAGACAAAATGAGGATTCTTGTTATATCTACAAATATATAGATTTTCACATTATTTTTGACTATTATTTTACAAATAAATTTTTATTACCTGATGTCATTTATTTAACGAATAAAAAATTATTGGATAACGATGAAACAATGAAACAAGTATTAAAAAACAACACGGAAAATCTGAAATTTTACGAAAACACTCAATTAATTTTATCTGATGATTGTATAATGAAACCAATTTATGGTGTTTATTTCATTTGTTGTATCAATAATTATTTGGATGTAGTAAAAGAGCAGTTATCTTGTTTAAAGAAAGGTTTATTATCAAACACACACAAATTGATAATATTTGTAACAAATTATAATGAAAACGAATGTGTGGAATTGGACAAATTATTACATGACAATGAAAAATTTATACTAATTAAATCACCCCATAACTTGTATGAAAAATTTGCTATAAACAATTACAAAAAATACATAAAGCACAATGAATATTATTTATATTATTTCCATACAAAAGGATTGAAACATAAAGATGATCCTCTTATTCATATTTTTTCGTCTAGACGACAAATATTAAATTATTATACACTTGAAATGTACAAACTGAATATAGAATTATTAGACAAATATGATGCGATTGGATGTAGTTTAAGTTTGTATCCAAAAAAACATTTTTCTGGAAATTTTTGGTGGAGTAAATCCAAACATTTAGAAACATTAGAAAATGTGAATGATAATTATTTATCACCCGAAATGTATGTATTGAGCATTGATAATTGTAAATATGTATCTTTAGCAAACGACACGAATGACATATTAATTGAAAATTATGTGTTTCGTCATGCTGAAATAATAAAAAAAAATATAACTAGCGATTTTATTGTCGTAGAAGCACATAGATCCCTTATTTCCATGTGTTAGACCTTTTCTCATTTAATGGCTATATTTCAATAGCGAATCAATGTAATTTTTGTCATATACTCCAATTTGAGTCGTTCTATCCCATACGCTATAATTTATTATAACACGGTCATCTTCAACAACGATACTCAAGCAATATTCGATTGGTTCACCTACAAATTTAAAAGGAGCACTGTATCTTAACAAATCCATGTTCGCATCAAAAACGGAAATAACATGGTAATAATGTCTAGGACTTTCATATGATACTATGTGTTGAATAAACCATATTTCAGTTTCACTACTCTGTTTAGTATTCGTATATTTAAACCCGCAAGTAGAACCGCGAATATTATCGAAATATTTGATCATTGGTTTTTCTTCTAAAAACTCCAAGGTGTTTGTCATTGGATCTATTTTACATATTTGTAAAGGAAACCATTTATATATGATGTGTGTTGAATTTTTATAATCAACGTATACCCAATTTTTTTCGCACTGAGTATCATACTTCTTTTGACATAACTCAATAACATTTAATTCGGGTTTGTCGACGTCATAATCTCCACTTACAATTCCCAGATAATTATTTTTATGTAATCCGGTTCCAATATATTTCAATTGATTTGTTTCTACATCTTGAAATATTTTGATATCTTCGACACCAACATACAATCGATTGTCATAGACAATATCAAACATTTTTGATTTGATAATATTGAAATCATCATCTAACTCGACATACTTATTTCCTGTAATAATATTTTTTTCACAATTTGTATAACTACCATTTTCAGTAATATGATAATTTACATATCGAATATTCATAGCGTATTTAGCATTGTTTTGAGAAAACAAACACAAACAACTCGAAGAAGAACATAAATTGATATTTTCATTATCAATATTAATATTAATTGTATTATCAAAATTAATTATTTTCATAGGTGTTAAAACATGTTTATACCATTTCATATTTGATAATAGATTATAATTAATACCATGATCATTTGATTTGTTCAAAATTGTAACAATCTCGTTATTTATATCTTTAACACCAAGATAGGCCGCAATAATAGTGAATTCATAATCCATTTTAAATGTATAAATATCATTATGTAAAAATAAATAATTATCGCGATCTACCTTTTTTTCCAGGATTTCTTTGGCTGATTTATAAAAAAAATAGGCTAATTTATGTTTTGATATATTCCTATAATGAGAAACTAATTCATATAAACTTTCAATACGATCAGGTAAATAATCATAACACAAAAGCCAATAACTAATAGCATCATTTATTTTACCCATATGCTTATAGCAGCTCGCAATTTTATAACAACTATACCATACCTCTTGTATCCAACCACCCAATTGAACTCTTTTTTCGTAAAATTCTATTGCTTTATTGAAATTACCCGAATCATGGTATGTATTTGCTAAGTAAAAATGATATCTATCGTTGTTCGGATCTTTTTCGATGGCTTCAGTCAATAATCGAATGTCTCTTTCAAATTTATCATGTTTAGAACCACCGTCGCCTATGTCACTTATGAATAATTCATTTTTTTCCAAATTTCTATTTTTATTATTGCTAGGGGTGTTGATGTATTCATGTGTTACGCCAACATAGTGGAATAACCCATTGTTTTTCACAATTCTTACATTTTGATAGTAAAAATCATCACTGCCTTGTAAAATTGTCAACGAATCATAATCAACTAATTTTGTTTTATCAAAATGTTTAACTTGTAATATCATATCAGCGTCAAGAAAAATAATATAATCTGACATTCCAATACATGATTGTAAAGCATAATTTCTATTATACGCAAAATTTTGAAAAGGTTCCATGACAACCTTACCTGGTATATTTTTGCTATTAAAAAAAGATTCGATTTTTTCGATTGTATCGTCAGTTGACCCTGTATCACAAATACAATAGCAATCTATAATCGATAAAACGGATTCCAATAAACGTAGTATGATTTTACTTTCATTTTTAACAATCATATTCAAACATAATGTAGGTGTTTTATTGACTGTATTACAAATTTCTGATATCTTAAACTCCATTTTATTATTTTAGTACATTTTTTTAAGTTGTAATAAAAAATATTTTTTTATATAAAATATAGTATTATAGTAATATTATGGCCAATACTAGATTTTATTATGATCCTTGTAGAACAAAAAAACAGTTACAACAATCAACTGGACCCGGAAGATATATGTTAAATGTGCCAGGTAATGGATCGAATCCATGTTATATTGAAGATCCACAAATTATTATTCAAAAATGGGGTGCAAATTTAAGAACAAACACAATCAATTTAGAAAGTGATTTGATGGGTGTAAATAGACAATTGAGTAAAGATTGTTTAGGAAAAGATAATTATAAAAATTATAACGTCGAAAACAAACCTATTCAATACCCAACATGTAATAATTTATATACAGAACAATCACGTGCTACAAATCCTGCGTGGTGGTATCGCGATCTAGAACAAGTTGACTGGTATTATCCTCCATTAAATCCACAAGAAAATACGTGTTTTCCATTTGAATCAAATCTAAGCACCAGGATTTTAGAAAAAGATTACTTTACTCCAAAGAGAGAGTGTGTTTTGAATGAATCAAATAATTTATTGCCAACTAGCTTTAATTTGATAAAAGGTGGATTTCCAGGTGGTTCAAATACATGTGCTCAAACAAATTCTTGTGAATTTATCAATGTAAATAAAAGTTAAAAATAAAGTAATTTAAATAAAATATAATACTTTATCTTTATATATATAAATATGGAAGTAGCCATACCTTTATTAGCATTAGGAGGAATTTATGTCATTTCTAATCAGAATAAAAATAAAAAAAATATGAATTCACGAAAGGAGCAACGCCACCAAGAATTACAATCCAATCAACAGCAACACCCTCAACAACCAGAAAATTTCACAAATATGGGTAGATACGTGAATTATTTACCGAATACTGATAATATTGCGCAAAATTATCCAGTGGAAAATTTAAATGAAGTGTCTGATACAGTAAATAATTATCCGAATCCAAACACTGCTACCGACAAATATTTTGATCAAAATTTATATGAAAAAAATGAAAGAAAAGGAGTAGCCGTTGGTCGCGACCCACAAGAAATTTATTCATTAACCGGTAATTATTTAGATAGTGATCAATTCAAACACAATAATATGGTTCCTTTTGTTGGAGGTAAAATGAGAGGTTATACATACGATACAAAATTTGCGGAAGTAATTTTAGATAATATGGTAGGCAATAGTTCTCAAACCATTAAAAAAATAGAACAAGCCCCTTTATTCAAACCAGAAGCTAATATGAATTGGGCATATGGCGCACCTAACAACAGTGATTTTTATCAATCCCGTGTTTATCCTGGAATGAAGAACAACAACATAAAACCATTTGATTCTGTATATGTTGGGCCAGGATTGGATCAAGGATATGGTGTAAATGGTAGTAATGGGTTTAATTCAGGTATGGAAGCTAGAGACAAATGGTTGCCATACACGGTTGATCAAATGCGTGTAGCAACAAATCCTAAATTAGAATATGAATTGATTAATCACGAAGGTCCAGCTGAATCAGTGATAAAAAATGTTGGTATAATCGGTCGTGTAGAGAAACAAAAACCGGATGGTTATTTTATTAATACACAAGATCGTTGGTTGACAACTACTGGCGCTGAAAAGGGCGAACGATTACGTCCAATAGAAGAGATGGGTGTTCTCAGAAGAAACGATATTGAAACCGATTACGTCGGACCAGCCGGAGCTGTTGATCGCCAAGCAACTACTGCTCCTATGAATTTTGAACCAAGTAAACGACACAATTTACCTACTTGTGATGTGAATCATTCAGTCGCAGTGGGTCGCGCACCAAGTAGTGGAGGAGACGTAAGAATTGCTAGTTTTTCAAATCCTAATAATCATCGAACAACAGTAAAACAACCAGAAACGATGCGTAGTGGTTTTAGTCGAACAGTTGGCGCAGTCATTGCTCCATTGATGGATGTTTTGAGACCATCTAGAAAGGAAGAGGTTATGAATAATGTTCGCATATATGGTGATGTTGGAACAAATGTTCCAAGTGGATACGTTGTTAATCCATATGATACGACTCCTACAACTGTAAAAGAAACAACTTTGTACTCACCTCAATTTAATATTAATAATCAAAAAGAAAGTATGTATGTTAATAATTATACACCTATGGATTTGACACAAAGAGATACGACTAGTTGTAATTATATCGGAACATCTGGTGGACAAGCCACACAATATGGAGACATGAGTTATACCGCCGCTTATAATCAACACAACAATGACATTAAATCATCGACGATTGATAACCATCCTAATCCTGGTGGAATGCAAATATTCAATCAGGAAATGAATGTAACTACCACGAAAAGTGATTCAGATCGGTTAGATGGTAGAGTAAATCCAGCATATTCTTATTTATCTCAATTACCACCATCTGTAAACACATATGGCGCAATACGTGCGCCTCAATATTACAATGAATGCGCCGGATGCGATAGAATACAGCCTGAAATTTTAGACGCTTTCCGCGCAAACCCATATACATTTTCTTTAACGGATTCTGCTTAAAATAATATTACCACTATATAAATACATTATCTCGTATTTATATAATGAATGAATTATTAGGTTTATTTTTGTATACATTATTTTATTACCAGTTAAATAACTTGTTAAAACCATTTGTATATAATAAGTTTCATGTATTTAAAGAGGAAGAACCAATTATATTTTATCCAATCGTATATTCTATAAATATTTTTATATTATATATTTTTGTAATATTAAATGCTAATTTAATATTTTTTTCCAAAATTAAAAAGGGTTCTTTATACACACTTTCACTTATTTATTTAAAATATGTTTTAGATAATGTCATGGAAAGCAATACTATTGGTATATATCAATATGAATTTAGAAGAACAGTTATGTGGTTATTTACTACACCATTAATTCTACAATTATACTGCGATATGAATAAATTAACGCTGTCAGACGTGAATGTTGAATATCATATTGCTAGTAATTTCATACACATATTATTGTTTCCTTTTCGCAATACATTTTATAATACTTATATTATAATATTATTGTCCTTATTCGAATGTTTTTTTATTTATAAATTATTAAATTTTAAACACCAACGATATACAACATTCATTGTTTTTATTTGGTGTTTGTTCTCGTTTATTAGTATTATTGAATTAACCAATATTTTCAATGTATTTGATATACAAATATGTTATTTAATAAGTGATATGGTTGCAAAATTAACAACTATATTAATTGTAAATGATTATGAGGAACAAACATATTATATTAAATCCAATGTAGATTTACAAACAATAAATTTAATAACTGCTTTAAAAAAATCGATACAACATTTTGAGAAGTCGACAAATCTTACGTCAAAATGTAAAATGGTTATGAATATAATTGAAAATAGACTAACCTCTTTCATTCCTACAGATAAAACAACATTAAAATTAGAATTGTTGAAAAAAATATTACCATTGGAATTAGAAGATAGGTATTTAACTCAAACAAAAGAATATAAACCGTATGATTTTATTTGTGTATTATTTACAGACATCGTATCTTATACAGAATTGGCGAAAAGGTATCAGGCTGATGTAGTATATAATTTATTGAATAATATATACACTCGGTTTGATGATATTATTAATAAATACGAAAACCTACAGAAAATAGAGACGATTGGTGACGCATATATGGTTGTAAGTGATATATACACAAATGATCAAACCAATAATATTAAAAATATGATATTATTTGCTTTTGATATTTTGAAAGAAATCAAACATATTCCTACTCCTGATAATGTACCATTAAAATTACGTATAGGAATCAACTTGGGAAAAGTTGTTGTTGGTATATTAGGTGTTGAAATTCCGCGATTATGTGTAATAGGTAATACAGTAAACGTGGCAAATAGGTTACAAACATCAACAGATCCTGATACAATACAAATAAGCACACATGTTTATGAAATCGCAAAAGAAAAATTTCATGATATTCATTTTGAGGAAAAGAAAAATGTATTTTTAAAGAATTTGGGCTCGCGAACCACATACGTTATATCACTATCAAGTCAACAATTATCCAACACGGTCAAAATAAAAAGTGATGATTTACAGTAATAAATTAGGTGAAATTTTATTAATTCATTTTACCATCATGTCTTCTAATGTTGAAAACATGGTATTGTAAAGATGTATAATATCTATTTTTTCTAGTTCTGTTAATTTATCTAATTGTGACAGTTGATTAGGTGTTAATGGCTTAAAATTTTGTATATCATCTTTTATAATAGATAAATTGGTAATTTCAATATTTTTTCTTATTTCATTAAAATACTTTTCATTCAACTCTTGCGTCAATCTTAACGTATCATTTCTCTTTGGTTTTTGATTGTATTTGTCATCTTTATTGTAATCTTTGTTGTCATCTTTATTGTAATCTTTGTAATCAAAATGATTCATATATATTTATTGTAATAAAATATATTATTATAATAATTTTAAATTTTTTTATTATTTATTTTACTGTTTAGGTTTCAAATATCACATTTTCACCCAAAAATGTTTTCATGGAATTAAATAATAACATTTCTTCTTTTCTGTCAAAACCTTGGCAATTTAGGAATGATATTAAATATTTATATTTCCATCGTAATTGTTTTATTTTGTTGTTTTCACCAATAACTTCATGACTATTTTTAATTTTAATTTGAAAACCATCTTCACATCTATCTAATCTTTCTAATGGTTCATCATGATCATCTTTATTTTTATTATAATTGTCAATAATTTTATATATAGTTTCAATTTCAATCGAATATACTAATACTCGAATTGGCATTTTTATATGGTATTTGTATGATATTGTATAAAATACTATTTTTATTTCATTTTTTTATTCACTTCCAAAATAAGCACCTTTACCCATTTTGAAATCACTTAAACGTGTAATGATATCATTCTTTTTCTGTAAAATTTCTTTGATTAAATCCTTAATCGAAATCATGCCAACAAATTCATCATTTTTATCATCAACTACCAATAAATGACGTATGTCCTTAAACATCATTTTATTCATACATGTTTCAAGAGTATCGTCTGTTTTAGCAATAATAATTGGACCATATGTACAAATTTCCTTGACTTTAACATCAGCGCTGTTTTTATCAAAAGATGCTACCTTTGATATAAAATCACGCTCAGAACAAACACCGACAACCTTATTATCTCTATCAGTAACAGCAAGACAACCAATTTTAAAAGCTGTGAATCGATTCACTGCTTCTTTAACTGTAGCATCTTCATTGATTTTAAAATCAACTTTATGGTAGCAAGACTTTTCGAAAACATTGGAAGCAAGTATTTTACTATTTGTTTTGATTAAATTATTAGCAGTGGAAAAACTTCGTCTTAGCATATATTTATGATCTTAAATAACAAGATGTTTTTAAGTTAATTTTATAATTTATTTATTCTACTACTATCATATTTTTTTCCCCTTTTAAGTAAAATTGACTACACGCTTCAAGTAATAACCCATTTGCATAAACACCATAATTTTTATAGTAATCACCTTCTAAAGCAAAATGATAAATAATATGGTTACCTTTATTTTCATAAACCTTAGATTTTTCATCTATATAAGCAAGTAAACGATATTTATTGTCTATCATTTGTTCGTCTTCAATAATTATATTATTGATTTGAGTTTTTAATGTTTCATCTAAATTATCTACTAGAATAGAGTGACCACCGGTAAGTATTAATTCTTCTAATAATTCTGGATATTCTTCTGATGTATATATATATAGTTGATCTTTAATACGTTCTTCTGAAGCAATATGATACATTTCTATTTTACAAATAATATCAATTGGTTTTAATCCATCTGATAAAGTTTGGACTAAATCACCTTTTTTTAAATTTTGAATTAAAACATACCCTTTATCAGTAAGAATTTTAGTATCTTCTTTAAAACATAATTGGGTACCAATTGTTTCTCGTATAGTAACAGGTGGAGGACCATTAGCTACACCAATAAATTTATTACTAGTAGCATAACAAACAGACCTCCAGTCTGTGGTAAGGGTTGGGTCATTTGTTGTAGAAACCCAACTTATACCATCTAAACTAGATAAAGATGTACTTGGACTCGGTGAAGTAGGATTTGCTCTTCCAAAAGCTAGAAATATTTCATTTCCTGTTAAACCTCCATAACAAATTGAACGCCAGCCATTAGAGTTATTACTAATATCAACATAATTCCAGTTGGTCAAAGTATTCTGATTTGCATACATTACATAAGAAGGAGATGGCAGTGCTGGTGGCGGGCCTAATATTTGAGACCGAGTAATAGCAACGAATTTATTACCTCCATAGCATATTGAAATCCATGTACTACTATAGGTGGTATTATTATTTTGTAGTGTCCACGTATTTCCATGATCATTACTGTACGCTATATTACTTTGATTATCAATAGCAACAAAATATCCATTACCATAACAAACTGATTGCCATGATTTATTATTAGGAATTGAAGTACCAAAAATCGTCCAAATGATACCATCACTACTATACATCGAATAATTAAGCGCACTAGTACTTCCTGAAACAGCAACAAAATATCCATTACCAAAACATACTGATTGCCATTGTGCTCCGGAAATATCATTGTAACTAGGAGAAATAGTCCATGTATTACCATTGTCAGTACTATACATTGCGGAATATACTGCTCCAGGAGCAGGACCTCCTGAAACAGCAACAAAATATCCATTACCATAACAAACTGATTGCCATGTTCCACTTGCCGGAAGAGTCGTCGAATTTGTCCAAGTAACACCTTGGTTGGAACTGTACATTGCTTTATTATCTTCAGAAACAGCCACCGCATAACCGTTACCGTAACAAACAGATGTCCAAGTTCCTTGAGTGACAGGTTCAGAAGTAGGATTTGCCCAAGTTAAATCAGTATAAACCATACTTTTATATAAATATACATAGAATAAAATTTTTTTGATAAATAATAAGTTATAATAATATATTAAAATTATAACATATTAATATCAATACAACAATACCTTTTAATTGGATGTCATTATTAAATATTCATGAAAAAATAAAAGAAAAATTAGCGTATTTTCATTCCAAACATAAAATTCCGAATATAATATTCCATGGTCCAACCGGTACAGGTAAACGAACCATAGTTGATGAGTTCATTCATAAAATTTACGATAATAATAGAGAAATAATTAAAAATTATGTTATAAATGTAAATTGTGCGCATGGTAAAGGTATTAAATTTATACGCGACGAATTAAAATTTTTCGCAAAAACAAATATAAATTCTAATGGTGGCGATACATTTAAAAGTATTATATTATTGAATGCTGACAAGTTGACTATTGATGCTCAATCAGCATTACGTCGATGTATCGAATTATTTAGTCATAACACACGTTTTTTTATTATTGTCGAAGATAAATATAATTTATTAAAACCAATTTTATCAAGATTTTGTGAAATATATGTTCCTGAGCCAGAATATGAAGGTTCTATAATAAATTTACACAAATATAATTTAAATGAAACATTTAAAATGAAAGATTACAAAACGCAACGGTTTGAAAAATTAAAGAGAGAAATTCAGAAAACCATTAAAAAGGGTGATATTCAACTAAATAGTTTAACGCAATTTTGTGTGAAATTGTATGAAAAAGGATATAGTGGTTTAGATATAATAGAACTTTTAGAAAAACATAGATTTATAGAAAATATTATTACCAGCGAAAAAAAATATGAGCTGTTAATGACATACAATAAAGTCAGGAAAGAATTACGGAATGAAAAATTATTTATGTTATTTATTTTAAATTTTGTGTTTTTAAGTTCAAACCTATCTCTAGAAAATATTAGTTTTATGTAAATGGATGATTTTAATATTTCAACGCTTCATGAAAGTAGAAATGAATGGAGTGCACGGTTAATTTCTATTTTAACACCATTGATAATTGATGGTTATAAATCAATATTAAATGAAGCAATTTCTTTGTGCAAAGAAAACAATGAAATGAGCAAATATTTAATGACATTTCAAAACTTGATTTCTAGAGTTCCTAAATGGAATCAGATTATAATAGAAAATGAGAGAAAACGAATATGTGAAAAATCAGGCTGTGGTTATTTAGAAGATTTAGTAACATGTGTTCATATTATTCAGTTAAAGATATTAACTGTTATGAGGGTTGGACAAAAACAGAAAAAAATAGATATCAACATTCCTAAATTAGATGATTTTATTCATAATGTTTATATTCACGTAGCAAGGAAAATATATAAAAATGTTTATTTATTTGAATTGAATTTAGCCCCATTACAGATACAAAAATACAATAGAGAGTTGGAAATAATTGTACAAGAATGTATTATGAATACTTTGAGAGAAAGCGTTCCTGTCGAATCTATTTTACGAGCATATATGGATGAGACTGTAGAAGAAGATGTTGTTGAAGAAATAAAAGAGGAAATTAAAGAAGAGGTTTTAAAATTGGATTCGCAAAAAGAAATTGTCGAGGATAAAAACGTAAAAATATCATTTAATGATGTTGATTCGGTAAAAGATCAGTTTAACAAAGAACAGCAAATTGTTGCGCCAAAAACAATAGATCGTTTAGAGCAAATAAGTGAGCAAAGAGCAATTCAACGAAAATTAGAGACAGATGATTCGAGTGATGAAAATCAACCTGATAAAATACAAATTTTCAATGAAACAGTTGAATTGGATAATTTAGATATTCATGTTATTAATGAACCTGAAATTGAAACTTTGCCCGATCTGATCATAGATGACATTGAATTGCTTGAATAAAGTAGCGTGACACAAAACAAACAAACAAACAAATGCGTAAAATGAAAAATAAGAATCTGCTTTAGTATTTTATGGATAATATCTTCTTTAGTGCCACTGTTATTTCAATTATATTTTTACTTTTCAAATTTATTGAAATGAGATTCGTTGAAAAAGAAAACAAGCCGTTGAAATTCTTGATAAGAGATACTATTGTTGTATTTTTTAGTATTGTTTCAGGAGGTTTTATTCTAGATCAAATAAAACCTATTATGAATAGTAATAATGGTTTACCAACAAACACACCTATTTTTATCGATAATCCCGAATTTTAGAAATTATTTATAATAATTATAATATTTACATGACACTCATTGTAAATATTATCAAAGAAAATATGGTAAAATTGCCATATGATATAATTGTGAATCATATTATACCTTACACGTACGAAATACAGCCAATCCACGTGCGTTTGGATATCATTTCATTTACAAGAGATATTGAATTTGTAAAAAATATTTATGGATTTCACTATAACTATCTTATTTTGCTGAATGATCTAATTTTATTTCATAACGATTCAAATAAAACAAAAGAATTCAATCCTAAAAGAAGTTTAGAAAGTAAAATTATTTTTATATGGTCGAGAATGACTCCTCAAAAACGAAAACACTTTATATGTGTAAATTTATCGACCACTCCAAATTTTTATCACAGCCTCCGGTAATTTTTTATTAACAAGAAGATCTCGTTTATAATCTTCAAATGTATATGAAAAGTTATTTTTATAACTATGTATTGAACCTAAAAGGGATTTTACTTTTCTAGTAAAAGGCGATTCTAATGAAAATATCAAACCAAAAATTCTTTCTAAGCACATTCTGTCTGGACGACTATGTACTTTGTTAATTAAGCTATTTAAATTGTATTTATTAAATATATAAACTAAAAAAGAGTGGCTAATAAAGCTCTGTACCCCAAAGCATCCATGCCATTTTTGGCTTGTATTAAACAAAATATCATTTAATAATAATTTATTTCGTAATAATTCATTATATCTTAATTCAGAAATAATACGCAATGAGTTTTCTACATTTTCTTTATCCGGCTCAAAATGCCAAAAGGGTATTGCTTGAATAGAAACGAATTTTTCAAATGTTATTCTTTTATGAAAAAAAACGCTATCGTGTATGATAACAGCATTGTCAAACCATCTGTTTTTGTGAAAGTAATAATACCCCAATAATTCACCTCTCTTTTTAAATTCAGATTGAATTATTTCGACATTTTTATAATCATAATCCGCTTTTACGAATTTATAGTCACTATTATCGTCGATTACAACAATTTTACGATATGGATAAAACCGTCTTATACATCTTATACATTGATTCCAATATTGATTTGTAACTTCTGAGTTTACATGTCTTGTAATAATAAATCCATAACTTTTACTCATTACTATAATATACAAAAAAAAAATCTAAAATATCCTTATTATTTATTGTAAAATAAGCATTTTATCAATATTAATTTCAATAGTAGTAGTAACATTCTTTTCTAAAATAGTGTTTTTTTCCACTAAAAATTGTTTAAATTCGGGTCGGTTTAATTGATTTTGTGGAGTATGATTATGAACATGCCTAGCAATCATTTTGTATAATTTGAAGTCGGGGTATCTCTCATCTCCATTGTTTTTATATAATAAATTGACACCTTTATCATCTAAGCACCACTCAACTATTAGTTTTTTAATGGGATCATCAATTTTTGAAATATCTTTAATTTCTTCTAAATCTTCAACTACATAATCAAAAATAGCACACGCTAATCTGGATAGATCAAAACTATAATTAGGTTCTAATCTAGGTTTTAATTCATTAAAATAAGGTTCGATATTATATTGACTTGCCGCATCATTACCATTTTTAAAACTATCACTACAAAATATTTTACCTTGGAATTTATAAATGCTTCTACCAAAATCAATAATTTTAAATATCTTTCCAAATGTTGGTACTTTATAAATTTTATTATTGTAATGATAAATTATGTATTTGTGTTTAGTTTCATTATACATGACATTATTAGTATGTAGATCATTATGTGTAAATGAAAAAACTTTTTGATATGTTAATAAAATCATAATTATTTGCATAAGCATAGAAAACCATTCATCATTGGATAAAGTATTATTCATGATTAAATCATCCATAGTATTTTCGCAATTTTCCATACAGATAACTTGTACTGGAAATTTTTTAATAGTTGCGAATATTTCTTCTTCGGAGATAGTTGAATCAATATCTTCCCAACAATCATCCTCATTTTCTATTTTATTGGCGTTTTCGTTCTCATATTCTTCATCCGAATTACAATTACTACATTTTTCATCATCTATATTAAAATCTTCGACTTCACCATCTATTGTATAAGATGTTCTCGATGAACAAGTTGATGTTGATTTTATTGTTGTAATTTTATCACTTGGTAATCCATGAATATCAAATGAAATTTCATTTATATCATCTAAATGGTGGATGTTGACATTAGTATCGACCTCGACATTAATACGTGAATCATCATTAGTAAAAATATTTTCGAATAAATCATTATCTAATTCATGGTTTAAATTTTTGAAGGATAAAGTTAAATTCGATTTTTCACTCGAATTGTAATGAATTTTAATCGGTTTTAATTTTTGTACTTCTTTATCATCTCTTATCAAGTGTTCATAATTATCGATTTTAAAGAGTATATTTTTTTGTTTATTGAAAAAATCAGAGTTATTCAAATATTCTAAATCGTCAAAAATATTTAATTTGAAATCATTTTTTATAGAAAGAAATGAACCATAATAATCAATTCCATGAAAAAAATTATAATTTTCATTCAATTTTGAAGTTAAAAAAATAAAAAATCCATCTACGTAAGCTGAATTATTTACGTCTAAAAATTTGGAGTAACAATTTGTTTCATTTGAATTTACACTGGGTAATTGATATATTTTATTATCTAAAATATTGTATTTTCCAATTAGATATTTATATGGATCCAATAATGGTGCTAATTTAATAAACACTTGTTTATCTTTTACTTGTTCTGTTTTGATATTTTTAATGCTACATGTAAATAAATTCACATTATCATATGTTTTGTTTTTTATCCTATGTATGTAAAAGTTATGATTTAGATTGATATGATTGTAATTGGTTTCGTTCAATGAAAAGAATCGATTATATATTGGAATATAATTTTGACAAGAAGAGAGAGAAAGAATATTTTTCTTCTCTAAACATTTAAAAAGTTCACCGTTTTTTCTTTTTTGATAATGAATATCAATTTGAGACATTTGAGACATTATTAGGTAAATAATATATAAATAATATGCTAATTTAACTAATTTTTGCGTGAAAATAAAAAATAAACTTTCTAAATAATGTAATAATTATGTCTTTAGAATTAAAAAAGTTCGATATGAAAAGTATTAGTTTTAAAGCAAATGAATCCAAAGGTCCAGTTATTGTTTTAATAGGTAAGCGTGATACAGGTAAAAGTTTTCTAGTTAGAGATTTATTATATTATCATCAAGATATTCCAGTCGGAAGTGTTATTTCTGGAACTGAAGAAGGGAATGGATTTTACGGTAAAATGGTACCAAGACTATTTATACATAATGAATATAATACTGTTATTATTGAAAATATTTTAAAAAGGCAAAGGACGATTTTAAAACAAATTAAAAAAGAAATGGAGACGTATAAAAGAACAACTATTGACCCAAGAGCGTTTGTAATTTTAGATGATTGTTTGTATGATAATACATGGGCGCGTGATAAAATGATGCGGCTTCTTTTTATGAATGGTCGTCATTGGAAGATAATGTTGGTCATTACTATGCAATATCCGTTGGGTATTCCTCCAACTCTTCGTACAAATATAGATTACGTGTTTATTTTGAGAGAAAACTATATTGCGAATCGTAAACGTATATATGATAATTATGCTGGCATGTTTCCTACTTTTGAATCATTTTGTCAAGTTATGGATCAATGTACTGAGAATTATGAATGTTTAGTAATTAACAACAATGTAAAATCAAATAAATTACAGGATCAAGTATTTTGGTACAAAGCAGACAATCATAACGATTTTAGGCTAGGCTCAAAAGAATTTTGGGATTTATCGAAAAATTATAATCCAGATGAAGAGGATGAAGAGAAATATGATCCAACTGCTAATAAAAAAAGAGGAAGTGGACAAGTAATTAATGTTAAAAAAACGAAATGGTAAATGTGTTTACACACCATAATCAACATATTGCGAAGCAAGATCACTATATCCTGATTTTTGTTTACCAATTCGATTCGCAAAACAAAACCATGAATCATTTTTCTGTAGTTGTTTCCAATACATATCAATAGCATAATGCCAATGCTGACGCGTTTCTGCTAATCTTTCATGCCCTTCTTTAAAATTGGATAATAAAACATCGTAATATTTTTCATTTACTAAATAACCAGAAGTGGTCTGAGCATCGTTTACCTTGTATAAGAAACTCACATTTGTTTCAGAATGATCAAATAAATTATATGAAAATAGACAAACATCGTAATTTGTCTTTGTAGTGTGAAAATGAGAAAAAAACAATTCCATTTGGTGTTCAAACTCTTCTTTACTGACTACAAAAGTAAAGTCATCTTCAAGAATAAGAACATTTTTGTAGCCTCTTTCTTTCGCAAGTGTTATCGCATTGTAATGAGAATATGAACATCCCAAACACCCAAAATTGGGTAATTCTACAGCAGGAAATCGTTCAAAATTCAAATTATACTCGGTCAATTCTTTTTCGATACTTTCTCTCCGATCGCTTCGTTTATTTAAATTTATATAGAATGTTTTATCGATATTATGTGACATTTGGTTTTATAAATTATATAAAAATATTTTTATATTATTTTACTTTATTTTTTGTTTGTTTGTTTTCTATATTTTGATTTTGTCTTTGTTTTATTTTTTGAAGCACGTGTTTTCACCCGTTTTCTACGAGTGGATTTACCACCATTATGACTTTGACGCACATTTCTTCCATACATTATTTCATCATAAATGTCATCGTTTGGATTTATTGGAATAGCTAGAGGATATGTAAAAGGTGTTGCTACTATCCTACTACTGGTTACACTGCGTGTATTAATTATATCAGGATTTCCTTTCAAAATAGAGCGAGTTGCCTGAGCTTCTTTTATAGGAAGACAAATGTTATTAAAATCTATTTCATCTCCGTACAATCCTTGTAGTATATTTTTAAGTTCTTGATTATCACAAATATTATCAATAATTTTATGTAGTAATTGACTTGCTGGATTATAATCTAAATAATATGTAATAATTTTCACCAATATCGGTATTCCTATTTGTAAACTGGTTAATTTTTTATTTGCTATAAATTGTATCGCTGTAAATTTTTCATCAACTTTGTCATTATTCAATTCTGGCAATGAATCAGGATATTTTAATAATTCTGAAGCCACATCAAACATATTATTTTCTATACACATCATTAATGCTGTTCTTTTTCTTATATTTATTGATCCTAAATCAAATTTAAAGTGTGGATAAAAATTTGTTATAATAATTAAAGCAGCGTTTTTTAATTCAAATTTACAGCAAGACATAAAAATATTATTTAGTTCTTGATTTCTAATTTGAAAAATATTCTCGCCTTTTTTATTTGTATATTCAGCAAAGTTGTCTATTAAAGCTAAAACATCATTTTCTTTATTACGAGCAATCAATTTAAAAATTTCAAGGGTAATTCGCGTTAATTCTATTGGTTCAAAATTTTGGTATGACATATAAAGATTTTGTTTTATATATATTACAAAGATGATAATTTATAATACAACCAATTTACTTCCAAGTGATTTAAAAAAATTACCATTATATGGTATATTTTTTTCTAATGCTTTTGTTAATGTTTTATCACTTATAGAAAGGATTTTTATACAATCATATTTACACGAGAATTCTTTTATAAGATTACCTTCTAAATCATATTGACCAATGCCATTTTTGTATAAAATAGGATTACCATAATTACTGTTAAAAATGTTTATTAATTCTTCATCACATTGGTCGTATAATTTATAATAATGTCCATTTGATAATGTATTTTTTTTAACATGATTATCTAATGAATATGGAAATTCGTAACCATTCAATTTCGCAGCAGTTTTTCTATCCAAATAAACGTTTAAGATTTCATTCTTTTCTACATTCAATTTGGCGATATATCCTAAATTTTGGATTTTTGTTTGTTTTGTAGGTTCAATATGTGATATGATATTCGGGTCTAGGTTTCTCTCTACAAAAAGCCATCTAAATCCATGATAAATAGTATTCTCTATAATGGCTTTATTGATACTGGACCTTTTAATTTGATTGTTTTCTTTCATTGCTTCACTGACAGTTTCATATACTCTGACAATTTCGAATGTCTCGGGATTGATTTTTTGTAGTCTTGGACCAAGCGTAACTAATGTTTCATTGAATCCGGTGGATGTTTTGATTTGAGATGAACTTATTTTTTCTGATAATTCTTTGTTAGATTTTTCTAGGTTATCTATTTTGTTGGATAAATTCTTAATTGTTTTGGTTAATTCTTCAAGTAATAAATTACTTTTATTATCAAATTGTATATTTTGGTTATTTTGGTTATTTTGTAATAATTTCATTTTCAAAACTTCATTTTCCTTTAATAATTCACCAATACTAAAGTTATAATTTTTAATATTACTTTCAATAATATGTAAAACCTTTTGATATGTTAAATTTTTACCAATTAAAAAAAGTTCGTTCTCCTTTTCGTGTCCAAATAAATTAGTAACTTTATTTAATCTAATATTTTCATGAGTATGTATGAAACTCTCAAAATCTTTACTTTTGTCAACTGAAAAACAATTTAAAAGGAAACATTCATCATATTTTCCTTTGTGTTCGTTATACCTATTATGTATTCCCTTTGTACTATGTCCAATTTTAATAACATATTCACCATTAGAGAAAGATTTTACTTTTATGATGTAAACTAATGGACCTGAATCAGCATATTCGTTTAATAAAATTGTCTCTCTTTGTTTTATTAATTTTTCTTCCATTTCCTTGTTTTTTGAATCTTCGATTTGTGATAATTGTTTTTTCAATTCTTCACCTTCTTCTTTTGTAATTTCAAACATGATATTTTCTAATTTAATGAAATATTCATGTATTTCATCTGCTTTTTTGGTTCCCGCTTTTAGACAAAATTTTTTAAAGGTGTCAATATTTAACATAAATGTTTCTTTATTGTGACCACCATGATTCTTGTCATCTTGCTTTACCTGTTGGTAAAGCAATAATTTATAATCTTTGTCAATTATAAATTGTTTCTCTAACATCTGTTTTGCTTTTATTTTTTGACTAAAACCTAACCATTTCCATACATTATCTAAATCAATGACAAAATCTTTTTTTGTATCATATTTTAAATAACAATAAAAACTAGACAAAAATAGTTGTTGTTCGTAATTATTGAAGGTATTTTGAACCTTTTTAATCAATTTTGACTGATAATTACCTGATAATTTGGTAATCGGATTACTTTCAATGAGATTTACAATGTCTACGCTCATTTTATATATGTAATTGTGTATTGTCTTTACATTGTTTTTTGATTTAATAATTAAAAAGTAATAATTTAGTTATTAAATAATTTCATAAAGTTTACAAATATAATATAATAATCTTGACACGATAAATCGTAACAAGTTCACTAATTGCTATACGCCAAACCTCCCATACCTGACATAATTCTTAGAACGTTATAATTAGTGGCATAAACTCTGACCTTGGCGGTCTTGGTACCTTCAACAGTTGCGTTGGAAAGGACTAATTGAAGAGTTGCGTTATCAATTCTGGAGAAGTTACATGTGCCACTTGGTTGGTGTTCTTCAGGGCGAAGAGCAAATGAGTAAACATTGATACCTTCATCAGGGTTTCTGGTGTGTGCTTGGTATGGTTGGACCCATGAGAAGTAGGATCCTTCACGCTCTGAGAAACGATCTTGGCCGTTAAGTTGTAACTTAGCAGTAACAACTGGGTTAAGACCCCAACAGTGCATATCTAGGGAAGTTTCTGTTAAAACGAAAGTTCCGGCGTCAGAAACTGTTGATCCGTGGTTGTGGTTACCACTATCATGTAAAAGAGCAGCAGCAACTTCGTTTGTTAAACCACTAGTACCACCAAGTATATCACTTGTTACGTTAGGACCATATGATACTGCTTTGCCACCAAAATTGACTTCATTGTAAGGATCGTGAGGACCATGCCAGTATCCAGTGAATCCAGGACTATGTTCTTCGTCTAATGCACCAGCATCATTGAATAGACCACGGACGTCAATGTAAGCACGACTATCAGCAGCAACTTGTGCTGGACCACCGAAAGCATGGATAGCATTTGGTAGAGCATCAATAGCATCAGTGTAGTTGAATGGTTGAGCACCTAGGACTTTGAAAAGAAGAGCATCACAAACTAAAGATGAACAGTAATCAACGTTTTGATCAGGTTGAACAACCCAGATTAATTCCTTAACAGGGTGGTTGAAGTTAAGTTTGATCTTGTTGGATGATGAACCGACTGATTCATCACCAGTGAATTGAAGCTGTGTGATAAGATATTCGTGTGGGTTTTGTGCCATTCTTCTACGTTCATCAGTATCAAGGAAGACGTAATCGACGTAAAGGGAAGCAGCAACTAAGGATTGATTGTAAGCAATGGTGGCTGGAACTGGTCTACCTGGAGTGAATTGACCAGAAGGACCACTGTATGGATCTGTGTTACATGAAAGGGTTGTAACAGCCCATAGACACTCATCAATAGGACGAATATCAAGGTTAATTTTGACTTCGTGGTATTGAAGGGCGATTAAAGGAAGTGCTAGACCTGGGTTGGTACAGAACCAGAATTGAAGAGGAACATATAATGTTGTTTCTGGAAGAGCGTTTCTTGGAGCACAAACTTGACGTGGTGCTAATGAATCACAAGGACCATCAACATCGGCGAATGAAGGATCAGTGATGAAGGTTAGTTGAGTGGTGTTACCAATCATTTTGAAATAACCTCTTTGTTGTTCAGCAGTCATTGTAAGTTGATTCCAGATGTGCATCCAGTCACCGTATTGACGGTCAATTCTTTGACCACCAATTTCGACTTCAACTTGAGCAATAAGTTGTTCACCAGGGAAATCTAACCAACGAGCATAGACACCTTGGCCTTGTCCAAGGACAAATGCACCAAGACCCATAAGTTGGTTGATTTCAGGTAATGTGACTTGAAGATATGTACGGTAAGCTAAATCACCGTTTCTACTGATGATACATTGAACACGACGTCCAAAATCAGCTTGACCATTGAATGTTTGTTCAATTGATTCAATAGCAAAGTTAGTGTAACGTCTGTATGTTACTTTCCAGAAAGTAATTTGAGGGTTGCCTGTAAGGTAAACATCTTGTGCGCCATAAGCGACTAGTTGCATTAATCCACCTCCCATTTTATACAATTGCTAAAGAAAAAAATTTTTTGAAATTTAATTTAATTTTTTAATTAATTTTTATTTTATTTTTTTCAAAAATTTATATTGTTTCACGAAAATTATTAAATATAACCAAAGCCTGTTATGATAAATGAATTGGTATAGGAAAGATTCATTTTATTATTTGTTCAACAATCGATTTAATAAGTGGCGGAGGTACAGCATTACCGATTTGAACAATTTGTTCCTTATTACTTCCACATAGTATAAAATCCGGTGGAAAACCTTGTATTTGTTTTAGTTCATGTGGTGTCATCATTCTCAAAAAACACCCAGATGGATTTTTTAAAGGAACAAACAGTCGCGGCTGATGATCATAACTACAAATAATTGTTTTTGATGGTTTACGAATATCTATTATTTCACAATGAATCGGACTATCTCTTTTTCCAAAAGAGAATAAACATTCATGTTGTTTATCATTATAAAAACGATTAGATTCATCCGCATTTATTTTGCTTATCAAATATGGATGACCATCGTTATTATCTTTATAAAATGTCAGATCAGACATATTTGTCAGGATACATTCTTCTGGAATATTATTAAACCACTCTGATGGTATTTTTACCGCACCATCCATTTTATATTGAATTATCGTTTTCAAGTTTTTTTTTGGAGACGATGATGGATGTGGAAAGCTAGGTATCCATCCATAACGATTTCCCTTTTTAATACCAAGAATAATCAAACGTTCACGTTTTTGAGGTACATTAAACTCTTCGGTTTTAAATACTTGATATTTAACATCATATCCGATTTTTTCAAATTCAGAAACAATCACATCAATGTATAGTTCTTTTTTTGACGTTTTTCTTTTAAGTAATCCTTTTACATTTTCTCCAATAATCATATCAGGTTGTGTTAATTTAGCAACTCTCAAAAATTCCAAGAATAGTGTGTTACGAGGGTCATCTTCCATCTTTTTACCAGCATTACTGAAACCTTGACAAGGAAAGCCGGCGAATAAAATATCTACAATTCCTTTGTATTTTTCAAAATAGGAATCGCAGATTTTTGAAATATCATTGATATTTCCATGACATATCAATTCAGAATCATTGAAATTTGCGTCATGTGTTTTACAAAATACTTGTTTAAATTCATTATAAGCAATTACCTTACAACCAGTTTGAGTGATTCCTAATGTATCACCACCCATACCTGAAAACAAACTAATCGCTTTATATTCAATTTTATTTTCATGTTTGTTTGACATTTTGTTTTAAATTGGTTTATATTGATATTTATATTATTTGTAAAATTCTAAATCAATTTTTATTTTATATCTATTCTAATATTCGTAATACACTGACCATAACCCCATCTTAATTTTGATTGAAATTCACTACCATCTTCACAAATAAATTTGAAGTTGATATCACAGTTTTCACTCGATTTTAATTGCTCAACTGTTTTAATTAATGGCATATTTATTTTTTTTGTCCAATGAACATAGAATGATTCTGGATTATTAATATCTCCGTGAATCTGAAGCCAATAATCTTTACAACTAAGCGCCTCATCTGCTATTTTTTGTACTTCTTCAATTAATATTTTTAAATCATTTTCATCAGCAACAAATTCTTTATTGAATTTTTTTCTACATTGTGACAAATACTGACTTCCATATCCTTTTTCTCTAAGTTCGCAAACAAAAGGACTAGAAGGTTTACCTTGTTTGAAAGCATCTTTTGCCCAAATATCATAAGTTGGTTTAGGCGCCACAATTTTTAAATACTGGATAATTTCATCGAGCATTATATTGTAAAAATAGCGCGCATATTTGTTTCCAATGGAGAACTTACTTCCCGTACCATTGTAAAATTGTACACCGTTAACCCATGGTTGTTTAGTAACGTCAATTGGTTTATGAAATTTGCTCCCTTTAAATTCTACTGTTTTTGTATATGAGTTATGATTATTTTCAAATTTAATTTGAAGATCGTGATGAGTGCTGCGATTCGCACCGGATTGAACTGTTGAATTAAATACCGGATCATTAGGAAAAGATAATGTAAAAGCGTCGCGAATTTTATTGCCTGAAGGAGTACAATTGTTGATATGTTCGTGTATCAAACCAATATTAATGGCTTCGTCTTTTGACTTTTTGTGAGAATCTTTCATGGTTAATAAGAATAAATAAATTAATGTAAAGAGAATATAAATTTATTTGAATCATTTTTTTTATATATTTCTATTATATTTGATTACTAATTAGTCGTTTATTATTTTACTCATATCTAAGTTGGTCTTCATAAATTTCAATAAATAGGCTTCTTCTAATATTTCTTTCTTATTTTCATGTTTTTTTGTAAAAATATAAGAACTATTTTTCTTTTTAATACACCAACCTTCGTCTAAAGCATTATAAATCAGATTCATTTTTTGAAATGTTATTGGATCTACTTTAATTTTTTTATTTTCTAAATAATCTTCAACATTAATTGTTAAATCCATTAGATATTCAATAGAAAAGTATTCATTATTTTTTCTTTATTATTTTATGAAATTAACAATTAAATAAAAAACAAGGTTTAAATTAAAACATATTACAATGCCATCCTTTAAACCAAAAACAAATAAAAAAATTTTTTATAATAAAAAAAATGCGGTAACACTTGATAATAAACACAAAGAATTTTTAAATGAATTTAACAAAGACGAGAGAGATAGAATACCAGAATTAGAAAATGAAAAACATGATTTAAAAGAAAAACTGAAAACCCTCGAATTGAATATTGAAACAAAATTGGAAATTACTGATCGAATAAAAGAAATTAATATTACAATGAAAGAATTGAAAAATAAAAAAAAGGAATATTTACTAGATAATTCTAAATATATTTTTGAATATTTTGAAAATAAAAAAGATATTTCAAATGGGGCTCAATCATCAAATAATAAAACAAAACTACTAAATTCATTTTTTAAAATTAAAGATGATGACGTGGAACAGAATATTCAACGAAACAAAAATAATAATATTGTAATGAAATATTTATCAAATATTGATGATATGTTTTTAGATATTAATTCGTTCGTATATCAAACTGATATTTGTCAATATTGTTACAAAGGAGAATTAGTTCCGTTGGAAGATGAAGGTATTCTTATGTGTAATATTTGCTCTAGGAATACACCTTATTTAATCGAAAATGAAAAACCTTCTTATAAAGAACCACCTAAAGAGGTATGTTTTTATGCTTACAAAAGAATCAATCATTTCAAAGAGATATTAGCGCAATTTCAGGGGAAGGAAACAACACAGATTCCTTTGGAGGTGATTGAAAATATTAAATTACAAATCAAGAAAGAGAGAATAGAGTTAAATCAAATTACAAATATAAAAACAAAAGAAATTTTGAAAAAACTGGGATACAATAAATATTATGAGCACATTCCTTTTATAAAAGATAAATTAGGTATTAAACCACCCGTTATGTCTAGCGATTTGGAAGAAACATTATGTAATTTATTTATTGAATTACAATCACCATATTCTAAATTTTGTCCAGATGATCGCGTAAATTTTTTGAATTACTATTATACCGCATATAAACTTTGTGAATTACTTGGTGAAGTGGAATATTTAGAACATTTTCCAATGTTGAAAGACAAAGAAAAACGAATTGAACAGGATACTATTTGGAAAAAAATATGTCAAGAGCTTGATTGGGAATTTATACCTACTATCTAATTTCACTCATCAACCTTTGAGAAAGGTTGAACCAAAACAACTTTATCAACCTTTGAGAAAGGTTGAACCAAAACAACTTTATCAACCTTTGAGAAAGGTTGAACCAAAACAACTTTATCAACCTTTGAGAAAGGTTGAACCAAAACAACTTTATCAACCTTTGAGAAAGGTTGAACCAAAACAACTTTATCAACCTTTGAGAAAGGT
>Ga0214921_10001252_pt1 | contig 43862 bp, 51 predicted proteins | sample LL1505_MetaG_FD_177992 | JGI IMG/M metagenome (GOLD analysis project Ga0214921, IMG submission 177992) | Freshwater microbial communities from Lake Lanier, Atlanta, Georgia, United States - LL-1505 | ecosystem: Environmental > Aquatic > Freshwater > Lake | place: USA: Georgia | collected...
ACAACTAGCAAAGTTTCGACAAAAAAATTAGCGGTAACAGACACCACTGTTTCTACAGGTACTTCAACTGGAGCATTAACGGTATCTGGGGGATTAGGGGTCGCCGGCAATATCAATGTAGGCGGAGCAATAACAGCGACCAGTGTTTATATCGGGCCATGGGCATTAAGTACAGCAAGCGGGTCAGTCGCCGTTCAATACTTTGGAAATAGTCTAGGATCAATTAATACAATTAATCTTGCTACCGGAACCACCGCTACCATAACTAGTAGCGTAATTACGATACAAACAGTAAATACTCTATTAAATATCGACGGCGGATTTGCCAACAGTGTTTATCAAACCGCAGAAATCGTTTCCGGCGGAGGAGCATAAAGAAAAATGGCATATAAAATACAACTTAGAAGAGACACGGCAGCAAATTGGACCGCGGCTAACCCTACATTATCACAAGGCGAACCCGGACTAGAAACTGATACAGGTAAAATAAAATACGGTGACGGAACCACGGCCTGGACCAGTCTTGCTTACGGTGGTAGCGCCGCATCGGCAACCACTGCTACTAACATAAGTGGTGGTACCGCCGGACAATTAAATTATCAAAGTGCCCCAGGTGTAACAGGGTTTGTTGGCCCGGGCACAGCAGGACAACTATTGGTCAGTGCCGGAACCAGCGCCCCTACATATACCAACACCGGCAGCATACAGGTTGGATTTGCTACTACGGCTGGATCATTTTTATCGGGTGCTGTATTAACTGTTAATAATTCTACAGCAGCCACTAGCACCACAACCGGTGCTTTACAGGTAATTAATGGCGGTGCTGGCATCGGCGGTAATTTATATGTTGGCGGTTCTATTATGCCAGGAAATGCCGCAGTAGATTTGGGATCTCTCGCTAATCCTTTTAGAGATCTTTATTTAACTAGCGGAACATTATATGTTGGTTCACTTGCACTTAAGGCTGTTGGAACTTCGATAACTGTTTCCGGAGCATCATTAGTCACTACATCGACATTATCTTCATCTATAGCAGCAGCGGCAAGCCTGCCAGGCGGAGTTACTGCTACAAATATATTAAACGGTACAGCAGGACAAATAGTATATCAAACAGCCCCGGGCACAACTGGATTTGCTGGCCCAGGCACAGCAGGACAGATTTTAGTCAGCGCCGGAACCAGCGCCCCTACATATACCAGCACAGGCAGTATCTATGTTAATCGTGCGGTAACTGCCGATTCTGCTACAGGTTCAGCCGGTAGTGTGGCCAACGCATTAACTATTGGTTCAGGTCTAAGTGGAGGTTCGTTTAACGGAAGTTCTGCAGTAACAATTACTAACCTAGGTGTAACATCTTTAACAGCAGGTGGTGGAGTAACAGTTAGTGCTTCTACAGGCAGTATAACATTAGGATTCACTACAAGTACACTGGTAACAACGGCTAGTAATTTAGCAGGTGGTACAGCAGGTTATTTTGCTTATCAAACCGGCGCTGGGGCAACAGCATTTGCTAGCACTGCTAGTATGTATGTCGGTAATGCAGCCGTAGCCAATATCTTAAATGCAGGTAATACTAGCACACAACAAGTCGGATATGCAGCCAATTTATTATCCGGTGCTGCTGGTAGTTTACCATATCAAAGTGCTGCCAATACTACAGCATTTTTATCGTTAAGCGGAACACAAAAATCATTATTAACAGCAGGTGCCAGCGCTCCTACATACGTAACACAAGTTCAAGCTACCAGTGGTACTGGTAGTTCAAGCGCTTCATCGGGACAAAGTTTAATTGTCACCGGTGGCGGATTAGGTGTAACTGGCGACAGTTATTTTGTTAATAATGTTGGAATTGGCGGTACATTGGTAGTATCTGGTGCTACTACATTCAGCGGATCTGTGACTTTTAATGGTACTGCTACTAATGTTCTAAGTAGTAACACATATTATACAGATAATTTATTAGAAATACACGTTCCACCGAGCGGTGTGAATGGACAATGGACTGTAGACGACGGCAAAGACATTGGTTTTAGGTTCCATTATTATACCAATTCAACAGATACCAATGCTGCATTAGTTCTTGATAATACAACTAAAGAACTGCATTGGTATAGTTCAGGTGCTGAAAGTGGATTAGGGGATTTTTCTAGCGCTCAATTTGGAACATTTAGAACTGGTAATATTGCTCTCACCAATACCACAGGTTCTGCTAGCACTACAACCGGTGCGCTAACAGTAGTAGGTGGAGCTGGTATCGGTGGTGGATTATATGTTGGTGGAACGGTTACTGCTACAACATTTGTTGGTGCATTTTCCGGAACATCCTCTAAGGCCACAAATATCGTTGGCGGAACGGCAGGTCAACTGGTATATCAAAGCGCCGCTGATACAACAAGTTTTGCCGGACCGGGAACAGCAGGACAACTTTTAGTCAGTGCCGGGACCAGCGCTCCTACTTATACCAATACAACAAGTATTCAAGTAGGATATGCTGCTAATATATTAGGCAACGGAGCAGGAAACGGGGCATTAGTATATCAAAGTGCTGCCAATACCACTGCTTTCCTTGGACAGGGATCAGCTGGTTGGTTATTGGTCAGTGCTGGTGCTGGATCGGCACCTGCATTTACCAGCACAGGTAGCATTTATGTTAACAACGCAGTTAGTGCAAATAACATTATTGGTGGTAGTAGTAATCAAATACACTATCAAACCGGTGCCGGCGCAACCAGTTTTATAACAGCACCTGTTAGTGCCAGCACATATCTAAGTTGGAACGGTACTGCATTTGCATGGGCTTCTACAGTAGGTCCGCAAGGACCGCAGGGAGTGACCGGACCACAAGGTGTAACCGGTGCTCAAGGACCACAGGGACCACAAGGCAATACTGGCGCACAGGGACCGCAGGGAGTCACTGGACCACAAGGACCACAGGGCAATACCGGTGCTCAAGGACCACAAGGACCACAGGGCAATACCGGTGCTCAAGGACCACAAGGACCACAGGGCAATACCGGTGCTCAAGGACCTCAGGGACCACAGGGCAATACCGGTGCTCAAGGACCTCAGGGACCACAGGGCAATACTGGTGCTCAAGGACCGCAGGGACCACAGGGCAATACTGGTGCTCAAGGACCGCAGGGACCACAGGGCAATACCGGTGCTCAAGGACCGCAGGGACCGGGTAGTCCATTATCTACTCAATTTACAATAACAAATACCACGGCGGCAACTTCAACTATCACCGGTGCTTTACAGGTAGCAGGCGGTGCTGGTATCGGTGGTAATTTGTATGTCGGCGGAGATATTGTCAACCCTATAGCTTCTGGGAATTTAATTTTTGGTAGCAGTTCTCTTAGTCCAGGATCCCCACAGATTATATTAGGAAGAGGGTCTTCCGGCGATACAAATTCTATTAGTGCTAATCAGGGCACTCAGTATGGTGGTATTAACACTAGCCTTAGGATTCTTGCCAATGGTTCAGGTGCAATTGATCTTGCAACATATAACGTAGGGTGGGGACCAACTGGATACGGTATTGCTCTGCGTGTTAACCCTAATAGGGATGTTCAATTATTTGGAACAAGTACCGCAACCTCGACCACCACCGGTGCTTTACAGGTAATCAATGGCGGTGTCGGTATTGGTGGAAACGCTATGGTGGGCGGGGCAATATCCGCAGGAACTGCCGCAGCAGGTGTACCAGGTGAAATTCGTGCTAGCAACGAAATCACAGCATATTATTCGGACAGACGACTTAAGGAAAATGTCCAAATCATTGACAACGCTGTAGTTAGAGTGTTATCATTAACAGGTATTACATATACACCAAATGCTCTAGCAGAATCTTATGGGTATGATAGAACTAAAAAGTTAGCAGGATTGTTTGCTGATGAAGTTAAAACAGTACTGCCGGAAGCAGTTCGTCCAGCACCATTTGATGATGACGGAGCAGGCGGAAGTAAATCGGGAGAAAATTACCAAACTGTACAATATGAAAAACTAATTCCGTTATTGGTAGAGGCTATTAAAGAGCAACAACAGCAAATTAACCAACTGCGAGAAACTGTTGCTGCCTTATCTAACAAAGGATAAACATTGTGGCAATTTTACCAGCAACAGGGGCAGCAATAGTAATGGGCCAGGTATATACAGCATTTTCAGGTGCTGGTCATACAGCTGGTAGCAATATTAAATTAAGTGCTACACTTGGTGTTAGTTACGGCGGGAAGACATTAGGTGCTCAAATTAGTTTTTCTAGCACATTTGGTGGTAAAACAACTCCCAATGCTTATCCTAACTAAAATGGTTAACAATGAAAAAATTAAACGTAGATTACATCCTATCACAAGTCCCAGCTGGCCCCAGCCGCTGGGAATTGGACAATATTGTTTATAATGACAGAACAATAAACCCAGAAACACTGCTAGCATTTTTACATAGAATTCAAGTTCTTCGAAATGAATATGAACCTTCGGAAGAAAAGGCAGCAGAATTGGCTATCCTTGAAGAACTAGCAGAAGATTTAGATCAAGACGAATGCTTAGAAATACTCAGCAAAGATGATGATATTGTAAGACAAAATTTTATCGAAAATCTAGCTCGTCGTGGTGCTATTGAAGTGCTGTGTAAAGAAAAGGTCAGCGAAGAAACCATGAACATGACCTGTAAACTCAGTCCAAGTGACTTTATCCTTACTGCTAAAAGAACACAAGACTTGATTAATTCCATTAGAGAATTAGTTATACAAGGAGAGACTTTAAGCAGAGATGTGGCGGGTGCATGAAAAAAAGTGTGTTTGCCACAAGTCAATGGTCGATTAAAAAAAGCAAACTGGCAATACTAGTTCCTACTAGAGATTTACTACACAGTGCTCACGCACTATGTCTTACTGAGATAGTTAAACTAAACACTATGAATGGTATAGACACACAGGTTATTATGGATGCCAGCACCATTCTTCTTACACAGAGAGAACGCCTTGCTACGTTTGGTAGAGATACTGGAGCAGAATATCTACTGTGGTTAGACAGCGACATAGTTGCTCCTGCCAGCACCGCATTGCGATTGTTGGCTCATAAAGAGCCCATTGTAGCCGCTAATTATATCAGACGACAATTGCCTGCTAAAGGTGTTGCCTATGAATCAATTGGAAATTGGGAAGATCCCTTACCTTTTGAGACTAGGGATGAATTAGTTCCTGTGGAAGGTGTAGGCATGGGCTGTATGCTGATGCGAGCAGATATATTTGACAGTATTCCTAAACCGTGGTTTGAGTTTGGGTGGAGCCCCGAAAGCAATGATCATCTTGGTGAAGATATGATACTTTGCCAAAAAATAGCACAGGCAGGATACACTGTTAAGATTGATACTAACCTTAGTATGGAATTAAGACACCTCGGAACCTGGGCGTTTGGTCCAGATTTGTTAAATTAAGTCTAATAATACTTCTAATTTTGCTCGTATTGTCTTATTATTGAAACTATTTTTAACACCTTGGTGTAATGGCTTAGGCCACGAGTTATAATTGCACCAAGCATATCCCTCATGCTCACTGTTTAATGTGGGAATAAATTCTTTATCTACTAATAATACATAGGTATTGTATTGAAAGTGCTGATCATTACTGGTAAACAGTTCTAACGGCACTATTTTTCTCACAGTGGGAGTACGTCCTACTTCTTCTTGTGTTTCTCTTATTAGTGTATCTACTGGAGTACTATCAGCAGGCTCTTTTTTACCTCCCACTAATCCCCAAGTACCTGCTGTTTTTCCTGAACTACGCAATAATAATAAAAAACGGCGAGTGTCTTTAGAAAGAAATAGTCCGCCACTGCATACAATACGATTTACAGTACTAGTCGCCATAGAGCTTTGTCGTAAACCCCCTCGAAACTCTTGCTCCATGATCCTTGATTCCATTTGTATTGAACACCTGTATACGAATTAGTTATGTAAATTACACTGGTAGCAGTAGTAGAATCGAATATAATATTCCATTGGCTACCATCCCATTCTATAATATCGTTAGCGTGAGCCTGTGGATCGGAGTTATCTGAATTTTTCCAAGCATCTGGACCGTCGTATCCTGTCTCCCCATATAGGTCATTTATATTAAGGTCTTCTAAGATCAAATATCTAGTGCCACTAACTCTACCACTGGGGTTAAATGTTTCAGGATTGATGATAGCATCCACTGTTCCTCTACCACTAATAATGGTATTGGTAGGTATAGTGTCGCTGTCAATGTTTAATGCCATACGTCTTTCGTCTACTGGATCAAGACTAATATAGGCAACTATTTCTGTGCCATCATCCTTCTTTAATCTTATTTGACTGATACCTGCTTTAAATGATCCTGGATATAAATCTAATATACTACGCCAAGAATTTTGATATGAAGGAACAGTGAGATCTATAAAATCATTTTGTCCATTTTGTGCTATCAAGGTAGCAACATTGTTCATTACTAATAAATCAAAGTCTCCCGGTGTTACTACAACATTGAGCAGTGTATCTCCTAGTGATTCTAACACAGCATCAGCATTGCTATAGTCATCTCTAATAACTCCTTGTTCTACACTGAATGCTGTGGTAATAATTTTGGTAATAATACCTAACTTCTTGACCTTAACTGGCGGTGTAATCCACACATGAGTATCAAACACCATATTCAATATATCTATGTTTTGTTCTAATCCCTGAGGTACAGTTTGACTTGTCCATGTCTGGCTCTTGAGAGTCAGTACACTAATACTGGTCCAATCAATATAATTGTCAGTTGTTTGTAATTCTAAACTGGGATTGAACAATACTGCTATCTGTTCCCATAGTTGTAGTTTTTGATCAGTATTGGTAGTCCAGAGATCTGCAGCAAATTCAGCAAGATATGGAACAGGCATCATACGTTCTACTGTATAATTACTACCTTGAGTGTTTAGATATTGATTACCGGCTGCATCTACTGCACGTTCTCTAATATTAACTGTGCTAACAAATGTAGGTTCCTGCATCCTAGCACGATCATATTGAAGATCTTTAATATAACAAGCAATAAAAGGTGCGCTAGGAATAGCGTTTTCACTGTTTTTATTCAATATTTGAGATACCTGACGATCCATATCACCGTATCGCACAGGAACACGAGTCAATTGTCCCTTGGCATCTTTCACACTGAAGTTGCTCATGATGCGCATGAACTGAGATAGATATCGTCTTACTTGGCCATCATAAAAGAAATCACTCATTTTAATTATCCGCCTTTGGACGCAATGCTTTACTTAGTGCCTGACGCTCCGGAACTACTTCGCCGTTGATTGTAGCGGTAGTATTATTATTGATAAAGGTCATTTTCTGTGTCTTCTTAACCTGTTGTCCAGCATATGCTCCACTGGCGGTATCGTCATTTCCTAGATTATTCAGTGTCATTCGCACATTATCTTCAAATTTTATCCAATGTCTACCATCATATCTATATAGCCTATTGGGCAAATAGTCTGTTCTTAAATAAAATTGTCCTTTAATAGGTGTAGATGGGAAAGATATACCAAATCCATATGCTGCTCCGTTAGGAGGAATCCCATCATCACTGAGATAATTCAAATAGTAATTTTTATTTGGAGTTTGTAATACCACACTAGCATCTAATACTTCTAATTCGGTACTGGCATCGGCATATTCTGTGCTGGCATCGGCAACATTAACTAATCCTGATTCTCTAGTAGGAACAACATACAAATTTGTTGTATTGTATCCACTGCTAGGAGCATCTTTTTCTGCCTCTGCAATGATTTGATCATTAATTTCAATACTGCGTTGATAGGAACTGAGCAGATCTTTTAATGTACTACCATTGCCTGCCCCAGCATCACTCTCCAGTATTTCTTTAAACTCTTGACTATCCACCATAGGCACACATTTAGCACGAAGCAAATGCGGATACCATGTTTGACTAAATCCTGCAGCAGGGCGACTAACATCCTGTATAACATAAAATCGTTTTAATGCTACCAAGTTATTATCCAGTGCGTATTCATCTTTGAGGTGTGGTAATTCTATTACATCCCCTGGCATGACTTTTCTTTGAATTGTATCCACGGTATTACGCAAATGGAAATGAATCAAGATGTTATCATTCTGTAAAAATAATCCAAATTGACTTAAATTAAAATCCAAGTCCTGCATGGTGTAGATACAGCGCATAACATAAACATCGGGGTCATAATGTCTATCTCTGTTTTCCATAAAAATCACATCCTGAATTCCTAGTTCTGGAATAGGATTGGTATTCACAGGAGTTCCTGGGGTGCTGGCTCCTTCAAGTGGATCAACTGGTCCTAGATATTTGTGTAGGTAAACGTCGGTTCCACCTACTTGAAATTCTTCGTTGATGATACGATCTAAGAAACGAAAATCTTTTCCTTTCTCCGGGCGGTATAAACTGAGTCTTGGCATAGTCTTGTATTTATTAGTATAAATATTCATATGAGCGACTCCTTAACCGAAAGACAACAAGTTATAGAATATATTCAAAGTATGCTGGGCGGCAGCATGGTCGATGTTGAATTAGAACCCAAAGATTACAACATTGCCATAGATCGCGCCCTGACTAAATTTCGACAACGCAGCAGCAACAGTGTTGAAGAAAGTTTTGGATTTATTACTACCATAACCGATACCAACGATTATATCATGCCGAAGGAAGTAATGGGTATTCGACAGTTATTTCGTCGCAGTATTGGTAGTCGCACAGGTGGCGGCGATGGTGGTAGTTTGTTCGAACCATTTAATCTAGCCTACTCTAATACCTATTTGCTAACATCTACTCATATGGGCGGGTTGGCTACCTATTACGCATTTGCCAGCTATCAAAAACAAGTAGGTAAAATGTTCGGTAGTGATATCAATTTTACATTTAACCAGACTACCAAGTTGTTGACGCTAATGCAGCGTCCTCGCAATGAGGAAGAATTACTAGTTTGGATGTATAACTATCGTCCAGACTTTAATTTACTACAAGACCCGCAAGCAAGACAGTGGTTATATGACTACAGTTTGGCCACTTGTAAACTTATGTTAGGCGAGGCACGTGAAAAATTTGCCAGTATTGCCAGCCCACAAGGTTCTACACAGTTAAATGGTGCTGCTCTCAAAGGTGAAGGCAAGGCTGAAATTGAAGTTCTTGAGCAAGACCTAATCAACTACAAGGACGGCGGAACCCCTCTTACCTGGGTAATTGGCTAAATTGTAATTGATTTTTTAACTAGACTGTAATATAATATTGCTATCTAATGGGAGAGCATATGATTATCGGTTTTGTAGGGTTTATCTCAGCCGGCAAAGACACAGCAGCAGACTACCTTGTAAATTATCATCAATTTAGGCGAGATAGTTTCGCCAGCACACTGAAAGACGCTGTAGCAGCAGTATTTGGATGGGATAGGACACTGCTAGAAGGTCGTACCAAAGAAGCCAGAGAATGGCGAGAACAAGTTGATACATGGTGGTCATTGCGTTTAGGTATAGCTAATCTTACTCCTAGATGGATTCTACAATATTGGGGAACAGAAGTCCTACGTGGAGCGTTCCACGACGAAATCTGGATTGCCAGTTTAGAAAATAAAATGCGCAAAACACGTGATAATATTGTTATTAGCGATGTGCGTTTTCCCAATGAGATTACGGCGATTAAAAATGCCGGTGGAAAGGTAATTAGAATTAAACGCGGGCCAGAACCTGAGTGGTATTATCACGCTGAAAATTATAATAAAGGCCCAAATGGAAATATGGGATGGGCACTTGGTCGTAAACGACTTGAAGATCTAGGAATCCATGCCAGTGAAACTGCCTGGATCGGTCAACCCATCGATCTTGAAATTGATAATAATGGATCTATCGAAGACCTGTTTACCACATTAGAATCAGTGGTTAAAAATCGGGAGTTAAATCGCCCTGACGCCAACGCACTCCATCTTGATGAAGTGTTCGCTGGCAATTAGCACAGACTGTTTTAAGATTGATAATTCTATTGTTGGTTAAGTTGCCATCAACATAAAAGACATTAAAAACCTCCGGGTGGCGACTTTTAAACCCGCAGCGATCACACTGGTCTCTTTTCTTATAACCTGACAATACCCATAGTGGTTTGGATTTTTCTAAACCACGAGCACAGTGGTCGCACTGGCTTCTGTAAAAGACACGCCCTTCTTTGCGGTAGTTAACGGCTACCGGACGTTGTTGACATTTCTTACATAATTTACGCATACGACTGCCCTTTTTGTGCCCTTTTCATATGTATTTAACCTAGAGATTTTTTAATATAGTGGCTAAATAATATGAAGTAAATCCATCAGGAGATCATACAAAATGGCTACACTACAATCACCAGGCACGCTCGTAACAGTAATTGACGAGAGTTTTTATACTCCGGCTGCTCCGGGAACCGTTCCTATTTTATTCGTTGCTACAGCACAAGACAAAACCAATCCAAGTGGCGGAACCGCGCAAGGCACCACAGCGGCTAATATCGGTAAAGTATATGTTATTACTAGTCAGCGCGATTTAGTAGATACATTTGGAACTCCAAGATTTTATACCGATGCCGCTGGAAATCCAATCCACGGCAACGAATTAAATGAATATGGTCTACAGGCAGCATACAGTTTATTAGGTGTAAGTTCACGTGCTTACATTGCTCGTGCCGATGTTGATCTAGGACAGCTAACTCCAACAACTGCTATTCCAAAAGGTAGTCCAGTTGCTGGTACATACTGGGTTGATAGCGATAACAGTCTATACGGTATATTTGAGTGGGACCCAACATTAAAAAGCAACAAAGGCGACTTTGTTCCTATAACTCCGTTAATAATTGATGATACTAATGTAGATACGGTTACTAATGATGGTAAGACTCCGGTTGCTGGAAGATTAGACGAAGCAGTTGGCGATTACGCTATGGTTGTAACTGCTGACAATGAAAATACACTATGGTACAGATCTACTTCTTCTTGGCAAGTAGTGGGCGGTGCTAATTGGATAAATTCTGCCTCTACTACTACTAACAAGACCCTAAAAATCAGCCCCCATACTGACTATCCAGATTTCACTTCTACAGCCACTCATACAGGTAGTGTTTGGATTAAAACAACAACTCCGGGCAATGGAGCAAATTGGAGTGTAAAATATTACAGTGGTTCGACTCAGACCTGGAGCACAGTATCTGCTCCAATCTATGCCAGTACACAACAAGCCCTACAAAAGCTAGACTTTACCGGTGGCGGAAAGAATCTAACAGTGGGCACTTTGTTTATCGAATCCAATTATGATCACGCAACTAATCCAGTTGCCGACTTTAAATTATGGAGACGGAACGGATCCGGTGCTACTGTTGTAACCAGCCCTGCCGCAACTACAACCAGCAGTGTTGCTACACAAAAATTTACTATTAGAGAAACATTAGCCAGTGGCACAGGTTGGGGGCCCACTGTAGAGATCACCGTTGCTCCTTGGACAACTGGGGCAAAGAATAGTGTTGCTAAGAATGCTGCGACAGCTATTATTGCTTCAACATTGACTAACATCTCTGCGTCCTACAACGATACCACTAACAAATTAACAATCAGTCATTTATTAGGTGGTGATTTTGAATATAAAGACGGAGCAGGAACACCACTAAACAATATCGGTATTAACACCGGCACAGGAATAACCAATGTGTATGCTTCTCCGGATAGCGCATTTGATTACCTAGCTTCTAACTGGAAGCCATTAAGCTATCAAGCTAAGACCACTGCCCCGTATACTACACCAGCAGATGGAAAACTTTGGTACGATGTTAACTTAGGTGAAGTTGATATTATGGTCCATACTGGAACCAATTGGTCTGGATACTTAAATGCTTACCCGGACACAGATCCAGCTGGCCCAATTGTATCTGCGCTCGAGCCTACTACACAAAGTGATGGCACAGATCTAGCTACAAATGATATTTGGGTCAGCACTGCCGATACAGATAGATATGGTAAAGATGTATATGTCTATGATGCTGATTCAAAGACTTGGAATCTACAAGATACCACAGATCAAAGCAGCCCAGATGGATGGGTATTTGCTAATGCTCGTTGGAGTACAGCAGGAGCCGATGAAGATCCGGCAACTATTGTAAATCTATTGTCTAGTAATTATGTAGATCCAGATGCTCCTGATCCTGACTTGTATCCAAAGGGTATTAGATTATGGAACTTACGCCGCTCAGGATATAATGTTAAAGAATATATGGTTGGCGCAATAGATGTTAATGCCAACAATGTTAGATATGACAATGAAAGTATGGAAGGTTATAACCCAAATCGCTGGACCTGTGTAAGCGGCAACAACGAGGACGGTAGCGGAGTGTTTGGTCGACTAGCTCAGAGAAAGTTTGTTGTTAGCGGACTAAAATCTTTCATCGATACAAACACCGCAATTAGAGATACCGATACACTAACATTCAACTTAATTGCCACACCTGGATACCCAGAGACTATTGCTAATATGGTTGCATTTAATACAGATATTGGTCAAACAGCATTTGTAGTCGGTGATACACCATTTAGACTAGCACCTAATGCCACCGATCTAGCAGCTTGGGGTAAAAACACTGCTAAGGCCTATGACAACGGTGAAGATGGATTGGTTACACACGATAATTATTTAGGTGTATTCTATCCAAGCGGTTACACTACAGATAACACAGGTAAGAATATTGTTGTGCCAGCAAGCCATATGATGTTACGCACCATTACTAACAGTGATGCTAAGAGCTATCCTTGGTTCGCACCAGCAGGAACACGCCGGGGCGGCGTCGATAATGCTACATCCGTAGGATATATTACAGGTGAAGGCGAATTTAAAACAGCAGCACTATATCAAGCGTTGCGCGATGTAATGCAAAATCCAACTGATAAGATTGCTATCAATCCTATCGCTACGTTGCCCGGTGTTGGACTAGTTAACTTTGGTCAACAGACTCGTGCCAGTGAGGCCAGTGCATTGGATCGTATTAATGTAGTAAGACTTGTAGCATATCTACGTAGACAATTAAGTATATTGGCCAAGCCATTCTTGTTTGAGCCTAATGATACACAGACACGTAGAGAGATCAAATCTGCTGCTGAAAGTCTATTAATTGAGTTGGTAGGCCAACGTGCTCTATATGACTTTATTGTGGTGTGCGACACTACCAATAATACTCCTGCAAGAATTGACCGTAGTGAACTTTATATGGATATTGCTATTGAACCAGTTAAGGCTGTAGAGTTCATCTACATCCCATTAAGAATCAAGAATACTGGTGAAATTGCTGCCGGAAAATAATAGGTAAATAATAAGAATAAAGGAGCATCCAGATGCCAATCGCAAGTTTAAATAGATTTACAGTGCCATTATCAACAAATCAAAGTAGCAATACTCAAGGTTTGTTGATGCCGAAACTGAGATATCGTTTTCGTGTTACGTTCGATAATTTTGGAGTTGCCGGCGCACCCAGTACAGAAATGACCAAACAGGTTATGAACGCAGGAAGACCTGACGTAAGTTTCGAACAAATCGCATTAAAAGTTTATAACAGCACTGTTAAATTAGCAGGACGTCATAGTTTTGCTGATACCAAAGTAGTTCTACGTGACGATGTTACAGGCGCGGTTACTAGAAAGGTCGGTGAACAATTACAGAAGCAATTTGATTTCTATGAGCAAAGTGGCGCAGCATCGGGTGTTGATTACAAGTTCAGAATGCGTGTTGAAATTACCGATGGTGGTAATGGTGCTTACGAACCAACCAGTTTAGAAAGTTTTGAATTCTTAGGATGTTTTATTAAACAGGCAGCTTATCAAGGTGGCGACTATAACAGCAATGATCCAATGGATATTTCATTAACCATCAGTTACGATAACGCTATCCAACTAAATCGTCCAGGCGGAGATCGCACTGGATTAGGTGTAGATGTAGGACGCACAATCCGTACATTGGCACTGGGCGGTTAATAAATCGTTTTTATCAAACAAGGCCTGGCTTAAAAACCAGGCCTTTTTATTTGACTAAATATTAGTATGAGTAATGCATTTACAAATTTCTTAGGTGGTATAGCTGGCGGATTGTTAGGCAAGAGCGATGGTGATCTCAGAGATTATCAACATGCCAATCGCTTGTATGTTCAAAATAACTACGATCGAGCCCCTAAGGTAGGGTTTTTATATTTTGTAAATTTTAATATTAATAAAGAAATTATCAATAAATTAGATCCTGCATATATAACAAGGGGTCTTAATGATATAGGATTTTTGGCTAAAAAAGTCGATCTTCCTAGATTTAAAATCAGCACTGAAACACTCAATCAATACAACAGAAAAACTGTTATACAAACCAAGATCTCATATCAAGATATCAACATTGATTTCCACGATGACAATAATGATGCCACTACAAATCTCTGGAAAAACTATTATAACTATTATTACGTAGATGGCAAATACGGACAAACCAAAGCAGCAGATGGAAGAATTTTAGAATTTACAGATACAAAATACGGTGTTAATGACTTTGCATATGGTTTAGATAATTTTCAAAATGCAAGTTTTTTTGACAGTATAGATATCTATATATTGCATAAAAAACGTTTTACACAAATTACATTGATTAATCCAAAAATATCCGATTGGAATCATGATAGTTTAAGTCAAGAAGAATCAGGCAAAATATTAGGTAATAAAATGACCTTGGCATATGAAGGTGTTGTATATAGACAAGGTAAAATCAAGAAAAACGATGCATCTGGAAGGTTTAGTGCTGTATATTACGACAATACCCCGAGCCCACTAGGAACAGGCGGCAAAGGAGTATTAGGCGCAATTGCCGGTGCCAGTGATATATTTGGCGAAGATGGAACGCTGGCCAATGCCAAAACACCACTAGATTTTTTAGGTGTTGCATTACAAACAAAAGATTTAGTAAAAAGCGTTAGTCAGCTTAATAAAGCAGGATTAAGACAAGAAGGTTATAGCATATTATCCGGGGCATTGGGTAATATAGTAGCAACAGGTAATCAACCTAACAGTGTTAAAAATGATATCAACACTGGACTAACCATTGCCGGAACTGCGGTACAAGAAACTTATATTAAAGCCAAGGCTGTAATTTTTCCAAGAACATAAAATATGGCAAATATCTATAGTAACCTTCCAATAAAAACTACAACCAATCAAAATGCTACTATATTGGCATTTGATACTTATTACGAAAAACCTCTCGAATTAGATACCAACACATTCGAAGCAATGAAATCATTCTTTACCGGTAGAGGATTTGAAGTCAGTGCTGCTGAGTCAGTGGTTTTAATTATAATTAAACAGGCCAAGAAAGACAGATATAATCCTATGGAGATATTGGACACTCTAAAAGGATTAACCAATGTAGAGATCAGCGCATTGGTGTCTGAAATTGTTAACAACAATAGAATAAAAACCAGTTTCTTAGGATATGGACTGGCTTTTGAGCCCACAATTGAGGTAGCAAGAAATATTCTACCATGAGTTTAAAATTCAGTCAAGGAATTTTTACACCCAAAAACCCTGAAAAATATGTAGGGTCTCGACTGCCATACTGCCGCAGCAGTTGGGAAACTACCTTCTGTATGTTTTGCGATAACAATCCTAGTATTCAACAATGGGCCAGCGAACCAGTAAAAATACCCTATCGTGATCCATTAACTGGTAAACAAACTGTTTATGTTCCAGATTTTTTAATATCCTACATAGATCGTAATCAAAAGAAGCACGTAGAAATGGTAGAAATCAAACCGGCCAACCAAACACTAAAAGAACGTGTAGGAAAGAATCCATATAACCAAGCACAGTTTGTTAAGAATCAAGCAAAGTGGGCATCGGCAGCGGCATGGTGTCAACAACAAGGAATAAAATTTAGAGTAATAAATGAATCGGATATTTTTGTCGGAGCCGCAGGTAAAAAAAGATAATTAAAATTATGACTAAACGACTAGAAGAAATCTTAAACATTGAACCCGATACCAAGCCCTATATTGATCCTAAGGATGTTCCTCCACCTGCTCCTATTATCAGTCTAGAAGATCGCCTAGAAGAATTTGATAAAATTGCCGCCGCATTACCTAGAGTTAAGGGACTCGGTGATATAAGTGATGCCGAACTAGACGCACTAGCAGGCAAAGCAGAACAGGCCTACGACGACCTAATGGATTTAGGAATGAATGTAGATCCACGATTTGGTGCTCGTATGTTTGAAGTAGCAGCACAAATGATGAATGCTGCCATTACAGCCAAAACTAATAAGATTGATAAAAAACTAAAGATGGTTGATCTACAGTTGAAGAAGTTGGCTATAGAGAAAAAACACGGTGGAGACAGTGCCACTGTAGAAGGCGAAGGATACATACTTACAGATCGCAACAGCATCTTGGAAAAACTTAAGAATTTGAATAAATAACTACACTATGAAAACATTCAAAGAATATCTATCTGAAGGTAAAAAACAATACGATTTTCGTGTTAAAATCGCAGGTGATGTCACTCCTGCCCAAGAAGATCAACTAAAGTCACTATTGGGTAGATATACGCTCAGTGGTTTTAAGAAAACTACTAAAACACCTATTCAAGAATTACCGCTGGATTTTCCACACGTTAAAAATGCTGAAGTTAATATCTATGAAGTTACATTAGACTATCCTACTACACAATATGAATTAACTGAATATCTCAGTGCAGAACTTGGATGTGGTAAGCAGCATTTGGTTGTGCGTCGTCCGGGCGAGCCCAGTGAAGAATATCAGGAACCGGTTGAGAAGCGTGAAGGTGCGTTGCTAAACGACCCTGATTACAAAGAAGCAGGAACACCTCAGTTTGAGGATTATTACGGCGACAAATACAATAGTGGATTTGTTAAAGAATTAAATGATCTACTAAAATTAGAGCGTAAGGCTAGAGGTGAGCAGATCCCTACAGAAGGCACTGTTAAGTACAGCACCGATAGTGATGGCAACACAGCCAGTATTTTAAAAACTGCTCCCGATCCAAGGAAATAAAATTATGCAAATGATCGATCTAATGCAAAGATTGGCCGAATTAGACGCCGGCAATCCTAATGTAATTCGCGAAGGCCAGGATAGTCCTACTCTACAACAATTAAAGGCTATGCTACAGAAATATAGCGGCACACCATTTATATTTCAACTAAACAAACGTATTGCCGACCAACAGTGGAGAGAGGCCAACGGTAAAGGTGATCCAGTTGATGCTTCCGGCCGTCCAGTTCCTGTGTTAAGCCCTGAAGAATTTCAAAAAAAATATCCTACATACCTTAAAACGGGAGAAAAACCTGCTCCTGCTACAGATGGAAAGAAAAACTGGTTAGTTACACCCGATGAGGCAAAAGCATCTCAAGATGCAGAAGCAGCAGCACAATTTACACTAAAAGAAAATGCCGAACTGGCCGAATGCGGCATGATGCCCATGCCTGGCATGGGAGGACAACCTCACACTCCTGCCAGTATTTCTATGACAGCTAACAGTGGTCCAGAACTCAGTGGCATGCTAGCAGATATTATGAAACTGGCCGGTGTTCATCAGGTTGAGCCAGCACATCTAGGCATAGAACACGAACCAGCTGTGCTAACTGCCGAACCTTCTATGGATCTTGACCACGATCATAGCAACGGCGAAATCATGCGCAGTGTAATGGACAAAATGAATCCAGACATGGACGACGAGGAAGAAACAGACGAAGGTATGTGGGATAATAGTCCAGCAGATACAGAACCACCAGCACCCTTTGATGCTAATGAATTTGCTCATCGTGAGAATCAACCTGGTCAAGGTGATCGTATGGACGGCGACAAACCTAAAGGGTTTCCGACCATGGAAGAACAGTTGATGGCAGACTGGAAACAGTTTATGACCGAAGGTGTGGCGGAAGGCGAAGATTGGACCGGGTCATTGTATGATCCCGACTGGTTACCAAAAGGTAAAAAAAAACCTAAACTATCCGATATAAAAGTAAAATTCCCTCCCAAAAAACAAGAACCTAAACAGCAAGGTGTGGAACCTAAACAGCAAGGTGTGGCGGGAGGATCTAAGAGTACAAAAACATACAATGATGGCATTGAGGACTCAATCGAACTACTGAAAACTTTGAGTGGTAATAGTATTGACTACATCATCGATCGGTTGCAAGATTATCAATACGCATATGAGAAGAAGCATGGTGTGGCGAAAGGCACCGGGCGTATGGAAACATACAATGATGGCATTGAGGACTCAATCGAACTACTGAAAACTTTGAGTGGTAATAGTATTGACTACATCATCGATCGGTTGCAAGATTATCAATACGCATATGAGAAGAAGCAAGGTGTGGCGGAGGCTGCTAAATGGCGTCATGACGATTTAGAAGATAAGACCTGGCGTTCAGCAGATTGGGACGATGGTGATTTATCCCCAGGAAAAATACAGATTGATCGTCATGGAAAAGATGTAGATGATTCTGGAGATGAACTAAACGCTCGCCCGGGAATGTGGGGCGGAAAGTATAAGCGTATGACTAAAAAAGGCACGCCTACTCAGCATGAACTTGGTATGCAAAATAATACCAAGATGCGTATGAAAATGCAAAACAAACAAGGTGGATTGACTGGACCCAAAGGTAGACTACCTGAAGAGTAAGGTGTGGCGAAAGATTAAAAATTTATAGTCTCATCCAAAAAGCCTCTTCGGAGGCTTTTTTTATGTAAATAAAATTATGGCCAAGAAAGAAAACGAATACAAACTGGTTAAAACACCATACAGTCAGATTCAATATACTGAACAGATGATTGAAGAACTGGCGAAATGTAAGGACCCTGTCAACGGGCCGCATTACTTCCTAGACAATTTCTTCTATATACAACACCCAGTTAAGGGTAAATTAAAATACGAAGCATTTGAATATCAACGCAGACTGATTGACAGTTATCACAATCATAGATTCAATGTAAATCTACTACCAAGACAAACAGGTAAAACCACTACAGCAGCCGGTTATCTACTGTGGTATGCTATGTTTGTAGATAACAGCACCATACTAGTAGCAGCACATAAGCACACAGGCGCTCAAGAGATCATGTTGCGTGTTCGATATGCTTACGAACTGTGCCCTGATCATATTCGCGCAGGTTGTACCAGTTATAACAAACAAAGCATTGAGTTTGATAACGGCAGTCGTATTGTAGCGCAGACCACTACAGAAACAACTGGTCGTGGTATGTCATTATCACTACTATACGCAGACGAGTTTGCGTTCGTGCCGCCTAACATCGCTAGTGAATTCTGGACCAGTATTTCACCTACGCTGGCCACTGGTGGTAAGGCTATTATTACCAGCACCCCTAACAGCGACGAAGATCAGTTCGCACAGATATGGCACGAAGCCAATAAACGATTTGATGAACATGGCAACAGCACAGAAGTAGGCAAAAATGGATTCTTCCCATTCAAAGCACACTGGAGCGAACATCCTGAACGTGATGAAGAATGGGCCGAAGTTGAACGCAGTCGTATTGGCGAAGAACGATTTAGGCGAGAGCATGAATGTGAATTTTTGGTTTTCGATGAAACACTTATCAGCAGTATTAAATTGGCCGGTATAGAAGGCCGTGAACCTATAATGAAAATGGGTCAATGTCGTTGGTATAAAAAGATCAATCCTAAACACACTTATCTAGTAGCACTGGATCCTAGTCTCGGAACAGGTGGCGATCCTGCGGCTATACAGATTATGGAATTACCCAGCTTTGATCAAGTGGCAGAATGGCATCATAACCTTACTCCTATACAAGGACAGGTAAGAATACTGAGAGATATTTGTAATCATATTAATAGCGAGTGTGCAAGAAAAGGTGTTACGCCTAGTTTATATTACAGCATTGAAAACAACAGTGTAGGTGAAGCAGCATTAGTGGCCATGGAAGAAATAGGCGAGGAAAGTGTTCCTGGATTATTTCTCAGTGAACCAGTTAAACGTGGTCATGTGCGTAGATTCCGCAAAGGATTCAATACTACACATACCAGCAAAATATCAGCCTGTGCTAAATTAAAGCATTTAATTGAAAGCAATAGAATGACTATCAATAGTAAGCCTCTGATCAGTGAGCTTAAAACTTATGTTGCTAAAGGTATTAGTTTTGCTGGTAAGTCCGGAACTAATGATGACTTGGTTAGCAGTGTATTGCTGGCTATACGCATGGCCATGACACTGCAAGAATGGGATCCTAGTATATACGATAAACTAAGAGAAGAAGCCGAGGACGAGTGGATTATGCCCATGCCTATATATGTAAATACATTTTAACATAAATAACAGTTATGAAAGCCATTCAGATAATCAGTCAAGATGTATTTGACAAAGTTCGCAGTCGTTTCAGTAATTTAGAAATGGGCGACGAGACCGGTGCTGTGACCATTGATCCGGCACAAGCACGTTTTTTTGATTTTGACTTTATTCACGAAGGTAATAACCTAGGTCGTGTCAGTATCAGTCTAAATGATCTAGGTAGTCTCAAAGTTTATTACAGTCAAGGTATTACAGAAAATCAAGATGATCCCCTCAAACAGACTTGGTACGATTTCTTAAAAGAAATGCGTTTCTTTGCCATGCGTAGACTGTTGAGATTTGATACTAGAGACATTGCCAAAAACAACCTTGACAAAAATGATTTCCAGCATCTAGCTGCGACCCAAGGCCCTAAGGAAGAAGAACCTATGAACACCGTAAATGAAAGCCGTTGGAACCACAAGAGTTCGCGCAAAACCAGCCGTGCTGTCCAAGGACGCACTGAAGTCATTGTAAGACATCACAAACCAGTAGACGAAGATTTTGCTGGTTCGCGTAGCCAACGTAAAAACATCAAGGCAATTTTTATTCAAAATAGAGATGGTGAGCGTTTTAAATATCCGTTCATCCATCCAGCAGGCGCATTTGCCATGGCGCAACACGTAGATCACGGTGGCATCCCACATGACCCAGCAGGCCGTGCTATTATTAAAATGAGCGAGGAAATTGCTCAACTAGGCGAATTTCAAAGAAAAGTTCAACATCAAACACTACACGACGACGCTACAGGAATAAAAGAAAGGGCTGTAGGCCGACTTACAGAATTAAAATCGAAAATTGCTGCAATAGGCAAGCGTCAATATTATGAAAATTGGTTAGCAGAATTTAACGAGCAAGAACAATTAGACGACGACATGATGGAACTTGATGCTGTCACAATGGAAGACTATAAGAGTAAATTTACACAGAAAAATTTCCAAGAAGAACTTACACAATATTTCCCATTAATACATCGCATCATGAGCGAAAAGATTGAATTAGAAGATCTAGTCAAAGAAGAAGATGATACAGAAGATGAAGAAGATGACAAAGAAGTTAAAGAAAGCATATTTAAAGAATTTGAAGATTGGGCAGACGCAACAGAACGCGGCGAACTGACTGACGATCAAGTTGAGGCAATCAAACAGGCATTAGAGCAACTACCCGAACCATTGCAATTAGGCCCCAATGGAGAAACAGCCATTAACTTTTTTAGCGAACTAGGCTTAGATGACGAAGAACTAAATCAAAATTTTGAAGATGAGGCAAGAATTGATAGTGAAGCAGATCCAATGGAAGATGTATTTGTTCCTTGGGCAAAAGAAAATCAACCCAGCTTATTAGATAAACTAGGCATTAATTATACAGATAAAGAAGGCGAATCACCTGAACCTGCGGCAGCAGTTGGAGCAGAACAACCGGCTCCGGCACCTGCCGCACCACCTGCTCCGGAGCCAGGTACAGAGCAGCCTACCGCAGAAATGACACAACCGGAAGGCCGTGGCACCGCTACGGTCCATGGTATCATGTCGGCAGAGAATGATGAAGGTATGTGGACCAACAGCACCATGACAGCAGAAAGTCGATCGGGTATGGTTCAAAAGATTGCCGAAATCGTTAAGAGTCGTTTTAATGAAGACAATCCCGATGTGGGCGCATTTAGAGATCCAGAGAACATTGCCACTGAAGTTAAGAAAGAAATTTCTGAAAAATACGGCGAAGAAATGGGAGAACGTGCTCGAGAAATGGCCGAGCAATTTATGGAAAAACTCACACGACGTTGGGCTAAAAAACACGGCAAAGTCAATGATGTAGATGGACTGGCTCGTATCAAAGAACTCAGCGGAATGCCCGCTGAACCAGAAATGGACGAAGGCGCAATGAGCGAAAGAGATATTGATTTCCAAAATGACCTACCTGAAATGATTGCTGCACTCAAGAGCAAAAAGGTTAATGCCGGAGATATGCGTCGCCATTTTGGCAGCAGTTGGAAGCACTTAGTCGGTATGACACCTACATTTGCTGGTAAGAATCCTACCAGATCTGAAATATTAAAAACAGCAATGGAAATGCAAAGCGAGTACGAACCGGCGGATCCATATGCTGATGATTACGCCCCTGGTCATGGCGACGGTGCCCACGATGATATGGACAGTGCATTTGATCAAGCACGTGAACGTGGCGAAATGGAAAGCATGTTGAAGTTGGCCGGATTGAAATAATTAGGCTATTTTGAGGTTGCGAGATAAATAAAAGTAGCGTATACTTACGTATATGCTACTTTTTTCTTTTAGTCAGTGGGCTAGAAGAAATGGCATAAAATTAGGCATAAACATTAAGGAGAATATATTATGGCTACTCTTGCAGAAATTCGCGCTAAACTTCAACAATCCAGTCAGCAAACCGTTAGCACTGGAGACAACGCAATTTATCCACATTGGAATATCCAAGACGGACAAACTGCTACCGTTCGATTCCTTCCGGACGCAGACTCAAACAACACTTTTTTCTGGGTTGAACGCAACCTAATTAAACTGCCTTTTGCCGGCGTTAAAGGCGAAACTGGTGGTAAACCTGTACAGGTCCAAGTGCCTTGTATGGAGATGTGGGGCGAGACTTGCCCTATTCTTACCGAAGTTCGTCCATGGTTCAAAGACAAGAGCCTGGAGGAAATGGGTCGTCGCTATTGGAAAAAGAAATCATATCTGTTCCAAGGCTTTGTAGTTGACAGCAAACTGGTCGAGGACAAGACTCCAGAAAATCCCATCCGTCGCTTTATCATCGGTAGCCAAATCTTTAACATTGTTAAGAACGCACTGATGGACAGTGAGATTGAAGAACTGCCCACCGACTATGTTCGTGGACTGGACTTTAAGATCGTTAAAACCAGCAAAGGTGGCTATGCTGACTACAGCACAAGCAACTGGGCTCGTCGTGAACGTGCTCTAAATGAAGCAGAACAGGCTGCTATTAAACAGTATGGTCTGTTTAATTTGTCAGACTTCCTGCCTAAAAAGCCAGGTGCAGTTGAACTCAAAGTCATGAAAGAAATGTTTGAAGCATCAGTTGACGGTGAAGCATTTGACATGGATCGATGGGGTGCTTACTTCAAACCCGCAGGTATGGGTGGTGGCGGTACTGCTACCGGTTCCAAAGGTGGGGCAGCAGTAGAGGACACTGACATCCCTTTTGAGGCTGCGGCAGCAACACCCGCTAAAGTTGTTGCTACACCGAAACCAGTAGTCAAGGAAGAAGAGCCTGCTGCTGAATCGGGTGCCGAAGCCAGCAGTCGTGCCGCAGACATTATTGCTATGATTCGCAAACGCCAATCAACTTAATAGGAGATTGATATGACTAAAAAAACAATCTCTACCATTGGCGATAAACTTGCCAAAGTATGCGATTCATTCAGTGTTAACATGTACGACAATGGCTACTTGTTTGAAATCTCAGGCCGTGATGAGGATGGGGACTATAAGTCTGTAAAGATTATAGTCAGTGATTTATCACAACTGACTGCTCTAGTACAAGAAGCCACAGAAATGCCAAGGGACGACTGATATGGGTAAGGCTTTTGATATTACAAAATTTCGCAAAAGCCTTACCAAGTCTATCGAAGGACTTGGTATTGGTTTTAATGATCCTACTGATTGGGTAAGCACAGGTAACTATGCTCTTAACTACTTGATCAGTGGGGACTTTTTCAAAGGAATTCCACTGGGCAAAGTCACTGTGTTTGCTGGTGAAAGTGGTGCTGGTAAGAGTTATATCTGCTCCGGCAACATTATTCGTCACGCACAAGAACAAGGCATTTATGTTGTTCTTGTAGATACAGAAAATGCTCTAGACGAAAAATGGCTACTAGATTTGGGCGTGGATACTAGCGAAGGTAAACTGCTCAAACTCAATATGGCAATGATTGATGATGTGGCAAAAACCATTCATGAGTTTATGAAAGAATACAAGGTCATGCCCGAAGATGAGCGTCCTAAAGTTCTTTTTGTCATTGACAGTTTGGGAATGTTGTTGACTCCGACAGATATTAATCAGTTCGAAGCAGGTGACTTAAAAGGCGACATGGGTCGTAAACCCAAAGCACTGACGGCACTGGTTCGCAACTGTGTTAATATGTTTGGTAGTTACAACGTAGGAATGGTTTGTACCAATCATACCTATGCCAGCCAAGACATGTTTGATCCAGATGATAAAATTTCAGGTGGTCAAGGATTTGTCTATGCTTCCAGTATTGTTGTTGCTATGAAAAAACTCAAACTCAAAGAGGATGAGGATGGCAACAAAGTCAGTGATGTTTTAGGCATTAGATCGGCCTGTAAAATCATGAAAACTCGTTATGCTAAACCTTTTGAAAGTGTTCAGGTTAAAATTCCCTATTCAACCGGAATGAGTCCCACTAGTGGGCTTGTTGATCTTTTTGAAAAGATGGGGATCTTGACAAAGAGCGGAAATAAGCTACAATATGTTAGCAAGAAGACCGGGGAAATCAGCAGTGAATTCCGTAAAAACTGGACAGAAGATAAATTAATGACAATCATGTTGGAATGGGATAATTCGATTGTAACCAGTCCTGTAACTGCCGAAGAAATTGAGGAATAAAAAATGGAAGAAGATCTAATCATTGAAATTTGGGACACTTTTAAAGAATATGTTCCAGAAAAAAATCGTGATAATGCCGCATCGCATTTTGTCGATTTTCTCATCGGTCGTGATGTAGAAATGAGTGTAATTGAAGGCTTGTCTGGCTTTGATCCTCACCTTGATACTGCCATTGAAACTGTTATCAACGAAGAAAACGGTTACGATAGCGATAAAGATGAAGACGATGATTGGGAATACGAGGAAGATGAGGATTATTGATGACTTGGTATAGCCGAGTTAGTAGAGATATCGCACACCTTCCAGACTGTTTAACTTACTTTTACAACGAACTAGATAAGGCCCGCCAAGAAGTCAAAATCCACGGTATTGTGGAGCGGGCTTCGGCGGCCTTGCCTGGTATTGTTGAACATAGATTTAATCAACTTCAAGAAATTGAGGCTGTGCTAGAATATCTTAACATCGAACTACGCCGTGTACGATCTAAAGCATTTAGAAAGTATTTGGAAAACTATCAACGAGCCCTCAGTAGTAGAGATTGTGAAAAATACGTGGAGGGCGAAGCAGATGTAGTTGATATGGAAAAAATTATCAACGAATTTGCCATGCTGAGGAACCAATGGTTGGGCATTATCAAAGCGTTGGATATCAAAGGCTACCAGATCAACAACATTATTAAACTTAGAGCCGCCGGACTTGAAGACATTGCTCTTTAAACAACTCTACTGTATAATAAACAAATGAATATTGAAGATCTTGTGATTTTTTCTGTTAGAAACGGCATCCCGTTAAATTCTTGGGACAGTCGTCTAGTGAACAGTATATACGAACAGATCATTTTTAAAAATAGCCTGACCGAAAAGCAAGGCGCTGCCATGGTAAAGATTCTAAAACGATACCAATCAGCGATTTCTGCTCAAGCAGGTCAGGATATTTCACAATTTTTGGAAAATCCCTCATATCGCTTGGGTATTAGAAAAGTCAACACGATCAAACGCATCACCATAGTTGATCACGATCAATACGGTAAAGCAGTGCAGGTAGAATTTCCATTCGATCAAAAAATTATTGAATCCATTAAAGATAAAAAAAACATTAATCATGCAGGTCAATGGAATTCTGAAAAAAAATCCTGGATTTTTCCCCTAAGCGAATATAGCATTGCACATTTGACAAAAATTGCCCAAGAAAATGCATTTGAAATGGACACAGAATTTAGTTCCTATGCAGAACAATATAATACAATTGTCAAAAACATAGAGCAATACATACCCATACTAGTGGCAGAAAATGATGGGGTAAAAATTCGCAATTTTGATGAAAAATTGGTGAATTTTTCGCCTGAAAATATACTAAAATCTGTCTTTGAGGCAAGAAAATTAGGAGTTTTGACCTGGGGCGAAAACATTGAGGAATACCTTAAAACCGACGATATTAGCGAAACCACTAGAAATTTCTTAAAAAGCGATCCCAGTGAAGATTTCCATATCAACAGTGAAAAATATGACATTTTTTCACTGGCTGACATTGTGATCAATATGACGCCAACACTGTTTATTATTCCCGGTGGCAGCGAATTGGAAAAATTACAGGCCTGTTGCGAATTCTTAAAAAATATCGGAATTGATTCGAGTAAAATTAGTGTGATGTTTAGACTACCAAAAGAAACCCACGAAAATTTCAATAATTTTGTGAAAAATTCCGGTTTGAACAATCCTATCACAGATACTACCTGTGCTGTGTTTGTTAGCGGCAAGTTTCCTAAACCTGTACTTAAATCTGGAATTAAATTTCACACAGTGATCAATTTAGGCTTTGATAACGTGCATTACAGCCTGAGAGATTTTGTGAAAAATCACGAAAATTTGGTATACTACACCGAAAAAATCAACCCCAAGCAAATGGAATTTACATGGCTTCTTGCAAAGTAATAATCAAAGACGAAGTCAATGTTAAGATTGAAAATCTCGATCTTGACACTCGTAAAGCACTGGTCAAAAAATTCAAATATGAAGACCCTAGTGCCCGTTTTCGCCCCAGTTTTCGCCTGGGTCGCTGGGATGGCAGCATCAGTTTCTTTGGACTGGGCGGAACCACTTACATGAGCATGTTGCCCCAAGTATTAGAGTACCTAGAAGGTCGAAATTTCTACATTGAACTGGAAGATCACCGCAGTGCTATCAACCTGGATTTTGAGGCTATTGACACTGATTTTTGGGGGGATCTGACTTGGCCAACCGGACATCGTTTTGCTGGACAACCTATCAGATTACGTGAAGATCAAGTGGATGTTATCAATATGTTTCTCAAACATCCACAATGTATTCAAGAAATTGCTACTGGTTTTGGCAAAACCATTACTACCGCAACTCTGAGCAAAATCTGTGAAAAATTCGGTCGTACAATTACCATTGTTCCTAACAAAAGTCTAGTGGAACAGACTGAAGAAGATTTTATTAATTGTCGTTTAGACGTAGGAGTTTACTACGGAGACAGAAAAGATCTAGATCGAACTCACACAATCTGCACTTGGCAAAGTCTTAATATTTTAGACAAAAACAGCAAGAATTATGACGACATTGCCGCCTTCAAATTAGAAGAATTATTAGACAATGTTCAGACAGTTATGGTGGATGAAGTCCATATGGCCAAGGCAGAAGTGTTGAAAAACCTACTGACTCGCAACTTGTCGCAAACCCCGATCAGGTGGGGATTGACTGGAACTATTCCCAAGGCTGAACACGAATTTCAAGCCATCAAAGCCAGTCTAGGCGAAGTGGTAAATCGTGTTCAAGCACATACATTACAAGAGTCCGGAGTGCTGAGTCAATGTCATGTAAATATTGTTCAGACTGCCGAATGGAAAGAATTTCGTAGCTATCAAGAAGAATTAAAATACCTGGTCTGTGATGAAGTCAGAATGACTTATATTGCTGGATTAATCAGTCGTATTGCGGAATCTGGTAATACGCTGATACTGGTAGACAGAATTGAAAGTGGTAAGTTTTTGGTTGAAAATTTACCAGATAGTGTTTTTGTATCCGGCGAAGTCAAAACAAAAAACAGGAAAGAACACTATGACGAAATCAAAACTGCCGACAATAAAATTATCGTGGCCACTTATGGCGTTGCTGCCGTCGGTATTAATATTCCCAGGATTTTTAATTTGGTCCTGTTGGAACCAGGAAAAAGTTTTGTGCGAGTTATTCAAAGCATTGGACGAGGAATTAGAAAAGCCGACGACAAAGACTTTGTACAGATCTGGGACATAACAGCCGCAGCCAAATACGCAAAACGGCATCTCACAGATCGTAAACGCTTCTACAAAGAAGCACAATACCCCTTCACTATTGAAAAAGTAAAATACCAATAACATGCAAATACTCACCCTTGAGAACAAACTGTTCAGCCTAAATGATTTACCAGACGAGATTGAAGAAGATCTACGTTTCGCTGTGCTAGACAACAGCGACAGCAGCAATCCTGATCATTTCTTCATCCCCCTAATATTTCTTGAAAGTTTTACAGGACCAGCAGTTGTGCTGAAAATTGGAGATCATGAGTTGGCCATGCCGTTAGACTGGTGTACTATTGTAGGAGATCCCGAAGGCCCGGAAATGGAAGTGCTACCACTGACCAGTTTAAACGATCGCGGGTTCAAGACATTTTGTTTCAATCCATTAGGCAGTTATAGACCGGAGTTTCTTGACATTGACATTATCGATGTTTATCAAGATGTTAAATGGTATTTTCCTAAGATGAAACCGGGACAATTGCTGTGTACACCACTGCATCCTGGTCCTAACCCAACTTGTGCATATTTTGTCAAAGAAGTTAGCCGTCAAAGCGAACTAGTCAGTTATTCGGCCTGTTGGTAGTATGAAATACGTGTACGAAAGCCCGGACAACGGCGAGACTGTGTATAAAAGAAAGGTTGGCGAAACAGAACGAGAATTGCACTCGGTGAGCGAACGAAGAAAAAACTTAATCAACGAAATACGAGAAAATCAATTGTGGGGTGATATTCATCGAGCAGCCCTAACCAATCCTGCTTTACAAGAAGCCCTGGATCGTGTTAAAATAATATACTACTTGAGTAAAGACAATGGCCGCGGCAAAACTTGATATCAAACGTGAACTATCAGCAGTGGATAATAGAAACTATGATTTCTATAACAACCTCACCGACGAAGAAAAACGAGCATTCAGTCCTTATATACTGATGCGTTATGTGTCAAATACCACAGGTGATCGTGATATACAAGAATGGTATTTAGAAAATACCAATGAATTTGTCAATAAAAATCATTGGACTCTAAGCAAAAATCACAAGGGTCTACTGTGGAAATTGTTTGCTGCCACAGGCGGCGGATCATCAACCTATCATCCTTATCTAGCAGGAAGTAAAAAAGAAAAAGTCAGTAAATTTGAAAATTTACTAGCTGAAATGTATCCTGCTAAAAAGATAGAGGATATCAAACTATTGGCCAGTCTAATGACCGCAGAGGATCGACTGGAACTGTTTGATAACCTAGGATTTGATCGTAAACAACGCAAAGAATATGAGTGATTTGATCTTGGCACAACCATATAAATGTGCTCATTGCAGCACCAGTTTTATGAAAGAACGAACTCTCATGGCTCATATGTGTGAGAAGAAACGTCGCGCTATGCAACGAGATGAAAAACGTGTACAAGCAGGGTTTATGGCATTTAATCGCTTTTGGCAATTGACCCAAGGTGCTAAAAAACCCAAGACCTACGAAGAATTTTGCGATAGCAGCTATTACAACGCCTTTGTAAAATTTGGCAGTTTTATTAACAATGTCAACCCACTATATCCGGATCGTTTTGTAGACCATGTGATTAAGAGTGGGGTTAAATTAGATCATTGGTGTAGAGATGAACTGTACGACACTTACCTATATGACATGATAAAAATTGAACCAGTAGAAAGTGCAGTAGAACGCAGTTTAAAAACTATGATGGAATGGGGAGACGAACAAAAGGCAGAATTTGCACATTATTTCAATTACGTTAGCCTGAGTCGGGCAGTACACGATATACGTAATGGAAATATCAGTTGTTGGCTTATATTAAATTCGGCCAGCGGCAAAGAAATGATTGGCAATATGAGCGACGAGCAACTGGAAATGATTGCTCCTGCTTTTGATGTGCCTTATTGGATTAAGAGATTTAGAGAATTACCGGCAGATGTTGCCCTAGTACGAGAAATTTGTGAAGAGGTAGGAATTAAATGAGATTAGAAGGTTTTGTAGAAAAAGGTTGGGGACACGAATTAATTTGGGCTACCAACGACAAGTATTGCGGAAAACTGCTGAAGTTTGACAAGGGTGCTAAATTCAGTATGCACTTTCACGCTGTAAAAGATGAAACTTGGTATGTGCTAGATGGACGGTTTGAAGTTCGTTGGATTAATACAAAGAACGCTACTACAGATAGCCGCACACTGATGCCCGGTGATACTTGGCGTAATGAACCATTGTTGCCACATCAGGTGATCTGTATCGAAGAAGGCACCATTATCGAAGTCAGCACACCAGACAGTGTGGAAGACAATTATCGTGTGGGCAAAGGCGACAGTCAACAATAAAATGGATATTGATATCGATTTTGCTGATCGTAATAGTGTGCTGGAAATTATCCAGCACATTCCGGCCAGTCTTGATGGCAGTAAACGACACAATACCGGAGTGTATTGCCACGAGATACCTGTCAATCCATTAACAGGAACAGCCAGTATTGATTATAAAACTGCTGAAGAACGGGGATACTTTAAGATAGATTTCCTCAATGTTAATGTTTATAAAAATATTAAAAATAGTCAACACTTAGAAACACTAATGGAAACCGAGCCTCTATGGGATTTATTGGAACAAGATGAATTTGTTAACTTGCTATTCCACGTTAGCGGCCACGGAAATCTATTGCGTCAAACCCGACCACGCACTGTAGAACAACTGGCCGCAGTATTGGCAATGATTCGTCCTGCTAAGAGATATCTAGTAGGACAAGATTGGGATACCATATTAAATGAAGTATGGACTAAACCCACTAATGATGATTATTATTTTAAGAAATCCCACGCATTAAGTTATGCCATGGTAGTTATAGTTCATATGAACTTGATCTGCGAAAGCATTAGCCACGAGTACTCTTAGGTATTCTAACCAACTGAATACTTTTTCTCTTTACTCGTTTTTCTGCTATTTCGCTGAGATTTACAGTGGGACCAAAAACTATTTCAACATCTTTACTGTTGAATGTTTTTATGGCATAACGAAACGCTGTCATTTCACTTTTTAAGAAAATGTTTATGGGTATTCGCCTATTGCTTTCCCACCACCAAACTTCGCCCAGTTCGAGAAATTGATTTTTAGCATCAATATCTTTAATCACTGCAATATCATATATGCTGGCCACATACGAATCGAAATTAATAATAATTCCTACATATTCTGTTTCGTTGGATTTAATACAGGATACGAATGGATAGTTGTGTTGAAACTGGTTGTGTAGACTCATTGATTAAAGAATAAATACCGTTATGCAAAATTTGCCAATCTATTTATATGCCAATCAGTTCGATGTAATATTAGATTTGGATGCTGGCGTACAGGGAGTCAACCGGATAATGTATCAACGAGACCTTAATATTCAAAAAGGCATCAAAAATCAAGTTCGAATACAATTTAAAAACAGCGATCAAAAGAAAATTGCTGTGTCAAATACTGCCACCTATGTATTCAGTCTGTTTGATGCTGTTAATCGTAGACTACTAATAGAAAAACCACTAACTGTTCTCGACGACAGTCAAACCATTTATACCAGTGCTACACAGTCAGATATTGGCACAGCATTGAACTTTAGCGATACTTCTGCGTTGACCATAGGACAGACAGTTACCGGTTATGGTATTGCTGCCAATACTGCTATTGTAGGTATTACCACTACTACTGTTACTCTTAATCGCAGTACTATTTTTCCTGTGTCATCCGCAACAGGTCTAACGGTTTGTACACCGGGACTAAAGGGCGTGGGGGAATTGGTTCTTAACGAAAGCGATACTATGGATCTTGACATCAGCGAATATCAATTCACTGTGAAATATCAAGATCCTGCAGATGGCACTTATTTGCCTGCTTATGCCAACACCTACTATGCCGTGGCAGGACAACTAAAAGTATTACAAGATATCTATCCTGTACTACAACCCAGCCAAGAAATAGTCAGTTTTAATCAGAGTTTTAATGCTGATTCTAATCTGTATGAACACAAGAGTGGTAATATCTACGCTTATCCGGAATTCAACAGCAATGCTGGTCTACACACAGTGGCCATGTATATGAGTGCGTATCGCGGGACTGTTTATATACAGGGCACACTGGACAATAGTCCTTCCAGATTTGGTAGATATGCAACCTTGGCTACCAGAACTTACAACGGATATTCGGGCATTGATTATGTCAATTTTAACGGTGTGTACACCTATGTGCGTATCATGTATGTGCCTGCTGTTGCTCCGGCAGAGTCAACTAACGATAATCCTACTTTCTTCGGAAGTTTTGACAAAGTCCTGTACAGATGCTAAAATAGCATGTGGACTTCTCAACTACAATATTATCTCTAATCCCGGGCCGCCGTAAAACTACACCCAGTGGGTGGATCAGTTTTGACGCCGTTTGCTGTCATCATATGGGCCAAGCACCAGATACTCGCAGTCGAGGAGGTATATTAACAACACCAGAAAGTGGGTTTCAATATCACTGCTTCAACTGCGGATTCAAGGCTGGCTGGAGCCCAGGACGATTACTGACCACCAATACCAAACGACTTTGCCAATGGTTAGGTATGGGGTCTGATGATATCAGCAAACTAAATCTCGAATTGATGCGGCAACAGCAAAAGACCGCACCTGCGCTAAAAAGTTTAGCAAATCTCACGCTGGAAGATCGAGAATTACCATCAGATACTCGCACACTAAAAGAATGGGCACAAGCAGATCTCCCAGAGCCAGTTGTAAAAATGTTTGAATATTTGGTTATGAGGGGTATGGATATTGATTGGTATCCTTGGATGTGGTCTCCGGCCGATGGGTACAGAGATAGACTGATTATACCATTTTATCACGAAAAAAGAACAGTAGGATTTACTGCCCGTAAAATTACACCAGGTAAACCAAAATATCTCAATGTGAGCCAACCTGGATATGTTTTTAATCTTGACGCACAAACTGCCAATTACGATAGGAAATATTGTATAGTTGTAGAAGGACAGTTTGATGCCATTGCTGTGGACGGTGTGGCCATAATGACCAACGAAGTCAGCAAAAATCAAGCAGCAAGAATTACTGCGTTAAATAGAGACACTATTGTTGTACCTGACCAAGATGCCGCAGGTGCTGCTATGATTAAATCCGCACTGGACCACAATTGGTCAGTCAGTATTCCCCCGTGGGGAGAAAACATTAAGGACGTTGCCGATGCTGTGAAACAATACGGTAGGCTGTATACAATGGCCACCATACTACACTATAGAGAAACTAACCCAATAAAAATTCAACTGTTATATAAGAAACTGTCTAATGCCAATTAAAACCGAAAAACCCAACTACGAAATCGAAGTTCAGAAAGTTTTCCTAGAACTGTTCCTCGGCGATGCTGAAACATTTATGCGTTGCCAAAACATTTTTGATCCAGAAAATTTTGACCAACGACTGCGTAAGCCTGCGGAATTTATTACCAAGTACGTTGACGAATATAGGGTTATGCCCGAAGTGTCTATTGTCAATGCCAACTGTGGTACCAATTTTGAAAAAGTCAGTGTACCAAAAGAAACCTATGAATGGCTAATGGATCACTTTGAACAATTCAGCAGACATCAGGCATTGGCAAGGGCCATTTATGCCAGCGCTGATCTACTGGAAAAGGGCGATTACGGTCCTGTGGAACGCCTGGTCAAAGACGCAATGCAGATCAGTTTGAATAAAGACATGGGCACTGACTATTTTGAAGACCCTAGAGAACGACTTACCCGACTGAAAGACGGAAATGGACAAGTCAGTACCGGTTGGCCCACTATAGATAAAAAACTCTATGGCGGTTTCAACCGCGGAGAACTGAATATTTTCTGTGCAGGATCTGGTGGTGGTAAAAGTTTATTCCTTGCCAATCTTGGTATAAATTGGGCATTGGCTGGATTGAATGTACTGTATCTAACTTTCGAACTTAGTGAAGGTTTGGTCAGTATGCGACTGGATAGTATGACCACAGGTATTGCAACTCGTGAGATTTTTAAAAGTATCGATGACGTTGAACTCAAAGTAAAAATGATGGGCAAACGTGCAGGAAATCTGCAGGTCAAGTATATGCCCAGTGGTAAAAATTGTAACGATATTCGCGCCTATTTAAAAGAATATCAGGTCAAAAAAGGTGTAAAACCTGACGTTTTGTTAATAGATTACTTGGATTTGATGATGCCTTTAAGCGTGAAGGTCTCGCCCAGTGATCTGTTTGTTAAAGACAAATATGTGTCAGAAGAGATCCGCAACCTGGCAATGGAGACACAATGTGTCACAGTGACAGCCAGTCAGTTGAATAGATCGGCTGTGGAGGAGATCGAATTTGATCACAGCCATATCAGTGGTGGACTCAGTAAGATCATGACAGCAGACAATGTGATCGGTATCTTTACCAGTCGTGCTATGAAAGAACGTGGTCGTTATCAAATACAGTTTATGAAAACTCGCAGCAGCAGTGGTGTGGGTCAAAAGGTGGATTTGGAATTTAACTTGGACACACTGCGTATTACAGACCTAGGTGAAGAAGCCAGTGAACCCAGTTTCCGAGAACAACAGGCAGCCAGTGTAGTGAATAATCTCAAACGCACCAGTGTAGTTACCACTGCCAGTAATGAATCAGATGACATTGACCCTAATGCAGGATCTGGATTCCGCAGACCCATAGCCAAAGCGTCGGCCCCGCTGATTCGTTCTATGATGACTAAATTAAATCCTGAAAAGGATTAGAAATAACAGTTAACTAAAAACTTAGTACTTTGCTCAATTGCTGCTTGCCATTGATCATCCGGGTGTGTTAGAAACACCGTTTCGATATCGGCTGGAACTACTTGCCATCTGTAAGGAACCGGGCATTCGGCGTATAATTTAGGATCTAACATTTGATTTAATAGAGTATTGTCCCACCACCAATATCCGGCACAGGCTCTGAAATGATCAGGTCCTTGATCACGAGCAATGGCTACTAACACACTAATATCATTGGTGACTCCAATGTCTTCAGTCAGCTTGACCGTGCTGGACGTTGTCCAATCTAAACTGTGTATCATATGTATCTTAGCGGTGTTGGTATTACCACCATAAAACACAGGATGACTGGAATTAAAATTTACACCAAGATTTTCACCAATTGCAGCTAGATCTAATTCCGGATTAACTCTATTGATATGAATTCCTATGGCCATGTTCTCCCCGTGTGTGGCCACTAGAATAACCGAATGATCTCCAAGATCATCCCGGGGATTGTTGGGATTTGACACCAATAGGTGCCCTAAATAATTTCTCTTAATCATAAACATATTTAATCCTAATAAATATAAGTCTATGAAATTAACACAGGTCATTGCTCCGGCCGTAGAGCTGCATAACACTCTTAATCCTAAAATATGGACAGGTCAAAACCTACGACCCGAAGTACGATCTGCACTGATAAAAATTGCTAGATCATTTCAGAAATTTGTCGACATTCCGTTTGAGATTGAAGATCTTATTGTTACCGGCAGCAATGCCAACTATACCTACACAGAACACAGCGATCTTGATCTACACCTTATTGTAGATCTTAACAGAGTTGAATGTGCTAGAGAAGCTGAAGAACTTTTTGATACTAAGAGACTGTTGTTCAAACGTGAACACGCAATCACTATACGAGATATACCCGTAGAGATCTATGTGGAAAATCTCAACGAACCGGTAAAAGGCGCAGTGTACAGCTTATATAAAAATCAATGGATAACACCACCTGAACAACAAGAAGAACCCGACGTAGACTTTGCTGCTGTGGAACGTATGACTCGTATATGGGGTAGATTAATTCAACGTGCTGTCATACACGCACACCTACCAACCTGTGAACGACTAATGGAACTGTTACGCAAATACAGACGCATGGGATTAAACACACCAGACGGTGAATTTAGCAAAGGAAATCTAGTCTATAAGAGCTTACGCAATAGCGGCAGTGTAGAAGCGCTGGCCGTGATGTTAGACCGCTTACACGATCAAAAACTAAGTATTAGTCAATAATACCAAGGACTAATACACATGCCCACACTATATATTGACATGGACGGTGTCGTTGCCGACTTTGACGCCAAAGCCCGAGAAATACTTAAAGATTGCGACTTTGATACAGTTGCCGAACGATGGCCCGACGAAGGTTGGAACCGTATTCGCGACTACCCTCATCTCTATAGATCATTACCCAAAATGCCACAGGCTGATCAATTAATGGCCCTAGCTGAACGCTTTCGTGATGAACTGGGATGGGAACTGTATATGCTTACAGCCATTCCCAGACTAAATGACGTACCTGACTGTTTTTGGGACAAAACAGAATGGATGCGAGAACACTATCCCAATGTTGCTGTAAGATTTGGACCTTATAGTGATGACAAACAATACCACTGTCGTCCAGGCGACATACTAGTGGATGATCGCAGCGCTAATTGCGGTCAATGGCGTAGCAGTGGCGGTCATGCTGTACAGGTTAGAACAGGCGAATACGACCTGGCTATTGCTGAGTTAGGAGACCTGTTTAAAATGGAACGACTGCGATTAAAAGAAAAGTTCTGATACGAATAAATACTAAAAAGGTTTTGTAATTATATGAATCTCGAAGATCTTAATTCTATTATTCGATTAGCAGGTATTAAACGGAATATTTCCGAAGATGGTATGCCTACCCCAGGATATGACGGCAGCGGTAATCGATTAAAAACAGGACCTGAGGTAAAACCAACTCCTTTAACTAGTACTGACGGTAAACCTGTTGGTACATCGACTCCCGGTTTAAATGTAAACGAACCACAACCAGCAGCAACACCGGGATTAGGAAATGCACCTGCCCCAGCAAAACCGGATGCTGTTGGTTCTAACAAACCCGAGGTTGCACCCGCTAAGGTTTCAACGCAAGCGGTCAATTCTCCTAAGATTGATATTCAAACAATAAATCCGGCTGGTCAACAATCAGGGGCAGCACCGGAAGCAGGCACATCTAGAGTCGATCCTGATGTACAAGCACAAGTAAATAGGCTAAGAGCCGAGTATAATAATTCATCAGGGACAGTAGCACCCGAACCGGCACCAGCAGCAACATTACCCCCGGGTGTTAATCCAGAAAATGGAATACAACAGTATACCCCAGTTGACTATTCAAAAGATAAACTTAAAGAACCTCCGGGGGCAGCTAAGAAAAAAGTATTAGCACCAGTTGATCCAGATTTACAAGCCGTTCAAAAAGTTCTATCGGGAATAGATCCTAAATATAAAGAACTACTCGGGCCATACGGAGCAGATGGTAGAATAGGAAAATATACTCGAAACGCCTTGGCCCAATATATCAAAGATGTTCCTAGTGCAAAAGAACATGACGTACTGAAACCTATACTTACAAAATATGGAATAATAGCATCGGGACCTACACCTGCATCGGGTGCAAGTGGAGAATCAACCCCTAGTACATTTTCACAAGATGCTGCCGAAAGAAAAGCAGCTATGAAAAATGCAGCGGCAGCGGCATCAACAGCGCCATCAACAGCGCCATCGGGGCCAGCAGTATCACCGATACCGACATCAGCACTGCCGCCTGGCCCATCTGGAGCAATAGTGCCAGGTTCGTTAACACCGGGATTAGGAAATGCACCTGCCCCAGCAAAACCGGCAGCGGCAACACCGGCAACGACCCCGGCAGCGGCGCCAACGACCCCGGCAACAGGAGGGTCTGCTAAAGAAGTTCGTCAACGCATACAATCACTAGCTGACAAATATAAGGTATCTGAATCGAGATTGACCCCGGTTGGTCAAATACAGAAATTTCGACAATTGGTAGATGAAGCAGAAGCCGAAGCCATAGCCGCAGAAAAAAAGGCAAAAGCAACACCATCGACTCCGGCAAAATCAGCAGCGGTAACAACACCGGCAAGTACTACCAACCCACCAACAACAACAGAACCAAAATTAGGAAATGTAGAACCCGTAGCAGGAAAGCCAGAACTAAAATTAGGAAATGTAGAACCCGTAGCAGGAAAGCCAGAACCAAAATTAGGAAATGTAGAACCTGTAGGAACACCACCGCCAAAAGCAGGTACTCCGGTTCCAGGAACCCCAGGATATGAATTTACCGGAGAGGTAGATGCCAAAGGTAGACCAAAAGCAAGAAAAATAATCGTACCACCGGCGGCAATAGAAGCCGAAGTAACAGCAGCTCAACAGGCTGGAAAACTAGGTCTTAAACAAGCACTTCCTAGAGTATTAGGAATGACCACCCGTGCGGTATCATTTGCACTTGGGTGGAGAGTAGCGGCTGCGTATGCGGCAATGGAAGCCATTTCATGGATGTATGATTGGGCCGCTGAAAACGGCGGTAGAGTTAATATCAGTCGCGAAGATATGGTACAATTAGGCAAAGATAAACAAGCTCTCGAGACACTGGCCAGTAACAAAAATCTCACTCCGGAAGAACAAAAAGATGTAGCAGCATCAATGGAACAAATGGCTAGGCTACTGGCCAATAGTGAAAGCATTGAAAGCGCATGGGCTAAGGTAGGAATTCCTGGTCGCTCAGGAGCACCTAAACAATAAATAAATGTACCATGAAAAATCCAGCTAACCAAATCGCACAACTACGAGATATCTTAACTGTATTAGAAAATTCTAACACTGTTCAACCATTGAATGAACTAAGAAGACCGGGCTTGGCAGCAAAGGCTATCGGTTATGGAAAACAGTTTTTTGGTAATCTCGTTAAAGCAAATGTTAAAAATCCAGTGCCAGCGGCAGCGACAGGTTGGGAAGGTGTAAAAAAATTCGGTAGAGCAGTAATGGGTTTGGCCGCAACATACAATGTTGCTCAACTGCTTAAGGATCTTGATAACAACGACACCGACGCTGCAACAGCACACGGATTAAACGCATTGTTAGATGTCTTGGGAATGAAAAATTTAGGACTAGCAGTCGCCGTGCCAACCGTTACAAGTTTGTATAAATGGTGGAGAGGTACACCTTTAACCGATGAAGAAAAAGAATGGTGCGACAAGATGGCCCAGTACTACTATAAAACTCTTAAAAGAGCACCAAAGCCCGACGATAAAGAAGTAATAGACTTAAAATTCTTTAAACGAATTAGCAATACATACAAAGAACTTGAAAAAGAATATGGTAAAGTAGCATCAGACAATCCATTGGATCCAAGCGGGGCACAGGCAGGTCCGAGTGGAGCAGAAAAACCAGCGGCCAGTACAACTACAACACCAGCAGCAGTAGCACCAACAACGACAACAACATCAGGCCCGACAGACCCTTCAACAGCAGAATTGAAAAAAAATGCCGGGATTACTGCTCCCACTAGCCCATTTGATGCACTGAGAAAATAAATTAATCTTCTAACACACCAAACCGCAATAGAAACATACTGACCGCGGGCTCCCAACGAAAACTTACAGCACATAGATCACTATGTGCCAAACTCCACCCGGCCCACGTCCATTCACACCAATGTCGACCTACCGAAGTCTCTAACCAGGTCTGTACACAATCTACCGCAGCAACCCAATCTTGATTACCACGTGTATATACACGCGGCCACGGCGCTACAGCACGATAAGGCAATTCCGGATGGCGATCCCATAACATGTTCATACAGATATTTAATCCGGCACACACACATAAGGGCCAACACAAGCGCAGCGCGAAGCGCAAATTTTTTCCGTGACAATTTTATAAACCACCATATCACATCTACCCACCATATCACATCTACCCACTCCATACTATAAATACTACAAAAGGAAACCAACCCACTATGACACAACCATACAATATACGATTTGACTCAGGAATTACAATTGGACACGGCATTACTGCTGGCACAGGTGGTGGTACCTACGGAACACCCGGCATAGACGGCTCCTTGGGCTATACAGAAATTGCTGGTCCAGTGATTCCCGGCAATCAACTGGAAGATGGCACTGCTACACCTAACGATCCTATAGGATTTACTATTAATAACCAATACGCTACCGGCGTTGCTATTGTTAACTTGTCAGCCAGCAACCAAACATTCTTTGCTACATACGGAACAGGCATTAAAACTGTACAATGGGGCCCGGGCAGCTCAGTGGCCTACAGCATAGTAAACTTGGTAACTAACAATAGCAGTTTGTTAATATTCTATATACAAGGACAAAGTGGCTCAGCAACCTACAACTATCCATTTACATTTACTTAAGGAACACAAAACTATGTACGCAACACAACAACAACAACCTCAACCAATTACACCAACAAAAAATCCTGGTGACCCTGGCTTCTGGGAAGATATGAAAAAATTAAAACCTAAAGTATAAAATATATACACTCACTCACAAACCCAACCTCTATACACAACACTGAAAAAATTACTGCGCAAAATTTTTTAACCCCAAAATATAAAACAGTTAGGCCTTTTTAACGGACACAGGTGTATTATTGGTAGCAGCAGCAACTTGTGTGGGCTTGGACTTGCCTGTACCAAACCCAGCTAGATCAAACCAACGATTTATGATTTTGGGCACATAGGCCTGCGTTTCTCGGGGCAACTTGGTAATGTCCGATCCAGCCGCTATCCAACGATTGGTTGCTCCTGGTCCCATATTGTACGCTACTGCCGCAGTTTCAGCATCACCATACTTTTTTAACAACGTGTTGAAATAATCACGCCCTACTCGCTCTAACTCAGCAGGACTGTTGTCTACTGCTGGACGTACTCCATACCCAGGATCCTTCAATGTGCGAGGCATGGTCTGCATACTGCCCACTGCTCCTACACGACTGACAGCATCCGCACGACCTCCACTTTCAACATCCCGCACAGCAGCTAATAAATTGGGATCGGCAGCGGGAGACGTAGTTGTTGTTGTTGTTGTTGTAGGAGTGGATATTTGCGCCATGGCACGCTCACTGGCTCTGGCACCTGACTCATCGCCGGCTGCTCGTTGACGACTGGCCTGCGTCTTTAATGCTTGCAACTGTGCTGTGACATTTGCAGATTGCTCTGTAATAAGTTCAACAATTCTCATAGTAGAATTATTTATATAATACAACAAAGCAGGACCTGAAAGGGGACCCGAGGGGTAGAGCTAGCCCAAAAAAATTGCTGCGCAAAAGAAAGCAGAAGTGGAGATCTAGATCACCGGGGTTTTAATCTAAGTCGAGTTTTTTACACGGTGGGATTATTTTGAAAGGTTTTTGGGAGATTTTAGCAAGCAAGTTGTTGTTTTTTTACAACACTTGTGTATGTATACCCAACCCCCCTCACCCTGTTGCCAGAATCCCACACCCCGGCACCCTACGTTGACAGTCTGACCCACCTGCTGTATTATACGCATATGGATACAGCACACACACCCACCAAAGCAGCCGCTCGCAAGAAGCGTAGCGATCGCAATCACATCATTTACGAACTGATCGTAAATGGTCTCAACTACATTGGTGTTACAGCAAAGACTGAGTCTACTGTAATGCGCAGTGTGCAAGTCCGTGCTAACAAGCATTGGTATCGTGCGCAGAAGGAAAACAAAGACTGGAGTCTTTGTGTAGCATTGCGTGAGTTAGCCAGCAAAGAGCAGATTGAGATCCGTGTGCATGAGATTGTGCGTGGTAAGGCTGCGGCGCACCGGCGTGAAGTAGAACTGCGCCGTATGATTAAGCCTGTGCTGAATACTGATGTGCGTGGTGATTAAGACTTTTTAATAGTCACACGCGGGGTAAAAATAACCAGTATAACTGCCCCTGCCAGTGCTGTTTCCCATGTGTAGGGAATGATATGATTGGGCCACAGTGTGGCTCCAAATGTATTAATAGTCCAGGGTATGATCCATCCTGCTGCCAGTAGCAGACCGGCGCAGGCTACCAGCGTAATTACAGACAGCACAACCTTCATACTGTGACCTCTGGTAGGTGATCGGTATCCGGATCTGTTGCTGTAGGATCCCTTTCACTGCGAACAATATAGCCAGCCAATCGTTGGTCTGCTCGGCGACGGCTTAGGGCCGATCCTACAGCATAGATGCGTGGGTAATGGTGTTGGCAATAACTTGAATCGGTTAAGGATTGGTGATTGCATCCTTCGCCCTGCCCAATCCATTGGCAGTTGGTGAATTTCATGATTCATCCTCTTGTTTTAGTTGGCGGATGATGCGATTACGCTCAGCTTCTTTCATATTAACTATCAACTCAATACCTGCTTCCATTCCCGCGCTGTGTGCTAGGAACTCCATTAATAGTGTTAAGGCTATGATTGATCCCAGTGCCCAAAAGTGTTCGCCACCGAGATCAAGTCCTAGTACATACAGGGTGAATATCATAGTCAACAAGGCGGCCAGCCTCGCTACTTGCCTGCCGCCAAAGTTGATCTGGATCACCTTATGCCCTCCGCATGCAAGTGGTACGAGCCATTGCTTGCCAGTTGGTAGGAAAGCCGCCGCGCAGGTCTGCAATCTTCAATACCATACGCAGGCTGAGTTCACGCAGTCGATTTTGGTTCTCGTCAATAAACTCAACGATCTCGTCTTTGGCAATGTCGGTAAGGTTGTCCCTATCGTCCAGCATGCCGCCCTTAACGATCTGTTTGATACGTAGGATCTTCTCCCTATTGGTATCCATCTGTAGATCAATGTAGTGGCAGCGTGACTCTAATGCGTCCAAGTGATCACGCAGTTTCTTAGACTTGATGTGTTCAAACTTGATATTGGTAATAAAGATGGCACTGCCGCAGAACTCAAAGCGATTAGGAATGCCTTCGCTTCTTAGGATACGACTATCTGTGTTCCAGCTGATAAAGCGTCGACGACTCGAGTCTAGTGCGCCCTTAAGGATGTTAAGGCTGAGGTCTTCCAGTAGGATACTGTCGCAATCGTCGAATACAACCACATTGCCTTTGGCACTGAATTCAAATAGTTTGCCATACAGCCCGATCGCTGACATAGCGCCTTTAACGATCTCAAACTTGGGTTTGCGTTCGGCCAGTTTATTGAACAGGTCATCCTTTTGTAGGACAGCTTCAACGTTGTGTGATTTGCCCACGCCTGGAGGACCGGATACGATCATTGCGCGAATATCGCCTGCCTTAACGGCTTTGGTCATATCGGTAAGGATATCAAAGCGTTCTGCCAATCGTGTCAGGATTTGTTCGTCAGTCTCACGTGCTACTTCGCGTTCGCGTCGACGGATAGCTTCAGTATCGAATTCAAGTACTGTTGAGCCTTTAGTGGATTTTGCTGTTGCCATAATGTGTGTTATCTCTAATGTTTAAAAGCGTAGTATATGCTTATTTACACAGGTTGTCAATGACGTCTTTAGCCAAATCTACATCTTCGTGTGTTTGGATTTCATCGTCGTAGTGTGCGGCAACCATGAGTTGATATACTGTGTAGGCTGGGTCGCCAAAAAAGTCAATCACTGTCTTGACTTCGTCTTCGTTTTGGCAATCCCACAGCGTATCGGCCAGTTCCTGTTGGAATTGGGTCAGTCCGTGGATTTCCAT
>Ga0214921_10001254_pt1 | contig 43774 bp, 40 predicted proteins | sample LL1505_MetaG_FD_177992 | JGI IMG/M metagenome (GOLD analysis project Ga0214921, IMG submission 177992) | Freshwater microbial communities from Lake Lanier, Atlanta, Georgia, United States - LL-1505 | ecosystem: Environmental > Aquatic > Freshwater > Lake | place: USA: Georgia | collected...
AAGATGCTTAGAGCGATGTAATTAAAAAAGGTGTGAAACCAGTTCATCATACAAATTAGCTTTGTGGAGGTAGCAGGGCGCCTTCGGGGTGTTTGTAGCGGTTATACGACCAAATAAATTGTTCGGGCGCTTTAAGGATAGCTTCCTCGATCGCTTGATTCATTTGCACTGCAGCTTCTTCAGAATTCTCTGAGAAAGGCTCCAGTAAACGAACCTCCACTAGCCAACCCTGACCGAGCGATTTACGGATTGCAGAAAACAGGATAACCGGCGTTTGATTGCGATTGGCTAATCTGGCAGGTAAGGTAGTTGTATAGGCATTTTGGTTAAAAAAAGAGGCCCATACTCCATCGCCGCTACTTGGTACTTGATCGGGAAGAAGTGCAATAGCACCCCCTTCTTTTAGGGCTCTCGTCATAGCTCTGACCCCCTGAAGATTTGCAGGAACAAAGTTCATATTAGGATATGCCCTTCCTAAAACAACAATTTCATTAAGCCATTCCTGGCGCGCAGGCCTAAACATAATCGTTGCAGGAAAATGTTGTGCAATGTAACGAGGAATAATTTCGAAGCCACCTAGGTGGGGCGACAATATGATTAGTCCCCTGCCGTGCTGCATAGCTCTTTGGACCATCTCCCAATTTATAAATTGCGTTTTAATTAGCGCTTTTTCTGGGTTGTACCAAATCCACAAACTATCCATAAACAACATGCCCGAAGCTGCAGCAGCCATTAACGGCCTTTGCTTAATGCCGTTTAAATCCATGGCGCGGCTATAGTTTTTGTTAAAGAGCTCTCGAAATTGTTTGGAGAAGAGGAGGGCAATAATTCCCCCACAGCCACCTAGCAGTTGCGCCAACCAAAGAGGAAGGGACCCAATCCCCATAAGCATTAGGCGCAATATGAACTTAAACATACTCTAATGATATTCAATTAAATCAGGAGATTAACTTTTTTAGTAGATTCAGCTAAAATAGGCTTATATTCGCCGAGTTAAAGACAACTTGCGGGGCGAATTAAAAAAATCTGCTAAAGCGTCGCCGTTGTATTCCCCGGCACGTGGAGTTGTCAGTGCCCTTGAAATGGAGAATAGAATGGCAAACGATTATTTCTTTACCTCAGAGTCAGTTTCTGAGGGTCATCCCGATAAGGTCTCAGACCAAATCTCAGATGCAATCTTAGACGCGATCTTGACCCAAGATCCCAAAGCACGCGTTGCTGCAGAAACACTTTGTAATACCGGATTGGTAGTCTTGGCTGGTGAAATTACGACCCATGCAAACGTTGATTACATTCAAGTTGCACGTAATACCTTGCGTGAAATTGGCTATGACAACACCGATTACGGCATTGACTACAAAGGCTGTGCCGTTTTGGTGGCCTATGACAAACAAAGCCCTGATATTGCTCAGGGCGTTGATAAAGCGCACGATGATGGCCTAGACCAAGGGGCTGGCGATCAAGGTCTGATGTTTGGTTACGCTTGCGATGAGACCCCAGAACTAATGCCTCTTCCTATTTATTTGTCTCATCGTTTGGTAGAGCGGCAATCGCAATTACGTCGTGATGGTCGTTTAAATTGGCTACGCCCTGATGCAAAGTCTCAAGTTACATTGCGCTACGTCAATGGTAAGCCCGATTCGATTGATACCGTAGTTCTCTCCACTCAGCACTCCGCTGATATTCCTTTGGAGAAATTACGCGAGTCCGTGATTGAAGAAATCATTAAACCAGTATTGCCAAAGAACTTAATCAGAGGCGATATTAAATATTTGGTAAATCCTACTGGTCGCTTTGTAATCGGCGGTCCACAGGGTGATTGCGGCTTAACCGGTCGCAAAATTATTGTAGATACCTACGGCGGTGCCGCACCGCATGGTGGCGGTGCGTTCTCGGGCAAGGATCCTTCCAAGGTGGACCGCTCGGCAGCCTATGCAGGTCGTTATGTTGCTAAGAATGTGGTAGCCGCAGGCCTTGCCAGTAAGTGCTTAATCCAGATTTCCTACGCAATTGGTGTGGCGCGCCCCACTTCGGTGATGGTAAGCACGTTTGGGACTGGCAAGATCCCCGATGAGCAAATTGCGAAATTGGTATCAGAGCACTTTGATCTGCGACCCAAGGGTATTGTTAAGATGCTGGACTTGTTGCGCCCAATCTATAAAAAGACAGCTGCCTATGGCCATTTTGGCCGGGAAGAGCCTGAATTTACTTGGGAGCGCAAGGATAAGGCTGGAGCCCTAAAGGCAGCAGCAGGCATTTAACAGAAAACTTGTTTACAATTTGAGTATTCCTCCAAGGAGCGTTGCAAGGGGCCGTGATTTATATGCGCCTCCCAGGCTTGGAGGGGAGTTACTTGGTAACTTCATTGCAACTGCGCTCGCTAACCCGTATTGTCAATTGGTTAGCGAGTTTCATGAACTTGCTCCGCTTGACGATCCTTAGCTGGAGCTTTTATGAACACTGTTACTGATATCAAACTAGGTAGCGATTACGCCATTGCCGATATTAACTTGGCTGACTTTGGTCGTAAAGAAATTAAGATTGCTGAAACGGAAATGCCAGGCCTGATGGCAATTCGTGAAGAATTTGCAGCAAAACAACCCTTGCGAGGAGCTCGTATTACTGGTTCATTGCACATGACCATCCAGACCGCAGTTCTGATCGAGACCCTCGAGGCCTTGGGTGCTGAAGTGCGTTGGGCCTCGTGCAATATCTTCTCAACCCAAGACCATGCGGCAGCTGCAATTGCAGCAAATGGTACCCCCGTCTTTGCGATCAAAGGCGAGACCTTGGAGCAATATTGGGATTACACCCACAAGATTTTTGAATGGGCCGATGGCGGCTTTACCAATATGATCTTAGATGATGGTGGCGATGCGACCTTACTTTTACATCTTGGTACCAAGGCAGAAAAAGATCAGGCAGTTCTTAATCATCCTACGAGCGAGGAAGAACGTATTTTGTTTGCGGCCATTAAGAGCAAGATAGCCGTTGATCCCACTTGGTATTCCACGCGCTTGGCGAAGGTAAATGGCGTGACGGAAGAAACCACAACTGGCGTGCACCGACTCTATCAAATGCATGCTAAGGGCGAACTTCGCTTCCCAGCCATTAATGTGAACGATTCTGTGACCAAGAGTAAGTTCGATAACTTATATGGTTGCCGTGAGTCTTTAGTTGATGCGATTAAGCGCGCTACGGACGTCATGATTGCCGGCAAGGTTGCGGTAGTCGCAGGTTATGGTGATGTGGGTAAGGGTTCTGCTCAAGCGCTCCGTGCACTGTCTGCTCAAGTATGGGTTACTGAGGTAGACCCAATTTGTGCATTGCAGGCGGCTATGGAAGGGTATCGCGTCGTAACAATGGACTACGCAGCAGATAAAGCGGATATTTTTGTGACCGCTACGGGTAACTATCATGTAATCACGCACGATCACATGAAGAAGATGAAGGACCAAGCAATCGTTTGCAACATTGGCCATTTTGATAATGAAATCGATATTGCGGGCATTGAAAAATATACTTGGGAAGAAATTAAGCCCCAAGTAGATCATGTGATATTCCCCGCAGCAAATGGTTTACCCGAGAAGCGCCTGATTATTTTAGCGAAAGGCCGTTTAGTGAATTTGGGTTGTGGCACCGGTCACCCCTCTTATGTAATGAGCTCATCATTTGCAAACCAAGTCATTGCGCAAATTGAGTTGTGGGGAGCAGCTGGTACGAATAAATATCCAGTGGGCGTATATACCCTGCCAAAGCATTTGGATGAAAAAGTCGCACGCTTGCAGCTCAAGAAGTTAAATGCACAGTTAACGGAGTTAAATGATCAACAGGCTTCTTATATTGGCGTTAAGAAAGAGGGCCCATTTAAGCCTGAAACTTATCGTTATTAATGACGCTGTTTGATCATGAATGTAGCCACTAGTCCATGGAATTAAGCATCGAGTTCTTCCCCCCTAAAACCCCAGAGGGGGAGGTGCGTCTTGCACAAACGCGGGAGCGCTTTAGCGCTGCTTTACAACCTGCGTTTTACTCAGTGACCTTTGGCGCAGGCGGATCTACGCAGGCGGGGACTCTACAAACCGTGCGAACAATCCACGAGACAGGTGAAGTAGTGGCTCCGCATTTGTCATGCGTGGGTAGCTCTAAAGCGCTGATCGCCGATCTATTAAAGCAGTATCAGGCATTAGGCATCAAGCGCATCGTTGCATTGCGGGGCGATTTACCATCGGGTATGGGCCAGTACGGTGAGTTTCAGCACGCCAATCAGCTGGTTGAGTTTATTCGTCAAGAAACCGGAGACTGGTTTCATATTGAGGTCGCCGCTTACCCAGAGACCCATCCCCAGGCTGACTCACCGAGTAAGGACGTGCAGTTTTTTGCTTCGAAGGTGAAGGCGGGTGCAGATTCTGCAATCACACAATACTTCTTTAATAGCGATGCTTACTTCCGTTTTGTCGATGACGCCTATCAACTAGGTGTGGATGTGCCGATTGTGGCTGGCATCATGCCGATTACGAGCAGTACTCAATTGCTTCGCTTCTCAGACGCTTGCGGTGCCGAGATCCCTCGTTGGATTCGTCTGCGATTGCAATCGTATGGCGATGATCTGGCATCCATCAAAGCTTTTGGGGAAGAGGTAGTCACAACACTTTGTGAGCAATTAATTGTTACGGGTGTTCCAGGCCTGCATTTTTACTCGCTCAACCAATCTGAGCCAGTTCTGCGCATTACCCAAAACTTACAACTGGGTAAAGGCTGATCCAAAATCAATTTGCTTTATTTGGGATAAATCATTGAGTTTGTAACCACGTAGTCCAGAGCCTGGTCATGGTCTTGGGGAACCCAACGGTCTGCGCTAAGCTTTTGCCAATCATAGGCAACCCCAATCGTCTTAAAGGTATGCCCCTCATTTTTTAGGGTGGCAATGGTGCGGTCAAAATAGCCACCCCCATAGCCTAGGCGCCATAGGCAATCTTTTTGAAGACTCCAACCCACGCAGGGGATCAAAATACAGTCCGGTTGGGCCAACTCAATTCCCGGAGACTCAGGATTTGGCTCCAGAATCCCATATGCATTCGTAATCAAGGCGCACGATTCTGACCAGGTATAAAAATCCAAGCGCTTATCTGATCGAACCTTGGGAAGCAGGAGCGATCGTTGAGGTGCTGATTGCTGCCACTGAAGAAGGGGAGCCTTGAGGTCTGGTTCTTCTTTAAAAGGCCAGCAAAAGGCGATTGACCGATAGTTCGAGTCTGGCCTCTGGAGAAGCTCGCCTAGCTTAGCCAGAAGACCTAAATGGGCTCCTTCAAAAGCTGTACTTTGCCTGTAATCGACTCGATTTTGCAATAAATCATGGCGGACTTGATCAATAGGGGTATGCATAGCTTCTATTATCGAGTGAAAATAGAACTATGTGCCCTAATTTATCTATCCGTCTCACTGTACGGCGAGGCTTTAGCTTCTTAGTCTGCGCTTTAACCTTGAATCTAGGCCTATGGCAATTCAGCATTGCCAAAGCCCCTACCGCTTCCAAATCCCAACAGAATCAGCCCGTATCTCAGGAGTTGTCCGAAGCTGATAAATTGTTCATTGAGTTACGCGATGCGGCACGAAAGAATGATGTCACGCGAAGCGGTCAATTGGCAGCAGCGCTGGTTAATTATCCCTATACCGACTATGTACGGTATTTCAGAATCAAGCCACAACTATTTGATAAAGGTAATGAGGCGCGCGCCGATACGATACTCGATGAAGAGGTTTATGCATTTTTAAGAGCATATGAGGGGACTGCGATTGCAGATCGACTACGTAACGATTGGTTGCTCGTTCTCGGTAAACGCAAAGACTGGCCACAGTTTGATAAAGAGTATTCACTCTTCATGTTGGATGACGACACCAATGTGAAATGCTATGCATTGCAGTCACGACTTGCGAAACAGGAAGATCCAAAACGGATTGGCGAAGATGCTTTAAAAATCATGATCGATCCACGCAATTTTGGTTCAGCATGCCAAGAGCTAGTTCCCCTTTTAGTACAAGCCAAAGGGCTGACAATCTCTCAGGCGAAAGCCTTGGGGCGTGCAGCTGCCGAAATGAATTTAGAGACCATTGGAAAACGGATTGGGGGCGATGATCTGCTTGCGACGCTTGTGCGTTCAGCTCGCGCTGATGCTAGTAAGGCCTACCGTGAGTTTTTACAATCGAACGCTCGCCTCAGTAAAGAGGATCAAGCAATGGCCTGGGGCGTGCTTGGACAATTTTTAGCAAAACGCTTAGACCGAAACGCGATTGATGCGTATCGGCGTCAACAGCAACTCGGCTTTGATGCTCTTTTGTCAACCGAAAGCCAAGAGTGGAAAGTGCGCACGGCCTTACGGGCTCACGATTGGCAGTTAACCAAGGATGCGATTGAGAAAATGAATCCGGCAGTAAGACAACGCGATCCAGCATGGACCTATTGGTATGGTAGGGCCTATAAAGAGCTCGGCAGTCCTGAATTAGCTAATGCACAATTTAAGGAGTTAGAGGATCAATATCATTTTTATGGGCAGCTGGCGCGCGAGGAGCTTGGTAAAGCAATCTTTATTCCGGCCAAAGTAAAAGTTAGCGAGTCAGAAATTAAAGGAATGGCAGGGCGCAATGGCTTTGTTCGGGGCGAACAGTTCTATGCAATGAATTTACGCTTTGAAGGGAATCGTGAGTGGAATTGGGAGTTGCGCGGTATGAGCGATAAGCAATTATTGGCTGCCGCAGAGTATGCCAAACGGATCCACCTATACGACCGGACCGTTAATACGGCAGATCGCACAAAAGGGGAGCATGACTTTGCATTGCGTTACCCCACCCCATTTAAAGAACAATTGAGTCCAATTGCCAAGAATATTGATTTAAATCTCGCGTGGGCATATGGTTTGATTCGGCAAGAGTCACGATTTATAACAAACGCCTCCTCTTCGGTTGGGGCATCGGGACTTATGCAAGTGATGCCTAATACAGCCAAGTATGTCGCCAAAAAAATAGGGATGAACTCTTATACGAATGAGCGCCTAAAGGATACCCAGACAAATTTAACCCTAGGTAGCCACTACCTCAATATGGTTCTCCAAGACCTTGATGGATCATGGGTACTTGCTTCTGCTGCATACAATGCAGGGCCCTCTCGACCAAAATCGTGGCGCGAGAAGTTAACGCAATCAACGGAGGGCGCAATTTTTGTTGAGTCCATTCCGTTTAATGAGACCCGCACCTACGTGAAAAATGTCTTGGCTAATGCAACGTATTATTCTCTTTTAATGGATGGAAAGTCGAGCACGATCAAGCAGCGCCTTGGTACCATTCAGCCAAAAACAGCCGTATTAAGCGAGCTACCATGAAGCACGATGTATTAATTATTGGCGGTAGTGGTTTTGTTGGAAAAACCATCGCTCAGCAGTTGCAGCAAAAGGGTTACTCGGTATTAATACCGTCAAGACGCTACAGCGCTATTCGTGATCTCCGCTTGTTGCCCAGCGTTACTCTTGTTGAGACCGATGTTAATCATCGCGAAGCAATTCATGATCTCTTGGCAGAGTTAAAGCCAACGGCCACAGTTATTAATTTAGTCGGGATTTTGCATGACCGTACGGGTCATCCTTATGGCCCAGGTTTTAAGAAGGCGCACGTTGATCTTCCAGAAATGCTTATGCAGGAGATGAAAGTTTTTGGCCTAAAACGATATCTGCATATGAGTGCCTTAGGAGCGCATTCTCAAGGACCTTCCATGTATCAACGAAGCAAAGGAGATGGCGAGCGGTGTGTCGAGCAAAGCGGACTTGATTGGACTATTTTTAGACCTTCGGTCATCTTTGGTGAGCAAGATCAATTTATCAATACCTTTGTGGGCTTGGCTAAACTTTTTCCGGTGATTCCTCTGGCCAATACCCAAGCTCTTTTCCAGCCTGTGAGCGTCAATGATGTTGCGAAAGCATTCGTAATGGCCCTAGAGGATCAGCGTACGATCCATGGTATTTATGATTTGGTCGGTCCGGAAGTATTTAGCATGGAAGATTTAGTGCGATTTGCAATCCGTAAAGCAGGCAAAAAGAACCCAGTGATTTCATTGCCCAATTGGGTAGGATATCTGCAAGCTATTGCCTTTGAGTTTGGGCCCGGACCTACGCTAATGTCCCGCGATAACATTGCTTCGATGAGCGTTCCTAATGTATTGGCACTCGGTAGTCGTGATTCGTTAAGCGAAGACTTTGGGATTGCTAAACAGCATTTAGAAAGCTTAATTGCTTGAAGATTTATCAAGTTGGTGGTGCTGTACGCGATCGCTTGCTCGGTTTACCAGTTCATGACATTGATTATGTGGTGGTCGGATCGTCGGTTGAGGAAATGCTAGCGAAGGGCTTTCGTCCCGTTGGTAGTCATTTTCCAGTCTTTTTGCACCCACAAACCCAGCATGAGTATGCCCTTGCCAGAACAGAGCGTAAAACCGCACCTGGGCATCAAGGCTTTGTATTTCATGCAGATCCAAGCATTCGGCTCGAGGACGATCTTAAGCGACGCGATTTAACGATTAATGCCATCGCTCAAGAAGTAAACGCTTCGGGCGAGCTCATCGGGGATTTAATTGATCCATATCAGGGCAAAGCAGATTTAGAGCAAGGCATATTTCGTCATCTATCGAATGCGTTTTCGGAAGATCCCTTAAGAGTATTGCGAGTCGCACGATTTGCCGCCCGTTTTCCGAAGTTCAATATTGCCCCAGAGACACTCGTTTTAATGAAATCAATGGTGCATAACGGTGAGCTTAAGACCTTATCCAAGGAGCGAGTTTGGCAAGAGCTTGCAAAAGCGTTTATATCTCAAGCGCCCGAATGCTTTATAGAAGTCTTAGAACAATGCGATGCGCTTGAGGAAATTTGGCCCAATGCGCTTGTTAAGCAGTGGCAGCATATGTCAAGCAGAAAAGAAATGCTTGCCCAGTTACATCAGGCAGTTACCGTATATCCAGAGCTAGACAAACGCTTAGCGATTGTCTTAAAGCAACTAAAGCGGTCAGAGATTGTTGATTGGGCAAATGGGTTGAGAGTACCAAATGACATTACAGAGTATTGCCTACTTACTGCTGATTTTGAAGCGTGCCGCCACTCCCCCATTCATCCGCAGTTAGCCCTTGATTTGCTTAATCGCTCCGATGTTTGGCGTAAACCAAAACGCTTTTTAGAGGTACTTCGTTTAGCAAATACGCTCGGTATTGATATTCAGGAATGGCAGAATTTAATGGAGGCTGCTCTGCAGATTGATGGGGGGCAGATTGCAGCAGAGATCAGTCAAAAAGGCATAAGCACTAATAATGGCACGCAAATACATCAGGCGCTTGCGCATGCACGTCTACTAGCTATTACACGGACACTTGATCAATAAAATCGGTTGCGGCCTGCAAAGCCAGGTAATTGGTTTAGTTGAAGATTGAGTGTCTCTAGATTTTTTCCAAAAGCGATCACCTTAAAGAGTTCGCCCATTTCTGCTTCAGATATTAATTTTTGTAGCGCATTTGAAATCGGGAGAAAGTGCTCTATATCGTGCGGATCTGATTTTTCTAATACAAGTTCCGTAATGCCTGCATCGAGTAAATAGGATGCTTGGCTTGAGAAAAAAAGTTCGCCATGGATACTTTCCTCTAATATTCGCAATAGGCTAGAGCACTCAATATGGTTTGTGATGTCGGAGATGCCAGGAAATTGCAGCACATCGGTCAGCGCACGATGGCGATGATGAGCCATTAAGGTTCCAGATTGGCGCTGAGGGTGGTAGTACTCTTGCTCATGAAAGCCATAGTCAATGATTAGTAATAAGCCGCAAGCCAATTGTTCTGTAAGCGATCTGAGCCAGGCTTGTGCTTGTAGATGCACTTCTGTTGTATAGCCATCAGCAAATGCTTCAGTATTTAGTAATACTGGAGGTATCTTATTAAGTTCAGCTTGGCTTAAGGCGGCACCTATGGTGGAAACGAGTGATGCTGGAGAAGAATCTGTATCGACTGCAATATCAAGACGATGCCATATGTTGCGATGCATGCAAATTCGCTCGCATGGTATAGCATCTAACACCTCATTTGCTAAGACTACCCCCTCAATATGATTAGGGATAGAGCTTAACCAAATGCACTGCGTATGAATCGCATGCTCATGACAGATATTTTTTAAAAGAAGTTGTTGGCGTTTAGCAAGGTCAGGTGAGAGTTCGATAATTTGATATTCATCAAGATCAAATCCACGTAAATGCAATTCCAGCAGAATCGATTTTGCAAGACTGCCGGTGCCCGCACCGAATTCCAAAACACGGGTAGGAAGCCCCTGTTGCTTAAGAGCCTCTAAAACGGGCAAGATGGTATTCACGATGGTTTGTCCAAAAAAAGGACTAATTTCAGGGGCGGTTATGAAATCACCAGCGACCCCAAATTTTTCTATGTCAGAAGAGTAATAGCCCAAATTAGGCTCATACAGGGCAATATGCATATACCTAGAAAAGGCCAGATGCCCCCCATTTTGCTTAATTTCCTGGGAAATTTTAGCCATCATCGCGGCCAAATGCTCCTCTTCGGGCTGGGTCAGGTTAATATCCATAGCTCATTAGTCTAAGAGAGTTTACGTGGAAGGTTCAAAGACGTCCTCGCATCGTACTGTTTTGCTTACCGGAGCGGCTAAACGCTTGGGTAAAGAAATTGCTTTGCACTTCGCTAAGGCGGGATGGAATGTGGTTTTACATTACGGCAGCTCTAAGCAAGATGCTTTAGAGACCCTTGCAAAAATTAAGAGCCTAGGAGTTGAGGCAATTGCAATTCAGGCCAACTTGGCAGAGGCCGAAGAAATCAAGGTTTTGTTTAAAGCAAGTATCGATCAATTTAATAGAATCGATTGCTTAATTAATAGCGCCTCTGTCTTTGAATACGATCGACCCAGTCAGGCAATGCATATGCTGACACAGCCGAGCCTCATGGGTAATATCCAAGTCAATCTAGCCGCACCAGTTTTGCTGGCACAAGAAATGTTTCATCATCTCCAAAAGCAGCCCGCTCGTAATGATGGTCTCGTTCCGGTAACGATTCAGTTACTGGATCAAAAGCTGATTAATTTAAATCCGGATTATTTCTCCTATACATTGTCAAAGAGCGCATTGTTAACAGCCACTGAAATGATGGCGCTTGATTTTGCTCCAATCATGCGCTCGGTCGGTTTGGCCCCCGGCATAACACTGCCATCTGGTCAACAAACAGAAGCAGAATTCTTACGCGCACATCGAATGACCCCAATGGGGTATTCATCCAGTGCAGATGATATTGCACAGGCAGCATTATTTATTGCTAATGCAAAAGCAATCACAGGCACAACCATTTATGTCGATGGCGGTCAGCATTTGCTGTCATCGGAGCGTGATGTGATGTTTAACACTCAATAAGGTCGCCATGCACTCCCTTTTATCGCATCCCAGTCTAATAAATTGCCGCCGCTTATTTTTAAAAGACTATGAGGTTTATATCAATATTGGTGTTCATGATTTTGAGAAGAAAGCAGAGCAACGCGTAATTTTTAATGTTGATCTTTATGTGCCTCTTGAGCAAAATACCCCCATGCATGATCGATTGGATGAGGTTCTGGATTATGACTTTATTCGTAAAACAATTACTCAAAGAGTCCAGAGAGGACACATTCATCTCCAAGAAACTCTATGCGACGATATTGTTGGGGCAGTTTTAGAGCACCCTAATGTAATGGCTGCGAGGGTTAGTACCGCAAAACCAGATGTTTATCCCGATTGCGAGGCGGTTGGGGTTGAGGTGTTCAAGATTAAACAGGTTAGTCAATAACTCTCATCTTATTTATTGACTATGGCAGATCCTCGTAAACAAGCTTTTGAAGAGAATAAGTTAGATAAAAAATTGTCTCGTTTGGTGGGCGAGGCAATTGGTGACTTTAGGATGATTGCCGACGGTGATAAGGTGATGGTATGTATATCAGGCGGCAAAGACAGTTATACCTTACTAGATATCTTATTAAAACTACGCGAGCGTGCCCCCATCTCCTTTGAGATCGTGGCAGTTAATTTGGATCAGAAGCAGCCAAATTTTCCGGCGGAGATATTGCCCAACTATTTAAAGCAACTAAATGTACCGTTTCATATTGAAGAGCAAGATACGTACAGCATTGTAAAACGAGTTATTCCTGAGGGAAAAACAACCTGTGGCTTGTGTTCGCGTTTACGGCGCGGTATTTTGTATCGGGTTGCAGATGAGCTCGGGGCTACCAAGATAGCCTTAGGACATCATCGTGATGATATTTTAGAAACCCTTTTGTTAAATATGTTCTTTGCAGGGAAGCTGAAGGGTATGCCCCCAAAATTACGCTCTGATGATGGGCGGCATATTGTGATTCGTCCGCTTGCCTATGTTCCAGAAAAGCTGATTGAGCGTTATGCTACCTCCATGAGCTTCCCCATCATTCCGTGTGATCTATGTGGTAGTCAACCCAATCTTCAAAGGGCAGCCATGAAGAAGCTCTTGCGGGACTGGGAGAAGCAATTTCCTGGCCGAGTTGAGAATATTTTCCGCTCAATGCATCAGATTGTGCCCTCGCATTTAATGGATCCCAACGCATTTGATTTCCAAGGACTGGAGAGCCATAAGAACCTCAGTGCCCTGGGAATAAACCTTGAGGGAGATTTAGCAATTGATGAGGGTGAAGATGTGTGTGTCCCGCTGAATCAAGCCCAATTCCCTATTTCATTTGCTGATAAGCTTTAATTTCTTAGACCAACCGCTTTCTCATTAACCCATCTCAAGCCCTATACTTATGGCTATGAATATAGTGATATTGGCAGCTGGGCAAGGCAAGCGCATGAAATCTGCTTTGCCAAAGGTATTGCAACCTCTAGCGGGCAAACCCCTTTTAGAGCATGTACTAGAAACCGCTATTTCTTTAACGAAGGCAGCACAGCCAGTAGTAGTTATTGGGCATGGCGCAGAGTATGTCAATGCATTCCTAAGCGATTTAGCGAACCGTAATCCACGTTTTAAGGCAATTAAAACGGTTTTACAAAAAGAGCAAAAGGGTACAGGCCATGCGCTCTTACAGACCCTAACCAAATTAAATAAAGATTTACCAACTCTCGTCTTATATGGCGATGTGCCATTGACCACAAAAGATACTCTTCAAAGCCTCATTCGCTTAGCCGACGGAGTTCGCGCAAAACAGTCGGCCCTCGGTTTATTAACCCAGAATATGGAAAACCCAAAGGGGTACGGGCGCATTGTGCGCGATCAGGATGGCGCAGTAAGTGCGATCGTTGAAGAAAAAGATGCCAGCCCAAGCATTAAAGCAATTCATGAGATTAATACAGGTATCATGGTTTTGCCAAGCGAGTCTTTATCGAAGTGGCTTAAGAGCTTAAAGACTAAAAATGCCCAAGGTGAGTATTACTTAACGGATGTGATTGCAATGGCAGTCCGCGATGGTGTTCCCATCCGAACCTCACAAGCAAAAAATGAGTACGAGATCTTAGGAGTCAATAGTCGTGATCAGTTGGCTGCGCTAGAGCGTCAAATACAAAGACAGCGAGCCGCTGCATTATTAGAATCAGGCGTTACCTTATTCGATCCTGAGCGTATTGATATCCGTGGCGAACTTAGTTGTGGTCAGGATGTATGGATCGACGTGGGTTGTGTGTTTGAAGGACGCGTTCACTTGGCAGCCGGAGTTCGTATTGGCCCTTATTGCGTTCTAAAAGATACCCAGATTGCTACCAATACGCAAGTCGGAGCATTCACACATATCGATGGTGCACAAATTGGTGCTGAAGCACGAGTGGGCCCCTATGCACGCATTCGACCGGGTACGATATTGGCGAACGAAGTTCATATTGGTAACTTTGTAGAAGTTAAAAACACGAAGATTTCGGCACAGAGCAAAGCCAACCATTTGGCTTATGTGGGCGATTCTATTGTGGGGGCTCGTGTCAATATCGGCGCCGGCACTATTACCTGTAACTACGATGGTGTCAATAAGCATCAAACGATTATTGAGGATGATGTTTTTATTGGATCTGATACTCAGTTAGTGGCACCTGTGAAAGTTGGTAAGGGGGCCACCTTGGGCGCAGGAACAACCCTGACCAAAGATGCTCCTGCTGGAAAGTTAACTGTGTCGCGCGCGAAGCAAGTCTCGTTAGACTGGCAAAGACCGATAAAGATCAAGCCCAAATCTAGCAAAGTAAAGAAATAATCTATGTGCGGAATTGTGGGCGCAGTCTCCAAGAGTAATGTGGTCGATACCTTGATCGAGGGTTTGCGGCGTCTGGAATATCGTGGCTATGACTCTTGCGGTTTTGCAGTGATAGATGCCACCAAGACAAATCATCCACTGCAGAGAGCTAGAACAACTGCGCGAGTCGCTGATTTAGCGAAGCAGGCCACCGAGTTTAATGGCCATATTGGGATTGCGCATACCCGTTGGGCCACCCATGGTAAGCCAGACACACAAAACGCACACCCCCATATCTCGAATGACTTAATTGCGCTGGTGCATAACGGCATTATTGAGAACTATGAGGCATTACGTGAACAACTGATTGCCGCTGGATATCAATTTAGTTCTGAGACTGATACCGAGGTAATTGCGCACTTAGTTCATCGCGAGTATGTCAAATTAGCTAAGCCTGACTTAAGAGAGGCTGTAGCAGCGAGTATTTTGCAGTTAAAGGGGGCTTATGCCATCGCAGTCATTTCTCAAACAGAACCTAAGCGCTTAATTGGAGCTCGTGCTGGATCCCCCCTGATTGTAGCGATTGGCGATGATGGTCATTACGTATCTTCCGACGCCCTAGCATTAGCAGGAAAAGCACAAACCATGATCTACCTTGAAGAAGGGGACTTGGTGGCAATCAGTGAGGGCGATTTCAATGTTTGGGATCGTGGCGGAAAAATTGTAAGTCGTGAAATCAAGCCAATGCCAGTGCAGGGAGAGGCTGTTGAATTGGGACCCTATCAGCATTTCATGCAAAAGGAGATTTTTGAACAAGCCCGCGCGGCTTCTGACACGATTGCTCATATTTCTGAGTTTGGACCAGCCCTGTTTGCTGCTGATCCTAAAGAATGGCAAGCGTTTGATCAGATTTTGCTTTTAGCCTGTGGTACCAGTTATTACTCTGCCTGCGTTGCTAAATATTGGCTTGAAGAAATTGCACGCATTCCAACCCAAGTGGAGATTGCAAGCGAGTATCGCTATCGTCAGTCAATTCCCAGGTCAAAAACTTTAGTAGTCGTTGTCTCCCAATCGGGAGAAACCGCTGATACATTAGCAGCCTTGCGACATGCAAAGGAGCTTGGTCACGGCATGACCTTATCGATTTGTAATGTTGCTTCTAGTGCTATGGTGCGTGAGACACAATGGCACTTTTTAACGCATGCCGGTACAGAGGTGGGTGTAGCATCTACAAAAGCCTTCACGACCCAGTTACTTGCTTTGTACTTATTGGCCTGCTCGATTGCAAAGCGCAAAGGATTGGTATCGAGCGATGCCGAGAAAAAAATGCTTCATGATCTGCGGCATTTACCACAGGCGATTCATGCAGTATTAGCGCTAGAGCCACAAATTATTTCTTGGAGTCAATTGTTCACAAAATGCGAGAACGCATTATTTTTAGGACGAGGCATCCATTTTCCCATTGCTTTAGAGGGGGCCTTAAAGCTGAAAGAAATTTCCTATATTCATGCAGAGGCCTATCCTGCTGGCGAACTTAAGCACGGGCCACTAGCCTTAGTAACTGAAAAAATGCCGGTGGTTACCGTAGCGCCCAACGATACGCTTCTCGAAAAGCTCAAGTCAAATATGCAAGAGGTCAAGGCTCGCGGAGGACAGCTATTTGTTTTTGCAGACCAAGGCACTCACATTAAGAGTGAGGAAGGCATACGGGTGATTCGCCTGCCCGAGCACTATGGAGATTTATCTCCCATCTTGCACGTTATTCCACTCCAACTCTTGGCCTATCACACCGCCTGTGCTTTGGAGACTGACGTTGATAAACCACGTAATTTAGCCAAAAGCGTCACGGTCGAATAAATCCGCATTAAGTAGCATCCTTGTGGTCAAATATTGGATGTGAAAAGTCGTTTAGCTACCCCACATTTTTCTTGGAAATTCTGTCTGTCATATCCCAGTAAAAATGGGCTGGCACTGATTGTTTCTCTTGGTCTTGGTGCATGCGCAGTCGGACCCGATTTTAAGAAACCAGACGCACCTAAGGTTAGTTCGTTTACAGAAAAGCCGGTTAGCAATAAGTTAGCAACAGCACCAGGTGTGGGCGGAACACAACAGAGCATAGAACCTGCAGCAGATATCCCAGCAGAATGGTGGGCCTTGTATCGCTCTCCCGAGCTTGATAATTTGATTAAGCAAGCTTTAAAACGTAATCCGAATTTAGGTGCTGCAGACGCAACTCTGAGAGCAGCTCAAGAAAATGCAAATGCAGCTTTTGGATCTTTTCTATTTCCGAGTATCGGTTTAGGAGGAAGTGCAACACGCCAGCAAATAAATCCATCCACATTTGGACAGGGCTCTGGAAGTCCCAGTATTTATAACATTTACAACACCTCGGTTTCTGTGAACTATAACCTTGATGTATTTGGTGGCGCACGTCGTGCAGTTCAAAGTGCAGAAGCGCAGGCAGAGATTTCTGGATTTCAGCTCGAGGGAGCCTATTTAAATCTGACAGCAAATATAGTGACTACGGCGATTCGTGAAGCTGCATTACGCGCCCAGTATGAATCCAATCTAGAGATCTACGAAGCACAGAAAAATCTGGCGGATATTATTGCAAAACAACTCGAGATCGGAACTGCATCGCGGGTTGATCTCACTTCACAAGTTTCTCTAGCAGCTAGTTCACAAATTGATTTGCTCAATCTGAATAAAAACTTGTCTTTTACTCGTAATCAGTTATCGGTACTGGTAGGTGAGTTTCCGGGTAACGGCTTGCTGGCTAAATTTGATTTAAATAAATTAAATCTACCCGAGAAAATTCCCCTATCCGTACCATCGGATTTGGTCCGCCAACGCCCTGATATAAGGGCTGCAGAAGCCTATATTAAATCTACTAATGCCTTAGTTGGTGTCGCAACTGCTAATTTGTTGCCACAAATTACCCTCAGTGGCGCCACAGGTTCACAGGCATTAACGACTGGCGCTCTATTTGGGCCCAATGCCGCAATTTGGTCAGTTGCCGGTGGAGTCTTTCAGCCTTTGTTTCAAGGGGGCGCATTACTTGCTCAGCGTAGAGGGGCAATTGCCACTAACGAAGCTGCCGTCTTTCAGTATCAGGCAACCGTCCTGAGCGCCTTTCAGGAAGTGGCCAATGCATTACAAGCATTAGAAAGCGATGCCCTTGCCCTAAGAGCGGCATCCGAAGCTGAGCGGAATGCCTTAGAGTATCTAAATTTACTAGAGCAACAATATAAATTGGGTACAGGAAGTTATTTGGCTGTGTTAATCGCTCAAAGGCAATATCAGCAAACCAAGTTTCGTTTGATTGATGCACAAGCCAATCGATTTGCGAACACCGCAGCTTTATTTGTGGCCCTCGGTGGAGGTTGGTGGAATCGCACTGGCCCTGCTTATCAGGCGCAGAAGAAAGAAGACCTCCATAATCAAGGATCTAGTCAGCAAGAGATGCGCCAATGAATGCAATACACACCATCATCGCTTGGATAAAAAATAAAGTCTTGAGTAAACAGAATCTCGACTTTGTTTTGCTACAGCTTAAAAAGATAGCTAACGCAACTCGGCCACGAGAGCGGTTTAGAAATACAAAGACATACGCTGCCCTGATGCAGATGCCAACATTAAAGCGCCGCATGATTGTGATGCTTGTTTCGGTCTTTGTGCTCCTTGGCTTGGTCGTGGGATTTAATCAATTAAAAACCTTGATGTTCAATTACTTTATGTCTGGTTTGGGGTTACCCCCAGCTACCGTCACAACGATGGTTATTGAAAAGCAGGAATGGCAGCCCAAGATGACTAGTGTTGGAAACGTCCGCGCTTTTCGGGGTGTTGATTTAAGCACTGAAATTGGCGGCCTGGTATTAAATGTTCCAATCAAGTCAGGCTTAGATGTTAAGGAGGGCGATCTTCTTATTAAGCTGAATGACGCAGCGGATCTTGCACAACTAGAGGCGATGAAGGCAATGGCTGATCTTGCCAAGGTCATTAATGAGCGCGATAAGGCTCAGTTAGCGATTCAGGCAATTAGTAAAAATGTCTATGACACCAGCACGGCAGATATGAAAGCCAAGCGTGCTCAGGTAGATCAGCAAACTGCATTGGTAGCCAAAAAGAATTTAAAGGCCCCATTTAGCGGTCGTGTTGGTATTGTGACGATTAATCCAGGTCAATATGTAAATCCAGGGGATAAACTACTGACCCTGCAAACTATTGACCCAATCTACGTTGACTTTACTTTACCGCAAAGCTCAGCAGGAACTATTAAAGCTGGACAAACAATCGACTTACAAACGGATGCATTTAAAGATTCTATATTTTCTGGCAAGATCACTGCGGTTAGCCCTAAAGTTGATCTCAATACACGCAATATTCAGATTGAAGCGCAGATTAGCAATCCAGATAAAAAGTTATTACCTGGGATGTTTGCTAATGTAAACATTAATTTAGGCGATAAGCTTGAGCTTCTAACCTTGCCACAAACCGCTGTGACCTACAACCCATACGGAAGCACGGTTTTTATTGCTGTTAAAACTAATCGTAAGGATAAAAAAGGCAATCCCATTATGGAGGCGCAGCAAGTATTTGTGACACCAGGGCTCAAGCGTGGTGATCAAGTCGCAATTATGAAAGGCCTAGAACCAGGCATGACTGTGATCACGAGCGGCCAATTAAAGCTAAAAAATGGTACCCCACTCATTGTAAATAATAACGTCTTGCCGGCTAACTCGCCAAATCCTAAACCACAAGAGCAATGAGTCAGGACTTTACGCGTCATCAATGGACGGATATTTTTATTCGTCGGCCAGTGTTGTCAATCGTAGTTAGTCTCTTAATCTTATTGTTGGGCTTAAAAGCTGTTGGATCCTTACCCGTTAATCAGTACCCCCAAACCCAAAATGCAGTTGTAACGATTACGACAGCTTATTTTGGTGCTGACCCAGAAACCATCGCTGGCTTTATTACTCAGCCATTAGAAGGCGCCATTGCCCAAGCTCAGGGCATCGATTATTTGTCATCAATCAGTATTGGCGGGGTATCAACCATTTCTGCTACCTTGCGCTTGAACTATGACGCAAACAAAGCGTTGACACAAATTAATACGCAAATTAGTTCAGTTCGCAATCAACTACCACCGCAAGCTCAGCAGCCGATCTTAACGGTGCAAATTGGCCAATCAACAGCCGCTATGTATATGGGCTTTTATAGTGATGAGATTGCCAACAATAGCATTACCGATTATTTATTGCGGGTCGTCAAGCCAAAGCTCGACTCTATTAGCGGTGTACAAAATGCGGAGATCCTAGGGGGGCGTAAATTTGCTTTACGGGCATGGCTAGATCGCGATCGGATGGCGGGATTAGGGGTTTCTCCAGACGAGGTATATGCAGCACTTGCTGCTAATAATTATTTATCACCTGTAGGCAGCACCAAGGGGCAAATGGTATCGGTTGACTTGGTCGCTAGCACTGACTTGCATTCGCTCGATGAATTTCGGAAATTGGTCATTAAGCGAAATGGTGCTGATATTGTTTATCTTGAGCAAGTTGCAACCGTAACTCTAGGCTCAGAAGATTACAACAATAATGTTGCCTTTAATGGCAAACAATCTGTGTTTATTGGCATTAAGGTAGCGCCTGATGCTAATTTGCTTGATGTAGCAAAGCGCATTCGAAACACATTCCCCGACATTCAAAAGCAACTTCCTTCTGGTTTAAATGCCAAAATCGTATTTGACTCTACTGACTTTATTAATACATCGATCGAAGAGGTTGTTAAAACTCTTCTAGAAGCATTAATTATTGTGACCCTTGTGATTTATCTATTTTTGGGTAGCTATCGAGCGGTAGCAGTCCCGGTGCTAGCGATGCCCCTCTCTTTGATTGGCACTTTTTTTATGATGCAGGCACTTGGCTACTCAATTAATTTACTCACCTTGCTTGCCTTAGTGCTAGCTATTGGATTAGTGGTAGATGATGCAATTATTGTGGTTGAGAACGTTGATCGCCACATGAAGGAGGGTAAATCACCTCTCGAGGCTTCTCTAATTGCAGCCCGAGAATTAGGTAATCCTATTTTAGCGATGACGGTTGTGTTGATTGCAGTTTATATCCCCATCGGTTTTCAGGGAGGCTTAACTGGCGCACTCTTCACTGAATTTGCTTTTACCTTGGCAGGAGCAGTGGCAGTATCTGGCGTAGTAGCGTTGACCCTTTCGCCCATGATGTGTTCACAAATCTTCTCGCAGGAAGAAGAAATGTCGCCTTTCGTGAAAAAGATTGATGCGGTATTCGAGCGAGTGCGCCACTCATATCAAGAAACACTTCGTGACCTTTTATCAACCTGGCAGGTCATTATTGTGATGGGCGCTTTGCTTTTAGGGGGCGTTGTTTATCTCTATGCAACCGCCCGTTCAGAGTTAGCTCCAACGGAAGACCAAGGGATTGTTTTGATGTCAGCGATTGGACCACCAAATTCAACGGTGAACCAGATGCAAGGCTATGCTGATCAAATATTTCAGATTGCAAGTAATGAACCTGAGTATAAGCAGATGTTCCAGATTACGAGCCCAACATCTAGCTTCGGCGGCGTGATCATGAAAGACTGGGGTGAGCGCAGCCGCAGCGCGACCAAGTTTCAAGAAGACTTGCAAAATAAGTGGAGCAGTATTGCTGGAACACGGGTGGCAGCGTTTCAGTTCCCAGCATTACCGGGTGCGCAGGGATTTCCGGTCCAGGTAGTGATTAATACCACCGAGCCCTATACCAATTTAAATGAGGTATCACAGCAGGTCTTAGATAAGGCAAGGCAAAGTGGCATGTTCTTCTTTGTGGACTCTGATTTGAAGATTGATAAGCCACAAGATGTCTTGCAAATTGATCGCGAGAAAGTAGCTGCCTTAGGGATGACTCAAAGAGATGTCGGTAATGCACTATCCGCTGCATTGGGCGGTGGGTTTGTGAATTACTTTTCGGTAGCAGGCCGTTCGTATCGGGTGATCCCGCAGGTTAAACAAACTGATCGATTAAATCCCGATCAAATATTAGATTACTACATTAAGACACCAAGTGGAGCGATGGTTCAAGCAAGAACAATTGCAAGTATCGAAAGCCGAGTTGTGCCACAGTCAATCAATCGGTTTCAGCAACTCAACTCTGCGACTATTAGCGGTGTTAGTACGCCATTTGTGTCGCAAGAGGAAGTATTAAGTTTCCTAGAAAAAACGATTAAAGAAGCAGCCCCTTCAGGTTACTCGGTTGACTACGCTGGGCCTTCGCGACAGTTCAAGGCAGAATCTGGCGGCTTTTTGGTCACTATGGTCTTTGCCGTGTTAATTGTGTTTTTAGTTCTAGCTGCGCAGTTCGAGAGCTTCAGAGACCCTTTGGTTATTTTGGTTTCTGTACCACTTGCCTTATTTGGTGCGCTGATCTTTATTAATTTGGGCTTTACAACCTTAAACGTATATACCCAAGTAGGCCTAGTAACTCTCATGGGCTTAATTAGTAAGCACGGTATTTTGATAGTTGAGTTCGCAAACGAATTGCAAGAGGCTGGACGTAGCAAGCTTGAGGCAATTATTGAGGCAAGTAGCGTACGCTTGCGCCCTATTTTGATGACCACCGCTGCCATGGTGCTTGGCGTGGTTCCCTTGGTGATTGCATCAGGGGCTGGCGCAGCCGGACGTCAATCGATGGGGATAGTGATTTTTACTGGGCTTGCGATTGGTACTCTATTTACTTTATTTGTTGTACCAGCCATGTATTTGTATATCGGCGCCGATCATCAGCAAAAGAAATTTAAACAAGCTTAATCGCTATTGAATCGCTTTTATAAAATGAGTGTTCGTACAAATTATTTCGTACCAGCGCTTGATGTGTATCAGCTCTGTCCGCGGACCTGTTTTATCAGGGTACTGATCTGCCAGCATGATCCAGCGCTTAACGCATAGTGCAATAGTAATATCACCCAGATTAAATTTGGAGCCCGAGCAAAAAGCTTGATTGGCAAGGATGCCATCAAAAATACCCAAAAGTCGATTGGATTCTTGGAAAGCATTTTTGATGGCAGTGTAATCACGTTCTTCCTCGGGGACACGAGTAAGGCCAAGAAATGGAACTCGCAATGCTGGCCATAGAGTACTAATTTGCCAATCCATCCATTTCTCAGAAGAGGCTTGGCTTGCAAGATCATCTGGAAAGGCATTATTGGAGTCATACTTTTTAGCAAGATAGCGCATGATGGTATTGGATTCCCACAGAACAAAAGCTCCATCTTCTAGGGTTGGGACCAGGCCATTGGGATTTAGTTTTAAATACTCCGGGGTCTTATTGATACCAAAATGTAGACCCGCATCAATTTGTTTAAAGTCAGATCCCTCGTCCAAGCCAAGTTCCGCGAGTACCCAAAGTACTTTTTGGACATTAATCGACGATTTTCTACCCCATAGTGTCATCATTTGATATTACCTTCTGGCTCAAGAGCAAGTTGATTAAATTGGCTTTGTGCAAACAAAAGTGGATGGCGATCTGAATCTTGCTCGATACTCAAAACACGCGCCACGATAATATGATGATCGCCGCCTTCATGAACAGCAACAGTCTCGCATTCAAAATAAGCCAAACAATTAGCAAGACGCATTAAACCGCTTGGCTCAATCCGGTGTTCCATTTGAATACTATTTTTATTAAGTTGTTTTGCAAAGACAAGAGCCAACTCTTTCTGATTAATATCTAGGACATGAATTAGTTGCTTCTGCCCAATACGGAAACAATTGCATAAGTCCGATTGACTACCAATGCTCCAAAGTACCAATGGGGGGTTGAGCGATACCGTGTTAAATGAGCTTATTGTGATTCCAACTGGTTTTGCATCTTCATTTAAGCCGGTAATGACCGTGACACCGGTGGCAAAGCAAGAAAAAGCTCGTCTGAGTTCCTGGGCAGAAAATTGATTTTGCAATGACTTCTACTTTTATTTAGAGTTTGAGGGTTTTAGACCAGGAATAGGGATAAGCAGTTCATTTTCTTCGGCTTTCACACACTTAAAGCGATAGTCTTTGCCAGCTTTTGATATGAAACTCGCTCCAATATAAAAATCATCCTTACAAATTTTATTAGCAAAATCCATGACTTGTTGGGGCTCAGCACTAGAATTAATCAGGCGCATATTGCCCAAAGACATCTTCAGCTCAGAAGAGGCGCATGCGCTTAGAAAAAGAGGTGCTGCTAGCAGGATGAATACAATACGTTTCATGTAAAAGCCTCATAATGAACTCTGAAGTAGTAGGATAAACGCTTTTGCAAAAGTTGATTTAGTTATCCCATTCATTTACTGATTTAGGAAAAAAATGTTTAGAGCCATTTTAATAAATAAAGATGAGCAGGGTTACCGTGCTCAATTGAGTAATTTAGATGAAAGCGCTTTGCCAGAAGGAGATGTTCGCATCAAGGTGCATTACTCCACTCTAAATTACAAAGACGGTTTGGCCATTACCGGTAAGAGTCCGATTGTGCGGAGCTTTCCTATGATTCCAGGAATTGATCTTACAGGAGAAGTGATTGAGAGCAGCAGCTCGGAGTTTAAGCCGGGCGATCTAGTTTTATTAAATGGTTGGGGAGTGGGCGAGTCTCATTGGGGCGGATTAGCACAGCAGGCGCGACTTAAATCTGAATGGCTAATACCCCTTCCTAAAGCATTGACAGCAAAGCAATCATTGGCCATTGGGACCGCTGGGTATACTGCTATGTTGTGCATTATGGCGCTCCAAAAGCATGGTGTTCGAGTGGGCGATGGGGAGATATTAGTAACCGGTGCAGCCGGGGGAGTAGGCAGTTTTGCAATTAGCTTATTGCATGAGTTGGGGTATACCGTGGTGGCGAGTAGCGGTCGTCCAGAAGAGACGGATTATTTAAAGTCTTTGGGCGCCAGTGAGGTAATTGAGCGCGCCAGCCTTTCTCAGCCTGGCAAACCCTTGGCAAAAGAGCGCTGGGCTGCCGTGGTCGACTCAGTGGGCAGTCATACCCTGGCTAATGCTTGTGCCGCAACCAAAGCGAATGGCGCAGTAGCAGCATGTGGTCTGGCTCAAGGGATGGATTTCCCGGCAAGCGTTGCCCCATTTATATTACGCGGTATCACCCTGTATGGCATTAACAGCGTCACCCAAGCAAAGGCAGTGCGGATAGAAGCCTGGAACCAGTTAGCAAAACTTTGCAAACCGCAACAACTACTGGAGATTGCTAAAGAGATCTCCTTAGAAGAAGCCATCCAGGCTAGCAGTGATTTGATTGACGGTAAGATCCGTGGCCGCGTAATTGTGGATGTAAATCGTTAAATACACCTATGTCACTAGTGAGCCCACTGATCACAAAGTTTAAGAAAATTTTTGGGGAAAGATATTTTTTAGACGAAGAGAGTGATCGTACTCAATAAAATCTGGAATCTCTCCAGAAAGTAAGCGATCTTTATAGCTTTGCCACATTGCTGGATCAAATAAATCAGCATGATGCTTCAGCAGTAGTTGTTTAATACGATCATTTCCTAGCAAAAAGGTTTTATAAGTTTCAGGGAAGATATCTTTAGGCCCAATGCGATACCAAGGCTCACTTGCCATTTCATCATCTTCATTGCGTGGTGCCGGGACGTGACGTACCTCACAATCAGTTAGGTACTCAATTTCATCGTAATCATAAAAAGCAACACGACCATAGCGCGTTACACCAAAATTTTTATAGAGTAAGTCCCCAGGGAAAATATTTGCAGCAATTAAGTTCTTAATCGCTTCTCCGTACTGAATTACCCCGTCCTCTACTTCGCTTGGAGAGCCCTCTTGCAGACGGATATTGAGCGGGGTCATCCGTCTTTCAATATAAAGGTGCTTGATGATGAGCTCTTTTTCTCCAGTGGGATTGATACTAAGTTCTAATAAGGAGGAGCACTGCTCTTGTATTTCAGAAAGTAGCTCAGGCGTGAAGCGCTCTAAAGGGAATGCTACATTAGAAAACTCTAATGAGTCGGCCATGCGCCCTACACGGTCATGCTGTTTCACTAATTGATATTTCGCCATAATTTGTTCACGGCTCGTTTCCTTGGGCGGTGGGAAATAATCTTTAATTAGCTTAAATACATAGGGATAGCTAGGTAAGTCAAATACCAGCATAACTAATCCCCGAATTCCAGGGGCGATCCGAAACCTATCGGTAGAGTGCATCAAGTGATGTTGAAAGTCTCTATAAAACAAGTTCTTACCATGTTTTTGTAAGCCCACCATATTGTAAATTTCTGCACGTGGCTTGTGAGGTAAGAGGCTACGCATAAATGTGACATAAGCTGATGGCACCTCCATATCAACTAAAAAGTAGCTGTGTGTAAAACTAAATATCAGACGCAAATGTACTTCAGTAAGTAAGACCCCATCAATAACAAGTTGGCCTTTCGGGTTATGCATCAAAGCTATAACAAGAGGGAATATTTTCTCCCCATTAATAATGCGACCCATAATATAAGCCGTTTTATTTCTAAAAAATAAAGTACTGAGAGCATGAATTTGAAAATCGGTCGAGCTATTGGTATCAGCTAATGAGTTTTCAATTAACTCAGTCGTGAGAGTGAGATCACGCTCTAGATTCTCAAAGGGATTTTGTAACTCAAAACTCGTCAGTAAGTTGCGCGTGACTGTCCTAAGTCCACTAATATCACCAGGATAGTAGGCTCGATACGATGGTTTACTTGGCGCTTCATCATTCTCAAGATATTCAGTGGAGATGGTAGGGCGTATGAAGATAAACTTATTATTAAAATACCGGCTCGCTAAGATGCGAGTGGTTACCGAATTAAAAAAGGTCTCAGCAAGCTCTGGTTGATGTAAGTTAGACAGTAGTCCAATGTAATGAAGCTTAACTTGTTGCCAGATCTCATCTGAAATTGCATGGGCATCAAACTCCTCTTCAAGCGCTTGGGCCGTCTCAATGACGCGCTGATCATAAAAGGTGATTCGGTCGCGTAATAGTTGACGGATGTTGTGCCAATCTTGTTTCTCAAAGGATTCCTTTGCGGACTTACCAGCTTCCCTAAAAATACTGTAATGCCGCTGAAAACCCATTAACAAGGTCTGTGCCATATCAAAGGCTACCTGCGAGGATAATAGTTTTGGAAAGGGATTGTTCATAATAAGAGTGTATCTAGCATTTAAACTGGACTCAAATGACCCAAACTAACCCACCCTCTCAGCCTGCAAGTCCGCTGATTTATCCATATGGGGAGACCTTAGTGGAAGCAGGCCACACCATGGAGATTGCCCCAGGGATCTATTGGATCCGGATGCCTTTACCCTTTGCTCTTGATCACATCAACTTATGGTTGTTAAAAGACCGAATTGCCGATCAAGATGGCTGGACAGTGATTGATTGTGGGATTACCAATGATGAGACTAAAACTCATTGGGAGTCTATTTTTGCAAAACATCTACACGGATTGCCGATTTTGCGTGTCTTGGTTACTCATATGCATCCAGACCACATTGGCCTTGCACATTTTTTATGTGAGCGCTGGAAGGCGCCGCTATGGGTTTCCATGAGTGACTTTCTCATGGCACAGTGGTTAAGTAGTAAGGAGGGCGGAGTTGCTGTCGGCGCCAGTAGCGGCAGTGGTGGTGCAGCAGATCATTACGCTCGTCATGGTTTAGTAGCTACCGAAGACCTGGAGCGCATTCGAAGCCGTTCTGATTACTACAGTCGGCTAGTGCCACAGGTGCCGCGTCGTTATCGCCGCATCATGGAGGGCGATGAGGTCCAAATTGGAGATCATCGATGGAAGGTATCCATGGGCTATGGTCATGCTCCTGAGCACGTCACTCTTTATTGCACAAAACTCAATATTTTTATTTCTGGGGACATGGTGTTGCCTCGGATCTCAACGAATGTCAGTGTGTATGATGCCGATCCTGATGCTGACCCCTTGGGTTTATATCTTCGCTCATTAGAGCAGTGGCTATCTTTACCGCTAGACACCTTCGTGCTGCCATCACATGGAAAGCCCTTTAGGGGCCTACATACTCGGATTGAGCAGTTGCATGAGCATCATCGCGCCCGTTTATCCGAAACCCTTGAGGCTTGCCAAACCCCTAAACATGCCTTTGAGATTATTCCTGTTCTATTTCGACGAAAGCTTGATAATCACCAACTTAGTTTTGCGATGGGAGAAGCTATTGCCCACCTGAATTATCTGTGGCATCAGAAGAAGCTGCGGCGCTCGCTTTGCGAGGACGGGATTTGGCGCTTTTGCGCGGCTTCGCCTTTGTAGAGCTTGTCTTAGCCTCAGAGCTAGAGCTTGGCGGGTTTGCCATGGCATCCCCAAAGGATTTGATTGCTAAGAGGGTCGCTCTTTGAACCTCCAAGGTTTGTATGGTGGATTTCAGAATATTCAGGTTGAGGGAAAGCCAAGACTCCACACTTTTGAGGTCTTTAATGCGCTTATCCAGTTCTTCAATATCAAAAGTAGGCATACCACCATTAAAGCTAGACATGCCCGAGCTCATGCCGGGCATAAAAGGGGAGCCTGCATTCGCCGTATTATTTTGATCCCACATGGTTTTGAACATCTCTAGGCTTTGATTGAAATCCGGGATAGCGCTAAACATAAATTCTCCTAACAGGCTAAATAGTCACATTATCGATAAAATAACGGGTTGATGAAGATTAATACCACTTCTGCAGTAATGCAAACCCAAACTAAGCAATCCAAGTCGGGGAAGCCCTATACCCGAGGGGCAGCCTTGCCTTCGCTCCTAAGGCAGCGCATTTTGATTCTGGATGGCGCGATGGGCACCATGATTCAGCAGAAAAAGTTTAGCGAAGCGGATTATCGAGGCTTAAAACATAGCCAGCGCTTTGCCAATCATCCAATCGATTTAAAAGGAAATAATGAGCTCTTGGTCTTAACGCAGCCCGAAGCCATTCGACAGATCCACGATGAGTATCTAGCAGCTGGTGCAGACATTATTGAGACCAACACCTTTGGCGCTACCTCGATAGCGCAGGAAGACTACAAAATGCCGGAGCTTGCTCGTGAGATGAATCTTGCAGCGGCTAAGTTAGCTCGTGCAGCATGCGATCAATTTAGCACCCCGGATAAACCTCGTTTTGTAGCCGGTGCGATTGGACCAACACCTAAGACAGCAAGTATCTCTCCGGATGTGAATGATCCAGGCGCCCGCAATGTGCATTTTGATGCTTTACGCAAAGCCTATCGCGAACAGGCAGAAGCATTATTTGAAGGCGGCTCAGACCTTTTTTTAGTAGAAACAATTTTTGATACCCTCAATGCAAAAGCAGCCCTTTTTGCACTCGATGAGTTTTTTGAGGACTCGGGAGAGCGCCTTCCAGTGATGATTTCTGGAACCGTTACAGATGCTTCGGGCAGAATTCTTTCCGGACAAACAGTTGAAGCATTTTGGAATAGCTTGCGACATATCAAGCCGCTCACTTTTGGTTTGAACTGCGCACTTGGAGCCGCTTTAATGCGACCCTACATTGCGGAGCTAGCACGTGTTTGTGATGTTGCTATTTCATGTTATCCCAATGCAGGTTTACCCAATCCGATGAGTGATACCGGTTTTGATGAGACCCCAGAGGTAACCTCGACTCTAGTCGATGAATTTGCCCGCGATCACTTGGTTAATCTAGTTGGTGGTTGCTGCGGCACTACCCCGGAGCATATTCGAGCGATTGCACAAGCAATGACAAAGCGTCAGCCTCGCCCCTTCTATTCGGAGGCGACAGCGGAAATATGAGTCAATTACCCGTTATTCCAATGCGCTTATCCGGCCTTGAGCCCTGCAACATCTCTCCCCAAATTGGCTTTGTCAATATCGGCGAGCGCACTAATGTCACGGGATCAAAAGCTTTCTCGCGCATGATTCTGAATAATCAGTTTGATGAAGCATTAGCCGTTGCTAGACAGCAGGTCGAGAGTGGTGCACAGATGATTGATATCAATATGGATGAAGCCATGTTGGATTCAGAGGCGGCGATGGTGCGCTTTCTGAACTTGATTGCATCTGAACCTGACATTGCACGCGTCCCCATCATGGTTGATTCTTCGAAGTGGACGGTGATTGAAGCGGGGCTCAAGTGTATCCAAGGCAAACCCATTGTTAACTCTATCTCTTTAAAAGAGGGTGAGGAGCAATTTAAGCACCAGGCTAAATTAATTAAGCGCTATGGTGCCGCGACTGTTGTCATGGCTTTTGATGAAAAAGGTCAAGCCGATACGTATCAGCGTAAGACAGAAATTTGTCAGCGTTCATATAACATTTTAGTCAACGAATTAGATTTTCCTGCAGAAGATATTATTTTTGATCCGAATATTTTTGCAATCGCTACTGGTATTGAAGAGCACGATAATTATGCAGTCGACTTCATTAATGCAACCCGTTGGATTAAAGAAAATTTACCAGGCGCAAAGATTAGTGGTGGCGTCTCGAATGTGAGCTTCTCATTTAGAGGAAATGATCGCGTACGTGAAGCAATCCATACGGTATTTTTGTATCACGCCATTTCAGCTGGCATGGATATGGGCATCGTTAATGCAGGTCAATTGGGAGTCTATGCCGATTTAGATCCTGAGTTGCGCGAACGCGTGGAAGACGTGGTGCTGAATCGCTTTAAAGAAAAAGATGGGCAAAGTCCCACCGAGCGTTTGTTGGCTATAGCCGATCAATATAAAGGCGGCGGCATTAAGCAGGAAGAGAATTTAGTGTGGCGTGAAGAGCCTGTTCGGGAGCGTTTAACCCATGCCCTAGTGCATGGTGTAACCAATTTTATCGTGGATGATACCGAGGAATTGCGCGCTGAGATTATGGGTAGAGGGGGGCGGCCAATCGAGGTGATTGAAGGCCCTCTGATGGATGGCATGAATGTAGTTGGCGACCTTTTTGGCGCTGGAAAAATGTTTTTGCCACAGGTTGTTAAAAGTGCGCGGGTTATGAAGCAAGCAGTTGCCCATTTAATTCCCTACATTGAGGAAGAAAAGAAGCAATTGGTTGCCGCTGGTGGCGAGAGTAAAGCTAAAGGCAAGATTGTGATTGCGACCGTAAAAGGCGATGTGCATGATATTGGTAAGAACATTGTTACTGTCGTTTTGCAATGCAATAATTTTGAAGTAGTAAATATGGGTGTGATGGTTCCATGTGATCAGATATTGAAAAAAGCAAAAGATGAAAAGGCTGATATTGTTGGCCTCTCTGGTTTGATTACACCCTCTTTAGAAGAAATGACCTATGTTGCTCAAGAAATGCAACGCGATGATTATTTCCGACAGAAAAAAATTCCCTTATTAATTGGTGGTGCGACCACTTCGCGAGTTCACACGGCAGTAAAGATTGCACCGCACTATGACGGTCCAGTTGTTTATGTACCAGATGCCTCTCGCTCTGTATCGGTGGCTTCGAATTTGTTATCGGATGAGGGCGCAAAGAAATTTATTGATGAGATGCTTGCTGATTACGAGCGGATTCGGCATCAGCATGCCAATCGTAAAAGTGTTCCACTAGTTAGCCTACAAGCTGCTAGAGATAATTATGAGCAATTGGACTGGAGTACCTATAAGCCCAGCAAGCCTAAATTTATTGGTAGGCGTGTATTTAAAAACTTTTCTTTGGCAGAAATTGCGAAGTTTATTGATTGGACTCCTTTCTTTCAGACTTGGGATTTGGCTGGCAAGTTTCCGGCAATTCTAGATGACGAAATTGTTGGTGATGAAGCCCGTAAAGTTTATGCCGATGCTCAAGCAATGTTAGAGAAATTAATTAAAGGACAGTGGTTGCAAGCGGATGCAATTGTTGGCTTATTTCCTGCGAATAGTCAGGGTGACGATATCTTGCTATATCCCGATGAGAGTCGCAGTAAACCATTTTTGATTTGGCACAATCTGCGTCAACAGTCAGAGCGACCTGTAGTGGATGGAGTAAAGCGCCCTAACCGGTGTTTGGCGGATTACGTAGCTAATCAAGCAAGTGGTATTGAAGATTATGTTGGCTGCTTTGCCCTGACTACCGGCCACGGAGTCGAAGAAAAGGTGGCGCAGTTCTTGGCGAAGCACGATGATTACAGTGCGATCATGCTCAAAGCATTAGCAGATCGTTTAGCAGAGGCTTTTGCAGAGTTAATGCATTGGCGTGTTCGAACAGATTTATGGGGCTACGCTCCTGGCGAGCAGTTGACTACCGAAGAACTCATTGATGAGAAATATCAAGGAATTCGTCCAGCACCTGGTTACCCAGCCTGCCCAGACCATCAAGTTAAGTTTGCCATGTTTCATGCAATGAAAGCTGATGAGATTGGGATGACCCTCACCGAATCTCTAGCAATGAATCCTGCGTCAAGCGTGAGTGGCTTTTATATTGCCAACCCTAATGCCATGTATTTCAATGTGGGCAAAGTTGCCTCCGATCAGGTAGGTGACTTTGCGAGGCGAGCAGGGCAGTCCCCTGAAGAGGTAAGACGCTCTTTAGCAACCCTCCTCGACTAATTAACTCCCCAAACAACCGGTTCATTATTCTTTTGAGCTTGTCTGAGAAGTTCTATAAAGGGAAACGCACGTCGACCCAGGGGGTCCTTTTTTAGGCCTTCAGACTTTTCAGATGGCTCAGTATTTTTTGGCTGAGCAGTTCGTTCTAATTGAATGGCTTGGTCGAGTCGCTCAATGAAAGTAGGAATTTGCTCTGGCAACAGAATTCCTTTTTCTTCATAAGGGCGTTGCATCACTGCAAAGATCCGTTCAGTGAGATCATCTAGCATGATGACCGGAGCGCAATTCTTAGATCGAAATTGATGAATCATAGCCTCAGCATACCATCACTGATAAACTCTCATCTCTATGTTGTTAGTTCAAAAAAACCAACTCGTACACCTACTTGCCAATGCATTAAATGCCATTGCGCAAGAGCGCGGCCTTGCCGCCGGAGAATTTCCGATCCCTCACTTGGAGAGACCAAAAGCAGTAGATCATGGTGATGTGGCATGTAATATCGCATTACAGATTGCCAAAGCATGGAAAGCAAATCCACGTGAATTAGCGCAGCTGATTGTGGCTCGTTTGGAGTCAAGTCCAGAATATCAAAACTTAATCTCCAGTTCTGACATCGCTGGCCCTGGCTTCATTAACTTTCGCTTAAGCCAACATGCAAAGTCGGCAGTTGTACAAATGATTCTGAATGATCGTAATCGATTTGGGCGGCGCGATCGCTCTGGGGTGCAAGATGCATCGATGCCGACTCGTGCCATGATTGAGTTTGTCTCAGCTAACCCAACGGGACCCTTGCACGTCGGGCATGGACGTCAGGCTGCTTTAGGTGATGCTTTAGCTAATCTAATGGATAGCCAAGAAATTAAAGTGCATCGGGAGTTTTATTACAACGATGCTGGGGTGCAGATTCATAATCTTGCAATTTCGGTACAGTCTCGCCTAAAGGGCTTAAGTCCCGTCAGTTCGGATTGGCCTAAAGATGCGTATAACGGTGAATATATTGCCGAGATTGCACAGTCGTATCAATCAGAGCAAAAAGACGAGAATGATCTAGAGGCTATCCGAAAATTTGCGGTGGCCTATTTACGTAAAGAGCAAGACATTGACTTAAAGACTTTTGGGATTCGTTTTGATGAGTTTTATCTCGAATCCTCTTTGTATTCCGATGGAAGTGTGCAGAAGGTCATTGAGGATCTGGCAAGTGTTGACAAAACCTATGAGGCTGATGGAGCGCTTTGGCTAAAGACCACTTTAGACGGTGATGACAAAGACCGTGTCATGCGCAAATCAGATGGTAGCTATACCTATTTTGTACCCGATGTTGCTTATCACATTAATAAATGGAGTCGTGGTTTTGAGAAGGTAATCAATGTACAAGGTAGCGATCATCACGGTACGATTGCACGTGTTCGCTCTGGTATTCAGGGGGTAGCTCAGAAACGTCATTGGGCGATTCCAACCACATATCCAGATTATGTTTTACATAAGATGGTGACAGTCGTTAAAGATGGTGCAGAAGTAAAGCTGTCTAAGCGCGCTGGCTCCTACGTAACCCTCAGAGATTTGATTGAGTGGTCTGGTGGCGTTCATGCGCAAATGTCAGTAACAGAGCGAGAGCTGGCATTACAGCGTGGACGTGATGCGGTTCGGTTTTTCTTGATCTCACGAAAGGCCGATACAGAATTTGTTTTTGATGTGAACTTAGCGCTTCAGCAAAATGACGAAAATCCCGTTTTCTATGTGCAATATGCGCACGCTCGCATTTGCTCGATTTTGCAGCAGTGGGGTGGGGAGCAAAATAATCTCAGCGCTGCTAATTTAGATCTTTTGGATAGCAAAGCAGCGGATCATCTCTTACGTCGCTTAGCAGAATATCCAGAGGTCTTAGCAAACGCTGCCCAAGATTTAGCCCCGCATGCCGTAGCGTTTTATTTGCGGGATTTAGCAGGAGATCTCCATACTTTTTATAATGCAGACCGTGTTTTAGTCGATGAGCTTGATCTAAAATTGGCCCGCCTAGCTTTATTATCAGCCTGTCGTCAGGTTTTAGAAAATGGCTTAAAAGTCTTAGGGGTTTCAGCCCCAAGCAAGATGTGATCTATTGAGCGTAATGGGGTGTTTAGTTTTTCCATCTTGATGCGGGTAAGATAGAGATTATGAAGCCATACGAACATCAAAATACGGCCACACAGAGCACTAATTCTCATTTACTGCGTTCGTCGCAATCGGGTGGCATCATCATGGGCGTGGTCATTGGCCTATTGGTCGGCGTTGGCCTGGCACTATTAGTTGCTTGGTATTTAACAAAATCCCAGCCCCAAGAAAGACCTGGAGTTCGTGCGCCAAGCGCACCATCATTTATGAAACCCGTCCCTCAAAAGGCAGAAAGAGAAGAGGAGGAGGAGACCTCGGTCGCCCCACCTCAGGTCGATCTTAATAAGCCTTTACAAGGAAAGAATGCTGGGCCTGGGGTGCGCGATCCAATTGCTGATATCGCTACAGGTAAGACCCTTGATCCTAAGCCAGAGGCGAGAGGCGATACACAGTTTTATGTACAAACAGGCGTCTTTAATCAGCGCGCAGATGCTGATGCTCAAAAGGCTAATTTGGCGATGCAAGGTATACAGACTCAACTCAGTGAAAGTTCTGTTGAGGGGGTTACAGTTTGGAGAGTACGAATCGGTCCTTTTACTAGCATTGAAGACACTGCACCGACTAGAAGTAAGTTAACCATTATTGGCATTAAACCGACCGTTATTCGAGTTAATAAATCATGATCCATATGTTTAAATACCTCTCCATTTTTTTGATACTTTTTGGTTTACAGCACGGGGCCGTTGCACAGGCGCCCGTGAAAGTAGAAGAGGGATTTGATTATCGTGTGTTAACGATTACCCAACCTATTGATACCAAGGGTAAGGTCGAGGTTATCGAATTCTTTTGGTACGGCTGCCCACATTGTTATGAGTTTGAGCCAGAGCTTAAGGGCTGGATAAAGCGACAAAATAAAGACGTTGTATTCAAGAAAGTCCCCATCGCCTTTCGTGAGGAGCTAATGCCTCATAGCCAGCTCTTCTATGCATTGGAGTCCATGGGCAAAGGCGATGCTTTAAATGACAAAATTATGTTTGCGATGCATCGTGAGAACAAGCGTCTGCTTAATGAAAATGAGATTGCAGATTGGGTGGCGGCCCAAGGAGTGGATCGAAATGCATTCTTAGCTGCTTATCGTTCGTTCGCCGTCTTATCAAAAGCTAGGGCTGCTAATCAGTTGGGCAATTCTTATCGTATTGATGGGGTGCCGACGGTCGCTGTTCAGGGTAAGTACATTACGTCACCTTCGATCGCAGGAACTAGAGCCAAGGCGGTCAATGTAATGGACTTTTTAGTAAGCAAAGTTCGGAAAGATGGTTATAAGTAAGTCAAGACAAGTTAGATTTTGACGAACTTACGTACGATCCAAAAATATATAGGGTACGGCAGGATTCGGAGAAATTTCAGGAATCCTGAGAAGCGTTTAGGAAAGTGAATATCAAATTCACCACGCCTTATACCTTCTAAGATCTCATTGGCAGCCTCTTCCGCCGAAATAAGAGCGGGCATCTCAAAGTCATTTTTAGCAGTAGCCTCGGTGGCAACAAAGCCAGGCGAGATCATATGCACCCCAATCCCTTTGGGCTGAAGATCATAAAAAAGGGTTTCGCAGAAATTAATCATGGCTGCTTTTGTGGGCCCATAGGCCAGAGCTTTTGGTAGGCCGCTGTAGCCTGCAACGCTGCCCACAATGGCAAGATGCCCACGCCCTACTTGAAGCATATCTGGAAGCACGGTAGCTACAGCCCGCATTGGACCCAGAATATTGGAGTCAACTGTTTTTTGAGCATCTTCCATATTGAAGTCATCTGCTCGTAAGGGAATATAGATGCCAGACACAAAAAGTAATAGATCAATGCCACTCCATTGCGTCTTAATCGTCTGATAGGCGCGGGCAATCGATGATGGGTCGATGACATCAACCGGCACAACAAGTGAATGAGAGGGATCCGCAGATTGCGCAATGGCCTCTAGGCGCTCAATACGTCGACTAGACAAGGCTAATTTTGCCCCACGCTTTAATAATGCGCGTGCACACGCTTCGCCAATACCACTTGAGGCGCCAATGACCCAAACGCGCTGATCCGTGAAGTCTGGAATGGACGCCTGTTTCATGGAGCGCCCCTACTTTTTTGATGGCTGAGGGTGAACTGGACCACATCGATATTCTTTTCTTTAAAGCCCGCCGCACAGTAAAGCAGATAAAAATTCCATAACCGTATAAAAGCTTCGTCAAAACCAAGTTCTTTGATTTCAGAGATCTTCTGATTGAAGTTGTCAAACCATATGCACAGAGTTTTGGCATAGTCCTGACCAAATGCAAATTCCATCTCAATTTGAAGGCCTGCATTATTGGCATGATGTTGGAATGCTTCCCGAGATGGCAGCATACCTCCAGGAAAAATATACTGCTGAATAAAGTCAGTACTTTTGCGATAGCGATCAAATAAATTCTCATTAATCACAATCGTCTGAATACAGGCCTTGCCATCTTGTTTTAAGCAACGCGCCAAGGCTTCAAAGTAACTCGGCCAATACTGCTCACCGACGGCCTCGAACATCTCAATCGAAGCAATCCCATCAAACTGATCCTTACAGTCTCGATAATCCTGCATTCGTACTTGATGATAGTTAGGCCGGTGTCGCGCAAGTCGTTTGGAGGCATACGCTTGCTGTTCGGTCGACAGTGTTAAGCCTGTAATACGGTGACCAGCATGTGCTGCTGTTTCCATAAAACCTCCCCAGCCACAACCAATCTCCAGTAATTCACTATTTGGTGCAAGATCTAAGGATTTGAGGATGGCTTGATATTTAGCAGCTTGAGCATCCTCAAGTAGGGACTTTTCCTGTGCATTAAACCATGCGCTAGAGTAGGTCATGCTGGGATCTAGCCACAGGGTATAGAAGGCATTACCCAAATCATAGTGGGCGTGAATATTTTTACGACTACCCACTTTGCTGTTGCGATTTAAATAGTGACGTATCCGATAGACCAAGGACCCAAACCAATTGCCGTAGATAGCCTGCTCTAAGACATTGCGATTTTGAACTGCTAGGTCTAAGAGCTGTTCGAGGTTTGGGCTATCCCAATCTCCCCGAATATAGCCTTCAGCAAAACCAATATCACCATGCCTGAGGATATCTTTAAATGCACTCCAACGATGAAAGCGGATTTCAGCCTGGAGGGGATCCTGGGGTTTACCAAACACCCTCCTCTCGCCATTTGGGAAATACAAGGTTAGGTAGCCAGCGGACAGCTCCTGTAAGAGTCGCTCAATCGTTCTAGCAGCAAACGGGATGACGGCACCCACGTCAGGCTCATTAGAGCGTGAGAAGTTCAACTTCGCTAATAAAGACTGGCCAGGGCGCATCATGAGCTAATTTCCATCTTTGGAACATCAGGTTTGGAATGAAATGGTACCCCTTTTAGCCAAAGTTTGAGCGCTTGCCAATGAATCCGAGCAATAACCCCAAAAGTCATCATGGGGTATTGGAATTTGGCACGTCGTAGGGCTATCTTCGAGAGTATGTGGTCTTGCCCACTAATGCTGGTGTAAATCAGGGGCTTTTGATCAAGATGTAACTCAATGCGGCATACAGAATTTGATTTACTTTCACTGTCTTTGGAAAATAAAAAGCGAAAGCGATATTCACCGGAGACATCGCAAAAAGGAGAAACATGAAACTCTTTTTTACTGATGAGGGTTTCTCCAGAATACAGGGGTTCACCATTTTCTTTTCGTAATAAATAGCAGTGACGTTCGCCAAATGTATTGTTAACTTCTGCTAGAACTGCACATACCGAATGGTCTGCACGTGTATAGATCCAAAAACTCACTGGGTTAAAGACATAACCCAAGATCCGTGGAAAGGTTTGTAACCAAATTTCTCCATCAGGGATATGGATACCTTCTTTGGCAAACAAATCTTCTACCCATTCCAAGCTATCCTTCTCACCCTTGCCATGGTCTTGATCATAAAAAGAGTAGAAGGCCCAGTGATTATCACCAATACCAAACTGTTCCAGTAGTGCTGGATTATGCTTGCGTTCACGCATCGGAATCTTGAGAGTAAACACATCATAACTAAAGCGATTCTGAGCAGGACGTAAACGAGTGTGCTTTACTTGGCCATAGTTAATGAAGGGCTTATGCATTAGTTGGTTGATTGTAAGGGCGGTCTTGTTAGGGGCGAATGGAGTGAGGCAATCAGATCAGCCGCCACCAGCTCCCCAGATCGTAAGCCATCCTCATGAAAGCCATACCCAGTCCATGCCCCACAATACCAAATACCAGATTTACCCTGAATCAAGGGTAAGCTCTTCTGAGCGTTTATGGCAGCACTATTAAAGAGAGGATGCGCATACGAGATCTCAGCAAAAATCGTTTTCGGTTTAGGTGCAGTAAGTGGATTAAGACTCACAATAATTGCTTGCTCATCAAGACTAAAAGGTAATGGTTGTAATTTATTAATGAGGTAGTCCACACTCACCTCATGATCACCGAGCCGCGACCCTGCGGTTTTGTAGTTCCAGGCAGCCCAGCAGCGTCTCGTTTTAGGAAGAACAGTGGAATCGTGGTGCAAGATTGCCTTATTTTCTTGATAAGGGATCGCTTCAAGAAGGGATTGATCAAACGCATCAATACCATGCAAAAGTTCTAGACTTTGATTGCTGTGACAAGCCATGACAAGCTCATCAAAATAATGAACGCCCTTGGCGCTGATGAGTTCAACACGACGATCAATATCTTTTGCACTCGGTACATTAACCTTAAGAACTGCTTCGTTGATTAACTTAAAACGATCAGGATGCATGGAGTCTAAGATACGTTTAACGTACTGCTTCGAACCGCCTTTGACGGTGAGCCACTGAGGCCTATTTTGAACTTGGATTAGACCGTGATTGTGACAAAACCGAATCATGGTCTCAATAGGAAACTCGAGCATTTGTGTAGTAGGGCAAGACCAAATCGCACCAATCATGGGTAAGAAATACCACTCCCGAAATGCCGTCTTAAATCCGTGCTGATCTAAAAATGAACCAATCGATTGTAATTTTGCAGGGTCTGTACCATGACCAGAACTTTGTTGTTGCAAAGCCAATTGCGTTGCTAATTGATTAAAGCGCACAATATCTTTAATCATTCCCCAAAAGGCGGGACGGGCGAGATTGAGACGTTGTCCAAAGAGGGTATTGAGACTATCTCCAGACCACTCTAGAGATTGATCAATAGAGACCGAAAACGACATCTCGGAAAGCGCAAGCGGAACCTTTAGTTCTTCAAATAAACGCGTGAGACGGGGATAGGTTTTGCGATTAAATACTAAGAAGCCTGTATCAACACTACAAGGAATCCTGCCGCGTGCTGTTTGTACCTCAATATCCACTGTATTACTGTGTCCGCCAATATGTTGGCCGCCTTCAAATAAAGTCACATGAACGTCCGCATTCTTTTGCAAAGAGTAGGCACAACCCAGCCCAGAAATGCCAGCACCAAGTACAGCAATCTTCTTCATCGATGAATGGTTTTGATTCAGATGACTCACGAAGACTTACCCTTTAGCAACTTTTCAATTTCGGATGTAATCGATTTGCCATCCGGTTTGGACAAGCTATTGTATGACTCGACAATATTACCGTTACGATCAATTAAGTATTTATAGAAGTTCCATTTTGGACTTGTACCGGTTTTGCTAATCAACATCTTAAATAGTGGATTTGCATCCTTACCGCTAACAGAGCTTTTGGCAAACATTGGAAATTTCACATCATAGGTGTTCTTACAGAACTCGGCGATCTCTTTATTGCTTCCAGGTTCTTGCTGACCAAAATCATTTGATGGAAAACCCAAAATCACAAACCCCTTATCTTTATAACGGGCGTAAACTTTTTCTAGACCTTCGTATTGACTAGTAAAGCCACAAAAACTAGCTGTATTAACAACCATAATTACCTTACCCTGGTATTGGCATAGGTTTTGAGGTACCTCATCTTGTAGCCTTAAAAAGGTATGCGAAAGTGCTGGGGCGCAGGTGGCGCTGGCTGGATTTGCATTGGCATCGCTTGGATTGAGCATTAGATTAAGTACCATCAGAGGAAGAAAAAAAAGCCATTTCATAAGGTAAGCCGTCTTCGATAGGGGAGAAGCTTAAAGTCTAACGCCTTCTAGAATCTTATGTTTGCTGAGGGATTTTTGAGTTTCGAGGCATTTTACTGGCAGGTTCTCGGATAGATCATCTAGAATCTCAGAATGACCCAGCTAAGTTTGAAGCCACCAGCCTTTGAGTCAAAGGTTTGTTCCACAGAGGCCAGTAATCTAAGCCAGAAGCTATTGGCTCTTCGCCACCCCCTAGTATTTACAAACGGAGTGTTTGATATTCTTCATCGTGGCCATGCTAGTTATTTGGCACAAGCACGCGAGCATGGCGCTAGCCTAGTAGTGGGTGTGAATTCGGATGCATCGGTCAAATTACTAGGCAAAGGAGATGACCGACCGATAAATTCAGAAGGGGATCGAATGGCCTTGCTGGCTGCCTTAGAAAGCGTAGATCTAGTGATCTTGTTTTCAGAACAGACCCCCGTTGAGTTAATTAAACGAGTTCGTCCCGATGTGTATGTCAAAGGCGGCGATTACGCCATTGAAGCGCTCGAGGAAACAAAGGTAGTGAAATCATGGGGTGGTAAAGCCTTCGCCATTCCATTTATTTACGATCGCTCAACCACCAGCCTATTGGGAAAAATACGCTCTTAGGCCGCCGTCACTACTTTTTGGTTTTGACCCAAGCCCAAAGACCACGCAATACTAGGCCCTCTACCTTTTCTGCCTTGATATTGTTTTGATGAAGTCGCGTCAAGAGAGTATCTGCATGTCCGCCGTCAATCCAAATACGAGATATAGGTTGATTTCTATTTTTTGCAAACTCTAGGGCGCCCATTAATGCCCCAGTTTGCGCGAGCAAGCAACCTTCCTCGATAGCGCTGAAAGTATTCAGGCCGATTCCAGAGCTCTTTATTCCATCGTCCGGAATATCTAGCCTTGCGGTATTTTCAATCAAGCTATTTCGCATTAATGAAACGCCCGGAAGGATCCAGCCACCATAGTGCATTCCATTGCTTCCCAAAAAGTCAATCGTGCTTGCGGTTCCTGCACTCACAATCAAGGTGTTATCACTAGATAGTTGGCGAGCTGCAATGATGGCCGCCCAACGGTCTGCACCTAGAGTTTGAGTTTGTTGATATTGGGTGCGTAACTGAGGGTATTCAGAGTTACCGAGTAGACGGTCTGTTGGAATTCCTTTCCAGTCGGCCAAGAGATTTTGTAGTGACTCGTAATAGGATTCTGCAGCTACACAACAGATACCAATCCGTTCTGGTTGTGGGATAGTGCTTTTAATATAGTGTGCAAGTTCTGCGCGATGCACTTCTGAGTCTAGAAGTTTGGTATCAATTGCCCCAGAATAAGCCCACACCTTTTTCTGACGCTCGCTAGGGTCACGATCATTTTCAACACAAGACCACTTGAGTCGAGAGTTGCCAATATCAAAGAGAAGAAGATTGCTCATGATCGTTTTTTAAGGGATAGATCACCAGCATAAATTACTTTTGCAGGGCATCCAGGATGCTCTTCCAATAGAAGTGCCCCCTCCTGACTGACCCCTAGTGCAATCCCAGAGTATTGGGTCTTACCAAACTCGGTAATCTCAACCGCTTGATTTTGATAAGCATCCCAATTTTTCCATTCCGATTGAAAGGGGGCAAAACCCTCTCGGTTAAATACATCTAAATAGTTCCCTAGGGCATCAAGCAAGTTGAGCCACACTAAATCAGCTTCTATTCTTACCTGCTTCGTGTTGCATTGTGCTAGAGCGGCAATTGAGGTCTGACTAGACTGTTCGATCTCAGTAGAGTGCTCTAGATTGATGCCAACCCCAATGATCATCCATGTTTTTTCAGTGGGGCTTGATGAGGCAAGTTTGCCACCTTCAATTAATAGCCCCCCCAGCTTCTTTCCATGAATCAGTAGATCATTGGGCCATTTAAGACCAACGCCCAGGCTATGCAATTTTTCTTCGGGCAATTGCAAACTATTTGCAATCCCTTTGATCGCAGCCAAGCCGCAAACTAAACTTAAGCCATGAAGACCTTGACTATCGCGTGCAAAGGGATAGGCCAGGGAGAAGCATAGAGAACTTTGCGGGTTAGCAAACCAGCGCCTACCCGCCCTGCCCTTACCTTTCGTTTGATGGCGCGCTAGACGGGAGACTGGATCAATGAGCTCCCCTGCTCGCCAGCGGGCCATTAAATCTTCATTCGTAGACTCGGTTTGACTAACGCGCTCGAGGATGCAGTTCCAGTTCATTTGTATATTGTAGAAAGGTCTAGATAGAATGGGTACTTATGTTCAATAAGCTCAGAAAAGACCCTGTTAAAAAGGGTGACGATTAAGTGCGAGAGCCACATCGCCTGAATTGGCCTTTACAAGCAATGCCTCTGGCGCGTGCTATTGCGATCGTCTATACCTTGTTAATTTTCTATGGTTGCCTAAACCCGTTTAATTTTGATCTTAATTTTGGTTTAGACCCCTTTGCCTGGTGGTATGGCCCTTTGCCGAAGTACATCACCTCATTTGATATGACCGCCAATGTATTAGGTTATATACCCTTGGGCTTCGTATTGGTGTTTGCGGTTTATCCACGATGGCAGGGCTTAGCGGCTGTGGCCATTGCCTTGATATATAGCGGCTTAGTATCGGCGTCTATCGAGAGCGCACAAACTTGGCTACCTACCCGTGTGCCGACTCAAATGGATTGGTTCGCAAATATGTTGGGAGCATTTATTGGGGCGCTCATTGCAGTCCCTTTGGGACCGAGCTGGTTGTCGGGTAGCGCAGTACGAAAGCGATTTGATTATTGGTTTGGAACGCGATGGCTAAGTGTCACCCTATTTATCTTGTTTCCATTTGCACAGATTTATCCACAAAGCTCATGGTTGGGAATGGGCTTCTTAAGTTTAGGACCCGATCTTTCTCCTAATTGGGGTACGCAAGTGATTAATCACACGATTCAGGAGGGGCTCATCACGGGTCTAAGTTGGCTGGGAGTCGGACTGTTCTTCTCTTTGGCATTGCGGCCCAATGTATCCAAGTACAAACTCCTTATGGCACTCTTACTGGTGACCATTCTCATTAAATCCTTATTTACGGCCTTACAGTTTGGTGCCGAGTATGGTTTTGTATGGCTCAGTGTGGGCGCTATCTGGGGCATGGTTTTGGGGAGCCTATTTATATTAATAGGCCTAGAGTTATCCGCACGCATCCGCCTAATTACCTGTATCACTGCCTTTATTGGTCTTATGGCACTGGTCAACTATTTTCCGGATAATCCATATTTTGCAATTAGCCTACCCCGCTTAAATCAAAGTCGCTTAGTGCACTTCAACGATTTGATGCAATGGCTTTCTTGGCTATGGTTGCCAGTAGCCTTGATATGGCTGGTTCACTACGCTAGGGGCGTTAAACGCTAGAAAGTTACCCGAATTACATTCCATCGATATAATTTTGTAATGAGCTATCAATACCACCTATTTTTCTGTTTGAATGATCGCAGCAACGGAGATGATTGTTGCATTCGTCATAACTCCCAAGCCCTTTTTGACTTTACTAAGAAACGCGTTAAAGAATTAGGCTTGAATGGCAGCGGTAAGGTTCGTGTCAATAAGGCAGGTTGCCTAGATCATTGCGCCAATGGCCCAGTGATGGTGGTCTATCCACAAGGCACTTGGTATTCCATGATTGATACTGAAGATATAGAAGAAATTATTCAATCTCATCTAGTGCAGGGTAAGCCCGTTGAGCGCTTATTGATCTAGCCATATTTGAGCATGCTAAATGCTCTATGCATCT
>Ga0214921_10001255_pt1 | contig 43758 bp, 41 predicted proteins | sample LL1505_MetaG_FD_177992 | JGI IMG/M metagenome (GOLD analysis project Ga0214921, IMG submission 177992) | Freshwater microbial communities from Lake Lanier, Atlanta, Georgia, United States - LL-1505 | ecosystem: Environmental > Aquatic > Freshwater > Lake | place: USA: Georgia | collected...
TGGGCTGTCGCCAGACATCTGGCGCAAGCAAAACAAGGTATACCTTCCCGGCCACTGAGTCCGCCGAATTCTGCGCTCCATTGCCTGTGCGTCATCACGGTCCGGGCGCGATCGCATGAAAGCTGGAGGCGTTCCGGTAAGAAATGGGGGGGCGATGGTTGCATACTGATCAATTGCTGGTAGCCCGGAATGATGGTCCACGACACAGCACCAGCGCTATTCGAAGTCCTCCGCAACCGATTGCACTCAAACTACACAAGCGGACTTCCCGCGTAAGACGAGCAACCCGCCGACACCGGCGTTCACAGTCATTTTGACCGTCACGATAATCGCGAGGGATTTTTCCAGAACAATGAGCAAGGAAAGGGTTTAACGCGGTCTGGCAATAAGGCCATTCAAATTGAGCACGGGGATTTGAGGCACAGCGGGCTGCGAAGGCCTTGGACTCAGCTAGCTTGGTCGTCAGGGCTTCAGCCTTCGCTCTTGGGCGCAGTTTGAAGAAACCGCCTTCAATCCTCTTCCGATCCGAGTTCGTTCTCCTCGCTCGTGTCCCGCCAGTGTTCTTTGGGGAGAGTGAGCTCAAAGAGGGGATGAAATTGAACCCCTTCTTTTCTGAACGGGTCGCCTGGTAGCGGGAGAATCGCTTGGAGTTCGGCTTCAAGGCGCTTGAACGCCTTCTTGTCGGCATCGGAGTTTGTTCTGGATGGTTGCCATGCCCCGTGGACGGCCATTGTTGCAAGAATCTCAACATGGCGGCATGTGCCGGTTTTATTGGCTTTGGTGAATGTATGAGACTGGCGCTGCTTGCCGTATGCCGCGGTGATCCTGCCTGTCGGATCGATGGTGATTTTGAGTTTCTGCCAGCGCCAGTCGGTTTGGACCTCCAGGATCGGGTCGATGAGATTGTGGGCTGTAGTGGATTTGTGTGACCTGGCACTAAGCCTCGTTCGGATTTGAATGCTCGCGGAATCAGGTGCGGCGAGGTCTTGAGGCGTCTCAAAGCGGGGGTCTCCTTGGCTCGCTTGACGGCGGCATCGGCTGCTTTGATGCGATTCTTGGAGCGATCTTCTTCGCAGCATCGATCGCCTCATATCTGAAAATTTTTACGTGCCTGTTCCGAGGGGTGAGTTCTATTCGAACACCTTTTCCATTCTGTGGATTTGTTCAGCGAAGGCTTTGGGTTGGCGCTCTTGAAATTTTCGGAGGTTTATCAACTTCCATTGGATGCCGGGCAATTCCGAGGCATGGGGGCAATGCAGCAGGTTCCAGTCTGGCTCGGCGCAAAGCAGGCTCAAAAGAAAGTTTTTATGATCGCTGGTGAGCCGCTTCATCAATTCAGATCGAAGGCGGGAACGGGTTTCTATCAATTGCTCCAAGGGCACGGGAACCGCTGCCATTCCGGCGAACTGTTCCTCGTAGGTCGCTAAGATGTCCTTTTCGCGCGCGTCAAGAACCTCGTAGGGCGGTTTATCATGTCCGGACAGATAAATGACGAAGCATTCGAGCATGGCGTCCGTGAGTCCCTCGGCTTCGAACAAGCAATCGACATCGAAAAGATCCCTCGGGTGCTGGCGGTCCAGAGCCGCCACGAGCTTACCACCGTATAACTCCGCTTCGGAAAGGACGGGAACGGCCAACTCCGCCATGAAGTGCTTGGCAGCTGTGTGCACGAGTGGACGGTTTTCGATCGGGTGGACGGTGCCTCGAAGCACAGTGTTGACCTCGATTTTGACCATCGTGGGACCCTCATCGATTAGCAGTTTGGTATCGCCCATTTCCTTGTTGCCCACTTTGCGCGTGGAGAGTCCGGCTTTTTCGAGACGCCTGGCAATGATTTGGAGACTTGCCGTGATTTCCTCCAAGGCCGTTTGCCTCGGGGTCGCGTGGTTCACATAGACGAGATCGAGATCGACCGATAGGCGCGGCATTTCACGGACGAAGAGGTTGATGGCTGTGCCTCCTTTGAGCGCGAAGGGGGTTCCTTCGAAAACATCCGGAGCAATGCGGAGCATCAACTTCACGGCCTCGATGTAGGTCTTATCCATTCTTGAGACTCAGCAGGGTGCCGTCCTTCAGTCGGGTGATCCAGCGGCTTTTGCTACCGGTCTTTATTTTGTGGCCCTTGAGAAGTTGATCGACATCCACAACGCCGGTTTCGCGTGCCCATGTGAGAAAAAGGCGAACTGTCTTCACACTGGTGCAGCAAGCCAGGAGGCGCCCTAAAAGTTCCGTGCGGAGGTTGCGCAGACCATCGAACAAATTGCGTGCTTCTTCCAAATCCTGATGAATACCGACCTGAGACAGCAGCTCAAGGACCGCGCGTTCCGGCACGGAGACCTTGAGGTTTTGCAAAGCTCCAGCTGGAGTCGAAATGGTCTCGTCATTCAACGAGGCAGGCTTCCAATCAAAGAGCTGGGTGTGGACAAATCGCGCGCGGAAACGGGATGTGAACCACTCAGGCAGGAGGAATCGGCTCTCGCCCCAGAGAATCCAGTTTGGACGGAATGCGAGGTTGTGACGAACCCCATGCAAATCGAGCGCGCTTTTGCCGCCCACATGCAGGCCGAGAGATTTTGTTTGGAGGAGGCGAATGCAGTTCGGTGCGTCCAGCGAGTCAGAGGGATAGGCATAGACTCCCTGACCCAACCTGATGAGCCAACCGCTTTTCACATATTGGGCGGCCTGCTTGGGGGAAATCTTTTGAGCAGCCAGCGCCTCCAAATCGAAAGGAGCCCCGTGGGGTATGGCCGCGTAGAGGTTTTTGATTAGAGAATGCCTTTCAGTTCTCTTCATGAGCAAATAATAATGCATTTTCTAAACAATCTGTCAATGCATGTTTAGGTTTTGATTCAAAATTCTATCATGAGGGAATTCTGGAATTATTTTTCAAACAACGAATGGCCGTTGCATCGGTATTGGAAAAAACACTACTCCAGTAGCTAAAAAAAACCGCCATCGAGAGCATGACGGTTTTTTTCTTCAGCACCTTGGCGGTCGGCACTGGTGTTCACACATCAGGAGGCAAGAACCAGGCCAGCAGTTGCATCGAACAAGCCATGCAACGCTTCTCCTCGCCTCATCGCTGTATGTGGATTCACGGACTTGTGGACCTCCGTGAACGCATTGAACAGGCTCCATGCTGTTCTTTCCCAGAATGCCGAGTGTGCCGGATGCCTCCACTGATCGAGCACATCGGGGATTTGTGAGGTGGTGATCGCTTGGCAATCCACCGCACGGATCACGAGGTCATGGGCTTTGAGATCATCCATCCCATGGCATTTGTAGGCTTGGACTCGTTGATCGAGTTGATGGAAACGATCACCCAGTTGTCCAACCGCCCTTGCCGTGAGGTGGCGCAGGTCTCGCATCGCATAGCGTGTGTGCTTGCGACTGATTCTGACTTCTCCTGAGAACGCGAGGTTATCGCAAACAAACACTCCTCGCCCATCACCATTCCGCTGACTGGCTCTGGACAAGCGACCCCCGTTGTCCGGAAACGGACAATTTCAAAAAAGCCGCTTTGAGTATTTTTATGAAAAAAGATAAAGCTCCGCTTGAACTGCATTGGATTTTCTATGGCATGGGCACTTATCCGAAATCGCGGATAGCAAGAAACTGCTTGCGGAGAGACAGGTGCAACACCTGCAATTGCCCTGTTAGATTCTAACAGGAAGCTGGAAAGCCGGATTAGTAAACTGAATTGACGCACCTCCGGTAAGCATTGCTTACCAAGGAAGGGGCAATCGATATCTATTTGCCATAGCATTGACCGTAGGAATATTGTCGCTTGTTTTGTATATGCTTCCGCCAAGCACATAAACCGGCTTCAATCCGCCTGAAACATTTACTTACTGGCCAAGAACTTCTGCGCTGCCTCCCTTTAAAAGAACAGACACGATTTTAACTCTAATCCTCCCAAGGTTATATTCTGGATAGCCATCGAAAGCATACAAGAATAGGGAACCATCCTGATCGGCAGTTTCCAACTTCCCAGCCTCGACCGATACATCTTTCCCTCCGCCAACACGATACATCAAGCGCATCCATTTGTTGCCGCGATCATCATACCCCATGTAATTACAGAAAACCCCCTCTTTGGATCCGCGCCCACACCAACTATCATCTAAGTTAGGCTCTAAATAAAACATTTGCCCCTTTTTAAGCTGAATACCCGTTGCACATGGATTTTTTGAATTCTCGTCCCCCTTTACAGATACTTCCGCAACCATTTCGCGCTTAGTATATTCACTGGTTCTGCTTAACGGTATTACAATGTTTTTATTTTCGTTTATAAGAGTTGTGTTTGATTTACACGATGTTGATTGCGTTGAGGCGAGACCGGTGTTGCACTGGCCTGCCACATTTACTTGCTGGCCGAGAACCTCTGCGCCGTCTCCTTTCACAAACACCGGCACCAATAGCAGACGCGTGCGTAGCGACTCCTCCGCGCCATTAACGGTCAGAGCGAGGAAATTGATGCCCTCCCCAATCATATTTAGAATACCACTTTCCGCAGATCCGAATGAAAAATTATAATCCCCATCGGACACAGCCACCGTGCCAATGTTTTCCTCGTAGGCTAAGTTTCCACCTGTGGGCGCATCGTAAATCCTAACTACCATCGTTAGGTTGCCAGTTACTGTACCCCCTTGTTCGTCTGTCAAACGACCGTGATAGTTAATCTGGTTAGGGGACGCTGACATAAGCGTCGTTCCGTGGAGAAGCAATATACAAACAGCAGTGAGTAGGTTATTGGGTTTCATTATACGGATTCTGTTTTTAAGGGACGCATCTTCGTTGCCGGACTCGCTTTTTCAGTTCTTGGACAGTTTCGTGATTCATGGGTAGGGGGCGCGATTGATTTGATAGGATCCTGAACCCGCATCTAAGCCAAACAAAATTTAGCAGCCTTTTCTTTTAGATTTCACCAATAGCTAAAAAAAACCGCCATCGAGAGCATGACGGTTTTTTTCTTCAGCACCTTGGCGGTCGGTGCTGGTATTCGCACATCAGGAGGCAAGGACTAGGCAAGCAGTTGCATCGAACAAGCCATGCAACGCTTCTCCTCGCCTCATGGCTGTGTGTGGGTTCACGGACTTGTGGACCTCCGTGAACGCATTGAACAGGCTCCATGCTGTTCTTTCCCGGAATGCCGAGTGTGCCGGATGCCTCCACTGATCGAGCACATCGGGGATTTGTGAGGTCGTGATCGCTTGGCAATCCACCGCACGGATCACGAGGTCGTGGGCTTTGAGGTCGTCCATCGTATGGCATTTGTAGGCTTGGACTCGCTGATCGAGTTGATGGAAACGATCACCCAGTTGTCCAACCGCCCTTGCCGTGAGGTGGCGTAGGTCTCGCATGGCATAGCGTGTGTGCTTGCGACTGATTCTGACTTCTCCTGAGAACGCAAGGTTGTCGCAGACAAACACTCGAGTTCCTGCGACCAAGCCAGCTGGATAGGTCTGGTCGTGGCTGTTTCGGATTCCCACAATCCAAGTGTAGTCCTTCTCCCACCTCATAGGGAGAGTCACCGAGAGAACGCCGAAGTAGCGTGCTCCAGCGTGGCTCAGGGCATGGGTCTCAGCGGTGACCTCGAATCCCGAAGAGAGGAGTTGGGTTTCGACTTCCCCAAGGATGGTTTGGTGAGCGAGCGGATACCATGTGCTGGTTCCGAGTGGCGTGGGAACATGGAACAATTCCTCCCGAGTGACGGTTTCTGCTCCGCAGTGGAGGAGCATTCCGCGAGTGGGGGTTTGGTTTCTTGGTGGTTCAATAAGGTTCATTTTTGTTTGGTCTAGAAATGGCGAGAGCCGGTGTCCACATGGGATCACCGGCCCTCTCGCCTGTTGGTGGTGTTGTTCTGTGCTGCTTATATTCTCACTCCTTGAAGGGAGCGGAGTGTCTGACGCACGGCTTGGATTTCACGCTCGTTGGCTCGTTGATCACGGATCGCCTGATCATGCTGTGGAGTGGAGGCCGTGGTTTTGAAATCCACGATTCGCCCACCTGGCCTGACCAAATCGATCACTCCAACAAGCCTTGGAAGCCCGGGGAGATCGGCTTCCACTCGGGCTTCAACGGCTTGGGGTTTCTCATCAGGAGGGACCGGTGTTTCACGTAGATACATTTCTACGAGTCCCCATGCCTTTTCCTGCTGCTCGTGTTCTTCCAGTGGGGATTCCCACTCGACCGGCTCTGTGGCTTGCGCTGAGGCCCAATCCATAACGAGCGAGGTTTTGAGGCTCTCCACATCTTGGGGCTGACCACGCCAACGGGCATTGCTCCATCTCTGAAGTGCTCCGTGAACAGCGCGCCCCAGGAATTGTGGGGCGGATGTAGGCTTGGCGATCTCCAGCACATAGCGGAAGTAGAACTTCAGCCGGCAGGAGTGGAAACTGTTCAACCGACTTGCCGAGATGGTTTCAAGCAATACCTCCAAACGACTTTTTTCCGTGGCTGGACACGCTGCTGTCATCGTGAACCTCCGTTGCTGTATTGGCGCTGGCGGGGAGGACCACCATTGCGACGGGGCGCGTGGCTCCGTCCGCCATGCTCCTCAAGGATGCGATCAATGAGACCGCTCGCTTGGAGTTTGTTCAGGTCCTTCACAGTGGACCCGAACATTTCTCGGCTGAGGTGCTCGATGTCCTGTTTGTCGAGGGTGTGCTGCTCGACAAGTTTCAGGATGAGTTCCCGCTGCTTGTCGCTGCAATGCCACCCATCACCGTTGGTGTGGCCGTTTGATGCGTGACCATTCGATCCGTTTGTGGCCGCTGGCAGTGAGCGTGCGGCATTCGCAGGGGCTTGCTCAGTGATTCCATATCCTTGGTCCGGGATAAATCCCGTGCGTTGGATTTCCTCGTCCACACTCTTTTGAAGCGTGTCATAAAGGCGGGAACTTTCTCCCGCCACATCGTCGATGTTGCTGATCTCGGTCTCGACGCAAACCGAGAACTGGTGGCTCGAATATCCGGGTAGGCCCAGACGCTTCGAGTAGTTGGCAATGAGTTTGAGTGCCATGGTGGTTTTTTCTTTCTGGTTGTGCCTTGGAAGACCTCTGAAACGAAAAAGACCCCGGATGATTGTCACCCGGGGCCATTGATCGGCTTAGTCTTCTTTGGCGGTTGTTTTGCTCAGGCGGCGACTGCCGCCGTGGATGGTTGTTGACTGGGGAATGGAACCGACACCATCCGGTCGAGAGCCTCTTCAACAATGCGGTCATTGAGGACCGTCATCGGAATCCGAAGCTCGCGGGCCGTGTGATAGAGCCGAGTGACCAATTCACGCCGTAGTGCTGGCGAGTAGTAGCCTTTCCTTTTCATTTTTCACCTGCATGTGGGAGGGACCAGGAATAGGGCAGGCTGAATGGGGTTTCCCAACATCCAGCCCGCCCATCTCCACGCTATCTTTTCTGGCTCGAATTGATCGCATCAATGGCGATCTTCGTGGCCGATCTAAGGATCGTGAGGAGCACTTTTGCCCAGTCCATCATTCCCTCCTGTGGTTGAGGTTTTGTGCCCTGTTCAGGCCACTTGGCGCTGATCAGCAGAGCGATTTTTTGTGAAAATAGAGCCCTCCAAAAGGGAAAGCTCCGTCTTCATCAGATTATACCCTCTTTGAGCGTTTTTTGGAGGGAGGGGGTAGGGCAGGATTTACAAGGAGTTTTCGTGACAATTCGTGACAAACTGAAGGCGATTTTAGGGAACTTTGGGGAACTCTGGAATTTTAGGGTTCCGCCCGCAGAGCCTTTATTTATACTGTTTTTAAGGCTTTTGGGGGCTAAATAAAATGGTGGAGGCGACGGGAGTCGAACCCGTGTCCTTAAAATGATCTGCACAACCTTCTACATGTTTAGACGATCTTTGATCTCGGAGTGGGCGGGCGAACCGTCACGCTTCCCTCTCCAGAGCGTCCACGAAATCGATTCACTCGGGGTAGCGGTCGCTCCATCCCAAGCCAGCCTGCTGTCGTCGCGTTCCGGACCAGCAGGCGTCAGCCGGAACACGTCGTGGCTCAATTAGGCCGCGAGAGCGAGATCTTCGTAATCTGCATTTATTTGTTTGATCCGATTTTTTACGAGGCCAACGAATCATCCTCGACATGCAGGCTAGGCTTCACACTCAAAGTCGAAACCATTACGCCCCCTGATTAACATTCAGCATACGCGTCGTCTTTGAAAATGCAAGCGGTCGCGTTTATTGATTTTCTCGGGTTTTTTTCTGTGCGCTTTTTGCGAGTGCCAGTTAGTTTTGCAAGTCATGAGCTTGGAACCTGAAACACAAAAGTCGCTAAAGGAGATGACGCGTTCGATTGCGGATCACGAGGGGGTGCTGAGCGTGCAGCCAGTTCCAGGCAAGTCGGCGTTTGAGATCGAATACGATCCCGCCGCCTTGAGTGAGGAGGATTTGCGGCAGATTGCGGGAAGTCACGTGCCGGATGTCTCCCTTCAAAAACGGACGATGCGCTTGGATGGGAGTGCCTGCGAGGCTTGTGCGATCCGCTTGGAGAAAAGGGCAAAAAAAATACCCGGTGTCCGCAAGGCGACGGCTACCTACATCGGCAAAATCCTGTGCCTGACGTTTGATGAAAAGGTCGCGGACGAGCACGCTCTGATGGCGGCGCTGCGTGGGTTGGGTGCAGATGTACGGCCTTATCAGTCTTCTACGGAGGTCGATCAAGGACTTTGGAATCGAATCAAGTCGGGGAGCTTGAATGAGGAGATATCTGCCGCATTGGGTTTTATTTTTCTGATCGCCTCGTTTGTTTGCGAGAAAACGCTGGGGAACGCCTCACCCGCCACCCTTTCTCTTTATGCTGGAGCCTATATTTTCTGCGGTCAGCAGGGGGTGCGCTCTGCGATTTCCTCTTTGCGCGGGGGCGTGCTGGATGTGGACGTGCTGATGGTGCTTGCTGCAATCGGCGCGGGGATTGTCGGGCAGCCATTTGAGGGGGCGCTGCTGCTGTTTCTTTTTGCGTTTTCCAACGTGCTTCAGAGCTACGCGCTTGAGCGTACCCAGCGGGCGATCCACTCACTGCTGAAGCTGCGGCCAGAGAATGCCATGGTGAAGAGAGATGGTGGCAACGAGTTGGTGCGAGTGGAGGAATTGAATGTCGGCGATATCGTGATCCTGAGACCGGGCGAGCATGTGCCTGTGGACGGAGTCATCGTCGAGGGTACAAGTCACGTGGATGAATCCAGCCTTACTGGAGAATCCATGCCAGTCACAAAATCCGCCGGGAATCCGGTCTTTGCTGGCACGCTCAACCAAAGCGGCGGGCTCGAATTTTCGGTTGCGAAGCGGGCAGAGGATTCGACGCTCTCGCGCATGGTCAAGCTCGTCGAGGAGGCACAGGCGGAGAAGTCCGGCACGCAAAGATTTCTCGAACAGGCCGAGCAATACTACGCGACGGGCGTGATCGCGTTCACCGTGTTGGTTTTTGTGATTCCGTTTTTCATGGGGGAGAAATTTTCCGATGCCTTTTACCGGGCGATGACCGTGATGGTTGTGGCGTCGCCGTGCGCGCTGGTCATTAGCACTCCCGCCACGGTGCTCTCGGCAATCGGTGGTGCAGCGCGGCGGGGCATCCTGATCAAAGGGGGATCACACCTCGAGCGCACTGCACAGATCGATATTGTGGCTTTTGACAAAACCGGCACGCTCACGGCAGGTAAGCCTGTTGTGACCGAAATCGTGGATGCGGAGGGTTCGCATAGGATGGACGCCACATTGCCTCAGGGCCTTGAAGTCCTGCTCGCTCAGACTGCGGCGTTGGAGGATAAATCCGAGCACCCGCTGGCGCGTGCCATTGTGAAAACCGCTCAGGCGCGCGGCATGAAGCTTCCGGCTGCAAAAGATTTTCAAGCCACTGCCGGCAAGGGGGCCGAGGCCACGATTGATGATCGGAGAGTCATTGTCGGCAGCGAGCGCCTCTTTCGCGAACTCGGTGCAGCGGGGATGGACGCCATTGCAATCCATGCCGAGCCTCTCGCGCGCAAGGGGAAAAGCTGTGTGTGGACGGGTCTTCGCAATGGGGATTCGGTGACTGCGCTTGCTGTTTTGGCCCTCGCCGACACGCTGCGGCCCGAGGCGCTAAAAATTGTCGCCAGCCTGCACGCTTTGGGGGTCAAAAAAGTCGTCATGCTCACGGGTGACCAGAAAGCCGTGGCGTTATCGATCGCTGAGGAAGCGGGCGTAGACGAGGTTCTTGCCGAATTGTTGCCCGAAGGAAAAGTTGCAGCGATCCGCGAATTGAAAAAAGAGGGGCGGGTGATGATGGTCGGCGATGGAGTGAATGATGCTCCCGCGCTTGCGACATCCGACATCGGTGTGGCGATGGGAGCGGCAGGCACTGATATCGCCATGGAGACGGCTGATGTGGTGCTCATGGGCGACAAGTTGCAAAATATCCCGCTCCTTCTGGCTACCGCACGCCACGCAAAAAGGGTACTCTGGCAAAACCTCATCTTCGCCGGTTCAGTGATCCTTTTGCTTTTGATTGCGGCTTTTGGCATCAACCTGCCGCTGCCGATGGGAGTCGTGGGCCACGAGGGCAGCACGGTGCTGGTTTGCCTCAATGGTCTGAGACTACTTATCTATAGACCTAAAATGTGATTGCACGCCGCCCCATCGTGCGGCACTTTTTGAGATATGTCAGAAGACAGTCAGTCTCCTCTCCAGAAGTTCGTTGATAAGCTGCGAAACTCCCGAGACTTCACGATCTCCCTGTTGATCCACGTGATTCTCGTTTCCGTTTTCGGTGGCACTGTGCTTTTTCAAGCAGTGCAGGAGCCACCGGACTTCGAAGGCGGCGGGGAGGGGTTTGTCGGCAGTTCCGAAGCGGTTGCGGCCCCGCCCCCACAAACTCAGGTGATGCCACCGACTCAGGACATATCCGTAATGGCCACGCCGGTGAATACCTCCACCGTTACGGCGATTACAACCACGGCGACCTCGCCGATGAATTTCAACATGTCGCAGATGGTCATGGCGCCACCCGCACCGCCTGCGCCCACTGCTATGGCCGCGCCAAAGCCGGTGGCGCCCGCTGCAGGTCCGGGTATGCAGATGTCTGCAGCCGATGCCTCAGCGATCAAGGCATTCACAACGGGGTGGGGTAAGGGCAGCGGAAGTGGCAGCGGCACCCGGAACCGAGAATTCGAATTTGTCGCCTATATTGGCCAATATGGTGGAGTCAATTCCGGCTGGGATTCTACAATCAGCACGGTTGGCGACACCAAGGGCGTGATTAATAACGGAAGCCTCCCAAACCTCCTCGCCTACATGAGCACCCGCTCGAAGAACAAGGTCAAGACCAACTATGACAAAGTCAAGGCCATCAAGCTCGATTCGCAGGAACTCTTTTCTGTGAAGCCGCCTTTCATTTTTCTGACCGGTTCCAAGGATTTCCGCCTCACCGATGCCGAGGTAGAAAATCTTCGCAAATATGTCAGGCTTGGCGGGGCGATCTGGGGCGATGCCTCTGTGCCCGGACGCAATTCCCGCTTCGACTTGGCCTTCCGCCGCGAGATGAAGCGCGTCATTCCCGACAAGGACAAGGATTGGGAAGAGTTGCCAAAAAACCACCCGCTCTACGATGCCCGTCAGGCTTACTTCCCTGAGGTTATCGCTGTCCCGCCTGGCATCAATTTTTACAAAGAGCCGGTCTATGCCCTGAAAATTTATGGCGAGGTGGCGATCATCTATACCGCGAACGATTACGGCGACATGTGGCAGTTCGGTCTCTTGCCGGATGGCAAGATTGACGCGCGCGTAAATGAAAAAGGCAAATATGTTGCGCTCAATGACTTCCTGTGGAAAAATAATATTCGAAATATCTACCTTCGCAACATCTCGGAAGCCTCACTCGATACGAGCTACAAATTCGGAACTAACCTTGTGCTGCATCTCCTGACCCGCTGGGATTCGAAGGTGAAGTCAGCTCCTTCGCTTTAGGCGTTGGTATTTCAAGGGAGGCCTCTGCAGGTTCTCCGTCTCGTGAGGGTGACTTGATTTATCTATTGATTATGACTCTGGCGATTCCACTCGAAGACCATTTTTTTGATATTATTGCTAAAGCGCAGCGCGGTCTTGGCTTCAGCGACGAGGCTCTTTCAAATCGGGCGGGGATCAGTCTGACCACGCTGGAGGAACTTAAAAAAGGACACGTTGATAGTGTTGCATTGTCAAAAGTCGCGGCAGCTCTTGCTCTCGGTGGCGAGTCACTTCAGGCTCTAGCTCAGTCCCGATACACTCCCGAGGAGGTCCCTGATTTCGAGGGATTGGCGCACTTCAACTCGGTTTTTTATGACATGACGGTGAATGCCTTCGTCGTAGGGATCCCTCGACGAGAGAGGCTGCTTTTTTTGACACTGGCGCGGATGGGGACCCGATGCTGGAGTTCGCCTCATCTCGAGGCCTCCGAGTTGCAAAAATTTTTATCACGCACACTCATACAGACCACATTTTCGACTTCGACCGTCTGCTGGAAAAGACAAAGGCACAGGCTTGGGTTTCCGAAAGAGAACCTTTGCGAGGAGCCGAGGGTTTTGCACCCGGTCGCGACTTCCAGATTGGCGCTCTCACGGTTGAAACCCGTCTTACGAGTGGCCATGCGGTTGGCGGGGTGACGTATTTTATTCGTGGCTTGGCCAAGCCGATTGCCATCGTTGGAGACTCGATTTTTGCCGGTTCGATGGGGGGAGGAAAAGTTTCCTATGCCGAAGCGCTCAAAAACAATCGGGAACAGGTGCTGACACTGCCGGAGGAAACGATCATTTGTCCCGGCCACGGTCCCCTCACAACCGTTGGGGAGCAGAAGCGGACGAATCCTTTTTTTGCGGCTTAGAAAGTATTCGCGCTATTGCTCTGGGCTCATGAGAGCGGCTCCGCGGCATTTGAGTCGAAAGAGAATCGAGCCCTCTTCAAAGGCTCGGAGATTTTCGGGTTTGCTCCGGTCGAAATCCGCGAGGAACATGGCTTCGACGGTTTCGGCAAACTTTTTATCCTGGACCGCTGCAGAGAGTTCAAAGTTTAGCATGAACGAACGGTAGTCAAAATTGATCGAACCCACGAGGGCCATGTCGTCATCAGCAAGCAGAACTTTCTGGTGCATAAATCCGGGTTGGTAACGCCAGAGCTTCACTCCTGCCTCGCGCAGCTTCGGATAGTAGGTGAAGGAAGATAGCCATGGCAGGATGTGGTCAGCCATCTGAGGAAGGATGATTCGAACATCTACACCGCGAATCGCCGCATGGCAGATGGCGTAAAGAAGAGGGCTTGAGGGAACGAAATACGGGCTTGCGATCCAAAGACGGCGCGTTGCGCAGTGGATCGTGGAGAGATAAACCGCTGGGCAAATGCTCCAGTTCTCAGCTGGACCGGCGGCGATGGGAAAGACAATGGCTTGACCCCCGTGTTCGAGGGACGGCGAAGGAAGGCGGGGTGGGGAGGAATCGCCAGTTGTGTAGTGCCAATCCTCTAAAAAGGAGAGTTGGAAACCGGCCACCGCAGGCCCCTCGATACGGAGATGGGTATCTCTCCAGGGACCAAAGTGGCGGTTCCGGCCCATGTATTCATCACCGACATTGAGACCTCCGAGAAAAGCGACACGGGAGTCTTTGATGGCGAGCTTGCGGTGGTTGCGGAAGTTGATCTGAAAGTTGCGCCCGAACTGACGGTTTGTCACAAAAGCCTCTACTTTAATGCCCTCGAGGCGGAGTTTTTTAGCCCATGAAGAGGGGAGTGCCTTTGATCCCACTTGGTCATAGAGCACCCGGCATTGCACGCCCCTTCGAGCGGCGGAAATCAACCTTTCCGCAAGGGCGCGGCCCAATCGGTCGTCGTGAATGATAAAAAACTGAATCCAAACAGATTCAACGGCATCGTCAATGGCTTGAAAAATAGCATCAAATGTCTCGGCTCCATCGATGAGGAGCTGCACGTCGTTAGATCCGGTGGCTGGCAGGCGGGAAATATTTTCAGCCATGCGCGCGGGTTCGTTGAAGGGGCCCCGGAAAGCAACTTTATATCCGTCCAGATGCCGGACGATCAATTGGAGAGTGTCGTGAAGTGGGCCGGAAGGGCTTGCCACTGCTAATACATATCCCGCGAAGCGCGACTCACCGAAGATCAGAAAAAGAGGGATACCCACGATCGGTAAGACAACCAGAACGCCTGCCCAGGCAATCGCAGACTGGGGTGTGCGGGCGATGAGAATAGCACGCATTGCGAGAGCAATACCGACAAGCTCCAGCGCAATAGTCAGGGCGGCGTAGAGAGGATTAAGAAACGACACGATCTTTGAAACGGGTGTTTCAGGAACGGGGAGTCAAAGTCTCGCCCTCCGTGAGAGGGGTTATGCTGAGTGAATTCGAATCCGACCGCTGTGGGGATGGATCTAATTCTTGAGGAATATCCTGTGTCTTTCGCAATTCCTTCTGCAGAGCAGTGAGATTCTCAGTCAACTTGCGCGCCTGTTTTCTAAGATGCAAGAGGGGCTCCATGACTTTTGAATGCAGGATGAGGCCAAACAACACAGTGCTCAAAACCAGTAGAGGGAGAAGACCCCACGTGATCATTTGCAGGAATTCCGTTTCTCGCCGAAGTTCCTGCATAGAAGAAAAAAGGCGAATATCGATGGCGGCGAGAAAGGCAGAAAAGCCTTTATCTGTCTTTTCACGGAGGAGTTTCTGGTCTGCGGAATAGGGCGGAGAAGCGGCAAGCAGTTTGGCATTATTGGAAACCAGATCGTCCAAGCGATCGATGTCTTCGCTCGGAAACAAGAGCGCCGAGCGCGATATTTTTCTGAGGAGGGCGAGTGCTTCCTTGGCTTTTTCGGCACTAGCTGGCGGGGGTTGGATGTTCAGGTTCTTTGATGTGGCGTCCAATTCAGAGAGCGTCTTTCCAATCTCGATTGAATCCCTCACCGCGTCGTTTAGAACCTCTCTTACCCTGAGAAGGAGAGCTTGATCTGCTAAGATGCCATTTTGTATTATATTGTAGCGAAATGCAATGCATGAAAAAGAAATCTCTAAAACCACTAGGGCACCAAAGCACGATAAGAAAAGCGTGCGAAGAGTTCCGAGACTAAATTTTTTCTTGGTGGATTTCGGCATGGAAAAATCAGGTGGTGGGAGGGGTTGCGCTCAGAGCCTCTTGAATCGCTTGGATAACGACTCTTGAGTTGCAGGGTTTGGAAAGAATGGCGTGCACTCCGAGTTCCGCCGGAGAGTTTTTACCCGATGATGAACCAAAGCCGCTGGTACAGATAATTTTTACTCTGGGATTAATTTTTTTGAGAGCAGAAATGAGGGCTGGGCCATCCATGCCAGGCATCGCCATGTCGGTAATAACTAAACGAATATCCTTTTGATGGAGCTTGTAGAGGGCACATCCCTGATCTCCGTCATCAGCGGCAAGAACGCGATAGCCTGCCTTCTCCAACGAGCGGGCCATCACTTTGAGCACGATAGATTCGTCGTCGACAAGAAGGATCGCTTCACCATGCCCGTTTGCTTTCTGGTTTTCTGGAATGGAAGGCGGCAAAGAAATCGGCTCCAGAGGGCCTGTCGATGCCGGCAGGAATGCATGAAAAGACGATCCGCACCCTTCCTCGGTTTCAAGCGTGAGGAAACCGCCATGATTCCGAATGATTCCGACTGCGGTGGCGAGCCCTAGACCAGTGCCTTTGTTGGGACCCTTGGTAGTAAAAAAAGGCTCGAAGATTTTTTTTCGCAGGGGACGGGGAATTCCATGGCCCGTATCGCTTACGGTAATTCTGACGTAATTCTGCGCTTGTGCCTGGGAATGGCGCCTCACAAAGGATTCATCCCCCTTGAAATTTGAGACTTCGATCTTGATGCGCCCTCCATCCGGCATGGCGTCGCGGGCATTGACGCACAGGTTCAACAAGACCTGCTCAAGCTGGGTGGCATTACCCAGAACAGGATGAATTTTTTCAGGAACTATGACTTGAAACTGAATCGTTTTGGGAAATGTAGACCGAATAAAAGTGGAGACTTCCGAAATAAGTTCAGGAATGTCCAATGTGCGCTGCTCGGTGCGGGCGCCGCTCGAAAAAGAAAGAATTTGCCGGACAAGATCGGTCGAGCGGCGAAGATTTGCCTCAACGGCATCAAGCATCTCGACGCTTTCAGCATCCGGCAGGCGATAGCGAAGGAGATCGAGAAACATCGAGATCGGTTGCAAAACATTGTTCAAGTCGTGGGCAATGCCCCCCGAGAGCATGCCTACGCATTCATGGCGGTGCGCACGAAGCCGATCCTCGTTGAGCTGAAGCAACTCTGCAGCGTCTTCCGCTAAGATGAGGATCGACGGAGGCTGTCCATCAGGAGGATTCAGAAGCACCCAGCGCGTCTGGACATCGATAGGCCGTGCATCGCCAGATAAAATGCGCCCCTGCCCTGACCACTCCCCGTTGGCGAGCACAGCCTGCAGAGCCGCCTTTGCGAATTCAGGGGGGAGTGCTATCTGGGATGGGATTTTTTTTCCAAGTATCTCCGTCGCCTTGAAGCCGTAAAATTTCTCAGCTTCGAGGCTCCAATGCGTCACAATACCATCCAGAGTTTGGATAAAAATAACTTCCGCAGGCTTCTCAAGAGATGCTGCTTGAGCGAGAGCATGATCTTCGGTGCGGCGCTGCACCGAGCGGTCGTTGATCGCACAGTAGACGATCTGACCGCCATCCAGGGAGGATGCATCTAAAGTCACCTCACGGGTTGAGCCATCCTGACAACGCAAGCAGGCGAGAATGCCGTGCGCTTTTCCAGAATAAAAAAGCGCAGCGACAAGTTTTTGAAAATCCATACCGTCCCAGAAAAATTCGTCCACCGAACGTCCTAAGAACTGGCTTTTTGAATACCCTAAAAAGTCGAGCGCCGATTGGTTCGCATCCAGAATCAGTCCTTCACCATTTAACTTCCAAAGACTCCCAGGCAAAACGTCCCATAGTTGCTCGATTGCAGGAGACAGAGCAGGCAAAGTCTCAGAAACAGATCTCATGCTTTTCTTAGGAGAAGACGAATTCCGGCTGGCAAGATTCGCTGCTTGGGGTGACTTTTTTGACATGCAAAATGACGTAATAGATAAAGTAGAGGCACTGATTTTAGAGTCAATGACGAGCGTTCATTCTATCCTATCAGTCGCGAATCAGGAATAAATGCAATCATGTTACGGAAACGTAACAATTTCTTGTTTTTCAGAAGCCCCAATCTGGAGAGATGAATCGTCGGACGTATGACAACCCGCTATCGCACAGGTTGGATTTCCGACGTTCACTTGGGAACGCGCGGCAGCAAGACGGCCTCCCTTCTGGAGTTTCTCAGGGATGTGGAGTTCGACACGCTCTATCTCGTGGGCGACCTCATCGACATCTGGGCTCTCCGCCGGGGTATCTATTGGCCGCAGGAGCACAACGACGTTATTCAAAAGCTTCTGCGTAAAGGGCGAAAAGGAACCGAGATCATCTATATCATCGGAAACCATGATGAATTCCTGTCTGCATTTCATGGACACTATGCGAGCGTCACGCTCCAAAAAAACGCCATTCACACAACGGCCGATGGGCGTCGCTTGCTGATCATGCATGGGCACGAATTAGATACTGTTGTTCAAAATATGGGCTGGCTCGCCCACTTGGGAGATATCGGCTACGTGCTGCTGATGCGCTGCAATGGCATTGTGAACTTTTTCCGTCGCCTTGCCGGTCTGGGACACTGGTCGCTGAGTGCCTATGTCAAGGCCGAGGTCAAAAATGTGGTTGGCTTCATTGGAAAATTTGAGGAATCCATCGTCAGATACGCAAAGGATTATAAGGTGGATGGGGTGCTTTGCGGGCATATCCACACAGCCTCTGTCCGAGAAATCGATGGAGCCTCTTATTACAACTGCGGTGATTGGGTCGAAAGCTGCACGGCAATGGTTGAGCACTTCGATGGCAGGATGGAATTGTTGAAGTTCGATCCAAGCCAAGCGTTGACACTTTCCCCGGAGTCGGAGCTGCTGGACGATGAAAAAACCCAAGCTCTCACGGCGTAAATTTTAACAAGTCATGCGGCGTGTGGAGATGGGTTTAGGAAAACTTCCACCACGCTGGAAAGTGAGATCGGTGACGGGGCTCAAGAAAACGTTGATCGATCAGGAGAGCTGAACCTCTGTCAGTCTCTGTGCGGATGAGTCGCCCCACGGCTTGCAGCACTCTCTGCATTCCCGGATAGAGGTAGGCATAATCGAATCCGCCACGGCTCATTTTTTCAAAGTGCGCTTGGAGGATATCGCGCTCGAGGGAGAGGCGTGGGAGACCTGTTCCGATCACTGTCACACCAATCAATCGAACACCGGGCAGGTCGATACCCTCTGAAAAAATACCGCCCAGAACGGCAAGGCCTGCTACTCGCGATTCCCCAGCGAACGCTTGAAGGAAAACGCTGCGCTCGGTTTCTGACATGGAAGCCGTTTGAGCGATAAAATGCGTGGTCGGCATCAAGGCTTGGAGTTTCGCGCCAAGCTCCTCGAGATACGCCATCGAAGGGCAGAAAACCAAATGGTTGCCGGGCGCACTTTGAATGTGTTCGGCAACGGCGTTCGCAACGATCTCCATCGAAGCTGCGCGGGCCTTGTAGGTGATGTCAGCAGCAAAAATGCGAAGCCGCATTTGGTCTGCTTGAAAGGGGGAATCAAAGACAGCCGATCCATCTTGCGCTGAGCCTCCCAGCAGGTCACAAAAATAGTCCATTGGGGAAAGTGTGGCTGAGAAGAGGACTGCACTACGCAAGCCCCGCAAGTCTGCTCGCAGACGCGCTGAGGGGTCCGCACAAAAAACACGGACACTTTGCTCTTGGGGGCGGGTGATGAAGCGACAGGTCTCATCAAACTCCTCGGCCGCGCCCAGCCAGTCATTCAGAGCAAACCAAGGTTCGATCCAGCCACCGAGGTCGGTGCCGGGTTTGAGTGATGCCAGAAAGGCCTCCAGCGAACGTGCGGCCTCGCGGCAGGCCGGGAGGAGGTCGTTCGGGATTTGTAAACAAACCGATCCGTCATGATAATCGCGGGCGGGAAGATAAGTCGAGGAGGGCGACTTCACGATTTCGCTGAGGAGTGTCCTCGCCTGGTCCAATGATCTTCGCGCCTTCACGGCCCCCCTCGCCCGAACGGCGCCGGGGCGGATTTCAAGGTCGCCCGGTGAGAGTGTGGCTGAGTGCATGTCGCGGCTGCGGTCAACAAGGTTATGGGCTTCGTCCACAAGAACCACATGGCGACCACCGCCATCGGCGAAATGTCTCTGCAGGCGGGCGGAGGGATCGAAGGCATGGTTGAAGTCGCCGAGGACGATGTCGCACCAGGATGAGGCATCGAGGGATAACTCGAATGGGCAAACCATGTGCTTGCGGGCCATCTGCTCCACAGTTTCGCGGTCCAGTCGCTCCTGCTCCAAAAGCTCGCGCAGCGCGGGTCTGATGCGGTCATGGTAGCCGATGGCATAGGGGCACACGCGCAGGTCGCATCCGTTGGAGTTTTCGGTGAAGCAAATCTTGTTCTTTGCTGTGAGGGTGAGGGATCTCAGCTTGGCTCCAGCCCGTCGCAGGTGGTCCACTGCCTCTGCCGCTGCGATCCGGCCCGGGGTTTTTGCCGTGAGAAAAAAAACTTTCCCCTCACCCAAGATCGGGAGCACTTTGGCTGCCGGGAAGAGCGTGGCTATGGTTTTTCCAAGACCGGTCGGAGCCTCAGCGAAGAGGAGTTGCCGGTCGCGGATGGTGCGATAAACGCTACGCGCCAAGTCCCGTTGGCTGCCACGAAACCCCTTGAAAGGGAATTCGAGTTTTTCAAGGGACTCATTGCGACGTGAAACCCAGCCAGCTTCGAGTTCCAACCAATCAAACCAGATTCGCATGGTTTCTTCAAAAAAGCGCTCCAAGTCCGCTCGCGTGACGCGGAAGGGGAGAACAGTTTCGGCATCGGTCTCTAGATTCAGATAGGTCAAATGCAACTCGACCTCCGCCCAGTTGCGCTGAGTAGCCAGAATCGCGGCGTAGATTTTCAACTGTGCCAGATGCAGAGGATCGGCGCTGCCATCCCAGAAGCGATCCACACTTTTGATCTCTTCCACCATCGGAGGGGAGTTGCTTGCTCGCAATCCATCGATCCGGCCTGCAAGTGTGAGATCGACGATCCCGCGCACCCCTTTCCACTCTATTGAGACCTCGGCTTCGTAGTCGCCAGTCCGTCGCCCCTGAACCCGTCGGTGAGCCCTCGATCCTTCCAAAGCACGATCGGATGCACGGAAGGCACCCGTGCCGGCGAGCCCCCCGGCACGATACACGAAGGCGACAAGATCTCGGACTGGTGTTTGGAAGGCGACTGGTGTCACAGAACAGGAAAAGCTCACTTCGTGCCGCTGGCCAGCACAGTCTGAAAAAATGGAGCCTCTGCTTCCTTGGCGACGACCGCCGATTCGATTTTCGAAAAGCCAGCCTTTTTCATGAGGCGGTGGAGTTCAATTTCAGAAAAGCCTAGCCATACATGTCCGTAAAGCTCGCGCGCCTGCTCGTGGGTGTGGCTGAGTAAATCGAGAATCAGCACGCGACCTCCTGGCTTCAAAATACGGTAAGCCCCATTCAAGGCACGTTGCGGAACAGAAGCATGATGGAGCGCTTGGCTGAAAAGAGCCACGTCAACCGAGTTGGAATCGATTGGAGGCTCCTCGATATCGCCCAGACGGTATTCAAGATTTGGGAATCCATGTTCCTTGGCTAAGGAGGATCCAAACTCGACCATCTTTTCCGAGTTATCAACGGCAATGACCTTCTTTGAGGTTCGTGCGAGGAGTTGTGAGAGGGTTCCTTCGCCGGCCCCGAGGTCGGCGATTAGCATGGGCGGCAAGAGGCGCAGAAGCCCATGTGATAACGCTTCCCATGACCGACCAGGTACGTAGGCACGGCCAAATTTCCCCGCCAATTTATTGAAATATTCGGCAGCTCGATCCTTGCGCTTTTTGAGTGTGAAGGCGAGATGCACCTCGTCAGTTTGAGCCTCTTTTAATTCGGCCCTTGCTGCTTCCAGAATGAGAAGCATGGCCTCACCCAACTCCTCACCGGCCGAATAGAAGATGTTTTTTCCAACGCGTCTGTCCTTCACCAACTCTTCGCGTTTCAATTGGGCCAGGCTGGTTGAAATCCGTGACTGCGCAAAACCGAGAATCTCCTGCAATTCCGCCACGGTGAGTTCCTCCTCCAACAGCAAAAGCAAAAGGCGCAAACGCAACGGCTCTGATATGACCCGAAGAGATTTTAAGATTGACGCCATTTAACATATCATTATATTCGGATTTGAAGATACGTAAAGTTCAACCTCAATCCCAAATCACTACAAGCTATGTCACGCCGTTACATTTTTTCTTCTGAATCCGTTGGTGAAGGCCACCCAGACAAAGTCTGCGACACGATCTCCGATGCTGTGCTCGATGCCTGCCTGACCATCGACAAAACCAGTCGCGTCGCCTGCGAGACGTTTGTTAAGAGCAACACCGTCGTGGTTGGCGGCGAGATCACAATCCCGAAAATCAAAGGCGCTGCGCTCGACTCCGTGATGAATATCGGCTCGATCATTCGCGAGTCCATCCGCGGAATTGGTTACACGAACAACGACGACGTCTTCCACGCTGACCGCGTTTTTATTTCCAACCTCCTGACCGCTCAGAGCGCCGACATCGCCCAAGGTGTGGATTCCAAGAAAGCCAAGGGCAAGGCGACCGCCGAGCAGGGCGCTGGCGATCAAGGCCTCATGTTCGGCTATGCTTGCAACGAGACTCCGGAGCTCATGCCTGCTCCGATCATGTTCGCGCATCGTTTGGGCCGGGAATTGACCGCCATCCGTAAAGCCGGCAAAGTGAAATGGCTCCGCCCCGACGCCAAAAGCCAAGTTTCCGTCCTCTACCAAGACGGCAAGCCCGTGCGTGTAACCAACGTCGTCATCTCGACCCAGCACAGCGAAGACGTGGAAATCGAAGAAATCCGCAAGTTTGTTATCGCAAATGTCATTCGCAAGGTGATCCCGAAGGATTTCCTCGACGCCTCCACCGAGTTCCTCATCAATCCGACAGGTCGCTTCGTCATCGGTGGTCCCCAAGGCGACTCCGGCCTCACTGGCCGCAAAATCATCGTTGACACTTACGGCGGCATGGGACGCCACGGCGGCGGCGCCTTCTCAGGAAAAGACCCATCCAAAGTGGACCGCAGCGCGGCCTACATGGGACGCTATGTTGCGAAAAATGTCGTTGCTGCAGGCCTCGCCGACCGCTGCGAAGTTCAATTCGCCTATGCTATCGGGCATCCGCAACCTGTCAGCATCCACATCGATACTTTTGGCACGCACAAAGTGAACGAGGAAAACATCGAGAAAGCCGTCAAATCCCTCTTCTCTTTCAAACCTGCCGACATCGTCACCCAACTCAACCTCCTCCGCCCGATTTACAGCAAGACCACAAACTACGGTCACTTCGGCAAAGAAGACAAAGAGATCACCTGGGAGAAGACAGACAAAGCCGCCGCGCTAAAAAAAGCAGCACGCTGAAGAGTCGGAGAAGTTTTCAGAGTTTAGTTTTCAGGAAACCAAGCAATGTCTTATCGATCATTCGAAGATTTGGAAGTGTGGCAGCGGGCTTGCCGCCAGTGCACTTCCATCTACGAGATGTTTGAAGATTGTAAAAAATACTCCCTTAAAGATCAGATCGAACGCTCATCGTTTTCTGTTCCCTCAAATATTGCCGAAGGCCACGAACGCAACAGCAAAGCAGATTTCCAACGGTTTTTGAACATTGCCCTCGGCTCCAACGCTGAACTCCAAACCCAACTCTACATCGCCCGCAAACTCAACCTCATCAAACAACCCGTATTCCAAAGTAGCATTAACGAATCCAAAGAAATCTCCGCCATGATACGCGGACTTTGGAAATCCATCGCCTACAAAACACCCACTGAAAACTGAATCCTGAAAACTGAAAACTAACTATGGCCACCAAATCCGCATCCAAAACCAAAACAACCGCCGCCGCCGTCCTCGCCGAGCTCACCGCTGCAACCGCAAATCTTGCCAAATACGCCGCAGCCACGCCGAAGGGCGCGGATTATGTAGTCTCTGACATCGGGCTGGCCGACTGGGGACGCAAGGAAATCAGCGTCGCTGAGCATGAAATGCCGGGACTCATGGCCGTTCGCAAAAAATACGCCAAGCAAAAGCCACTCAAAGGCGTCCGCGTCACCGGCTCTCTCCACATGACGATTCAGACAGCGGTTCTTATCGAGACGCTGGTTGATCTCGGTGCCGATGTGCGCTGGGCGAGTTGTAATATTTTCTCCACTCAAGACCATGCCGCCGCAGCCATCGCGGAGACCGGCACGCCTGTCTTTGCTTGGAAAGGCGAGACCCTCGAGGAGTATTGGGAGCTCACCCTCAAAGCCATCACCTTCCCTGGCAACCTCGGGCCACAGCTCGTGGTCGATGACGGCGGCGATGTAACTCTTCTCATCCACAAAGGTGCCGAACTCGAAAAAGGGGACAAGTGGGCCTACCAACCGGCCGACAATCACGAAGTCTCCGTCGTCAAGGCCCTCCTCCGTCGCGTTGCAGAAGAGCGCCCAGGCTACTGGACCAAGGTGGCCAAGGCTTGGAAAGGTGTCTCCGAGGAGACAACAACAGGTGTCCACCGCCTTTACCAACTCGCCGAGGTAGGCAAACTGCTCGTGCCGGCCATCAATGTGAACGACTCGGTCACGAAGTCCAAATTCGACAACCTCTACGGCTGCCGCGAATCCCTTGCTGACGGCCTCAAGCGCGCGACCGATGTCATGATCGCCGGCAAAGTCGCTGTCGTTTGTGGCTATGGCGACGTTGGCAAAGGCAGTGCCCATTCGCTTCGCGCCTATGGAGCCCGAGTTATTGTTACTGAGATCGACCCCATCAACGCTTTGCAAGCCGCCATGGAGGGCTTCCAGGTCAACACCATCGAGAGCACCCTCGGCGTCGGCGACATTTATGTCACCACCACCGGCAACAAAGACATCATCACGCTCCAGCACATGCTCGCGATGAAAGATCAAGCGATCGTCTGCAACATCGGCCACTTCGACAACGAAATCCAAGTCGAGGAACTCAAGAAATACAAAGGCATCCGCTGCGAAACCATCAAGCCGCAATACGACCGCTACTTCCTGCCCGGCGGCAAGAAGAGCATCTACATGCTGGCCGACGGCCGTCTCGTAAACCTTGGTTGCGCCACAGGCCACCCAAGCTTCGTGATGTCCAATTCCTTCACAAACCAGACCCTCGCTCAAATCGACCTCTGGCAGAACAAGGACAAATACAAAAACACCGTTTACCGCCTGCCCAAGAAGCTCGATGAGGAAGTTGCCCGCCTGCACCTCGAGAAAATCGGCGTCGTTCTTACTAAGCTCACCAAGAGCCAAGCCGAATACCTCGGTGTACCGTCCGAAGGCCCCTATAAGCCCGAGCATTACCGCTACTAAAACAGGCCCGCATCCCCCAAATACCGCTGGCAACGATCTCGATGCGTTGCCAGCGGTTTTGTTTATTGGGTCCGTTTGAAATGCTGAGTCAATATCAACATTTCGTTGAATCAAAGGTTCCTGATTCGCGAATTCTCATTTTGGGTTAATACCAATGTCTCTCTGGAACAGGACTATCGGGCAGATTCTCCGTCTCGCCGGCGAGGACCACCGCGCCACATCTTCAAGCTTAATCGCAAGGAGCGATTGGTGAGGCTCTAGAAAGCCTTCCGCAGATGGCTGGGAAGGATGCCCAGTTGCTCGCGATACTTTGCAACAGTGCGGCGGGCCACGCCGAGGCCTCGATCTAGGAGAAGTTTGACAATATCCTGATCGCTATACGGATTACGGTTATTCTCTTCGCGCACGATCTGGGCAATCGCCTGACGGACGCTTTCATTACTCACGCTTTCGCCGTCGCTGTTTGTGTACCCGTGGGTAAAGAAATACTTCATCTCAAAAACCCCCTGTGGTGTCGAAATGAACTTCCCAGCAGCTGCACGGCTCACTGTGGTTTCATGAACGCCGACCGCATCGGCTACCTGGCTCATCGTCATGGGCTTCAAATGCGAAGATCCACGCTCCATAAATTCACGCTGACGCACAGCTATTTCACGGCCAATATTGAGAATCGTCTGCTGACGCTGTTGGATGCTTTTGATGAAAAAATTACCGCCTCGGATTTTATCTCGAAGGTATTCTCGAACCTCTTTGGAGGAACCTGCGAGCATGTCTTTGCAAGAGTCCGAAATCCTAAGCCTCGGGATTTCGTCCGTATTCAAGCTCACTGTATAATCATCCCCGTCGTATTCAACGATGACCTCCGGCGTGACGACCTGATTCGTGTCCGATGTGTAGGCGCGACCGGGCATGGGGTCCAAGCGTGCAATCAACTCGGCAGCATGCTGGATTTCTTTTGGATCCAAATCCAGAGCCTTGGCAATTTCATTGAGCTTTTTACGGCCAAGCTCGTCGAGATAGTGGCGAACAATTCTGGTCTCGGTCGAATACTGCCGCCCTTGGCTTTTCAGTTGGAGCAGGAGGCACTCGGCCAAGTTCCTAGAAGCCACGCCCGGAGGATCAAATTCCTGCACTTTTGCGAGTACCAGCTCGACTTCGTCCGGCAGGCAATCCACTTCAGCGGCAATTTCCTCCACCGTCGAGCGCAGGTAACCGCCTTCATCAAGGTTGCCGATAATTTCGACCGCGATGAGTCCTTCCTCTCTCGACCATGACGCGGTCAGCAGTTGCTCAAGGAGGTGCTCCGACAGAGTGGGTGGGCGCACTTGGGAGTCTAAAAAATGTTGGCGCTTTTCAAGGGCCTCGCGCGTCCAAATCTCAGCGGAGGAGCGCTGGGTGTAGTATTCGTTCCATTGTTCCTCCATCGGGCTGGCCTGTTCCGAGGAGGGCTCGGCGGCCCTTTCTGGAACGAGTTCCTCGAGTGCGGGATTCGCACGCAATTCTGTATCTACAAGTTGCCTGAGTTCAGCCAATGGGGCCTGAAGAACGTGCAGGCTCTGCTGCATCTGAGGCGACAGCGACTGTTGGAGCGCCATCTTCGCGACTTGTTGCATGCCAGCCATATTTAGGAATCAGATTTAGGCACGAATGCTGCTTCAGCAAGCACTTTCCGCGCCAATAGTGCTTTTTTAAGAAAACGGGCTCGATGGAGTGGAGCTTTTTTTAAGGTAAAAATTTAAAAGAGCTCGCCCTGAAGGGCCTTGCTGAAGATGAGAGCTTCCCCCTCTATTTCCTTTACGAGCGATTGAAACTCGCACTCTCGGAGCAATGTCAGAAATTCTGCATGGTGAGGGCGGATTTGAAGCGCTTCCCAGGGGACTGGCAAGGGGAGGTCATCATCGAGGCGCACCATTTCTCGGTTGGCGATCACGATGTCGCGGCAGGTGATCATTTTCTCACGCAATTTGGGGTTTGGAATGGCCCCGGGGTTTTCAAGGATCGCCTGCACCGAACCATTGGCATTCACCAACTGCACAGCCGTCTTACTACCGATCCCTGGAACCCCAGGGATGTTGTCGGAACTGTCGCCTGTGAGCGCAAGGACATCAGCGATGCGTGCTGCCGGAACCCCCCACTTTTCTTTGACCTCATCTGGCCCAAGGAGAGCAAACCCGCCCTCTTTGATGTCGGTTTTATTTGTCGAGTAGATATGGATGTTTGCATCCACAAGTTGAAGAATGTCTTTATCGTTCGTGGCAATCACAACATTCGCGCCATCTCGGCGTGCCGCGCAGGCGTATGAAGCTATAAGGTCGTCGGCTTCCGTATTGGCAAGTTCTAAGCTGGAAGGGCCCAAAAGGCTGATGTTTTTTTGGAGCCAAGCCTCTTGTGGTCGGAGCTCATCCGGCATGGATGAGCGGTTCTGTTTGTAGGCCGGCTGCAGCTCTACGCGTCGCGCGGGAAGACCAGCATCCCAGACCACAGCTGCACGATCGGGCTTGAGATCGGCCAGCATTTTGCGAATGGCCTTGATAAACCCATAAATCGCATTCGTTGGTTCTCCTCGGGAATTTCGTAATCCCCGAATCGCAAAAAACGACCGGTAGAGGTAGTAGTGACCGTCAACGAGAAGGAGACGCATTGAAAAATGCTGCTTCAGCTCGCGATCGTACCGATTTCCACAGGCTCCACCTTGATGCCGTTCTCTTCTAGCCAAGCGATGGATTTTTTAATTTCCTCTCGGTCCCCATCCAGCTCGAGAGATACAAGGCCTATCTCATCAGTGACGCTGGCTTGGCGGATGTTTGTGACGACCTCGAATTTTCTGGAAAGCTCCCAAAGGATGGGCCGCGTGATAAGGCGTGCCGGAAACATGAGCCAGAGGCGTGTCTTTTGCATAAGAACATTGTAGCTGTGCGATCTCAAACGCGCCACATTTATGACGCAGAGAAAAAAACCGCATGCGAAGGGTTCTTAGATATTGGAAGCACAGGGAAAAACCTATAAGACGTCCTGCTGTCAACTCACTCAACGCCCATGGATGCATCCACTCCTGATACCCACAGCCTCTCACATGTTGACCAGTTTCTGGCCGTGGGAAAGGAATCCAACGCCTCCGATATTCACCTGAGCGTGAATTCCCAGCCGATCTGGCGACGATTTGGCATCCTAGAACCAATCTGGCGAAAAGCCGAAGCGCTCACCCCGGCAGATACAGAGAAGCTCGCTATGAGTTTTCTCTCGCCGACGCAACAAGAACAACTCGCGTCACGCGGAGACGTGGATTTTGCTTACTCCACAGAAATTGGCCGTTTTCGCGCTAGCGTTGTGCGTCAGCGCACAGGCTTCGACTTGGTTTTTCGAATCATCAGTGACCACGTACGCACGATGGATGAACTGGGACTTCCCGAGCAATTGAAGCTTCTCACGGAATTCCACAATGGCCTCGTGCTCGTTACCGGCTCGGTCGGAAGTGGAAAAAGCACGACCCTGGCCGCATTGGTGGATCAAATCAACCGCACGCGCCACGACCATATCATCACTTTGGAGGACCCCATCGAGTATCTCATCTCCTCGAACAAATGCCATGTCACGCAGCGCGAGGTCCACACCCACACCAAATCTTTTGCCAATGCGCTGCGTGGAGCTCTGCGTGAAGACCCAGATGTGATTATGGTAGGAGAGATGAGAGACCTTGAAACAATCTCCCTCGCCATCACGGCATCCGAGACCGGTCACCTCGTGCTTGGCACATTGCATACCAGCAACGCCGCAAGAACTCTCGACCGTCTACTGGATGTTTTTCCCACTGACCAGCGCGACCAAATCCGAATCATGGTGAGCGAATCCCTGCGAGGAATCATCTCCCAGCAACTCGTGCCACGAGCTGATGGCAACGGGCGCGCACTGGCGATCGAGATTTTAATGAACACCCCCGCCGTTGGAAATGTGATTCGTGAATCCAAAACGTTTATGCTGCCTGGTATCATTCAAACGGGAAAAAAACTCGGCATGAAGCTTATGGACGACTCAATCGGCGAACTTTTCCAAGCTGGCATCATATCTGCCGAGGAGGCCGTTTACCGGGCCGAACAAGAAGGCGATATGAGGCGTCTCGTTGGCATCAAATAAACGACCGCAGAGATCATACTGAAGGAATTGACCACAACCAGGCGCTTCAAACTTAAAATTTAAAACTTTCTCGCCCATGCCATATATTGACCAGTTTTTCCAAGTTCTCATCGAAAGCGGAGCATCAGACCTCCACCTTGCCGAGGGGCAATCTCCAAAAGTTCGTCGTCACGGTGAGATCGTCCCAATCAGAGAGCAGCTTCTGACATCTGAGGAAATGAGTTACATGCTCAGTGAAATCTGTACGCCAGAGCGCTGGCAACGTTTCGAGGAGAACGGCGACCTGGATTTTGCTTATGAGATGAACGAAGAAAACCGCTTCCGTTGCAACTATCTCAAGCAGGCCCACGGCTACGGGGCGGTCTTCCGAATCATCCCCACAAAAATCAAAACCCTCGAGGATTTGTGCGTGCCGCAAGTCATTAAAACCTTTGGCCATATGCGCGGCGGGATCGTGCTTGTGACAGGTCCCACAGGCTCAGGAAAGAGTACCACCCTCGCTGCTCTCATTGATTACATCAATTCGAATTTCCCCCGCCACATTGTCACCATCGAAGAACCAATCGAGTTTGTTCATCGCAATAAAAAAAGCATCATCACGCAACGCGAAGTTCCCGAGCACGCCGAATCTTTCCCGGCCGGCCTCAAAGCCGCATTGCGTGAGGACGCCGATATCGTTCTTGTTGGCGAAATGCGCGATCTGGAGACCATTTCCCTCGCCCTCACCGCAGCAGAAACCGGCCTCCTCGTCTTTGGAACTCTCCACACGAATAACGCCCGCAAAACAGTGGATCGTATGATCGACGTTTTTCCGAGTGATCAGCAGTCGCAGGTGCGCACGATGCTCGCGGCCTCGCTGCGCGGCGTCGTAGCCCAGCTCCTCATGAAAAAACAAGACGGGACTGGACGTGTGGCGGTGAACGAAATTCTCGTCGTGAACAACGCCGTCTCGGCCATCGTGCGCGAAGGCGCAACCCAGAAACTTCAAGACGTGATCGTCGCCGGGAAAAGCCAAGGCATGCAATTCATGGACGACGCCATCTGGGAGCAACTCCTCGCCGGAGTCGTCTCACCCCACGAGGCCTACATGAAAGCCATCGACAAAGCGCGCTTCCAACCCTTCCTTCCCCCCGAGGAAGCCGGCCTCGCCAACGCTGCCGGCGGCGGAGCGTAGTCGCGGATTTTAGAACTGCGAGTGGGCGATTATCTCCGCCCTTGGGCTCCTTTCCAAAGCCTCGTATTGGACAGATCCAACAGGAATAATCGACCTGAAAAAAAGAAAAAACCGGCTTGGATACCAAGCCGGTTTTTAACTTAGTGGAAATCCTCTCGCGGTCGCCTCACTTCACGACGCCGAACTCAGCGCGGCGGTTTAATGCCCAGGCTTGCTCATTACTTGCGGGATCGGCTGGCATTTCACTGCCGAAACTTACGGTTTGAATGCGGTCGGCACCAATGCCCGAATCAATGAGGGCTTGACGAACGGCTTGGGCGCGGCGTTCACCGAGACCGCGATTGTATTCTTGAGTGCCACGTTCGTCGGTAAAGCCAGCGATAATGAGGCGTTGTGAGGAAGCCTTCATTGCTGTTGCGACTTGCTGCACCTTCGAGGTTTCAGCCGGTTCCACAACATAGCTGTCATATCCAAAGCGGACTGGCGAGAACTGGCCCTTTGTCACGGTATCACTGAAAAAATTCGCCCCGCCTTCGAAGCGTTCGGCGAGTGGCGTGCTTGTTACAAAGTCACCATCAACTCCGGCGAATTGATCGGATTTCTTCTTGTTACAAGCCGACAGGCCGACGAGTGCCGCGAGTGTGAGAAACAGGGAAAATTTTTTCATAAAGCGAGATTGGACGATTTCAGTGAAAACTCAAGTCAGAGCATCGGAAATATCAAAAAAAACCCGGCCTCACGCTGAGCATGACGACCGGGCCTTTTTTCGGGGTGGGGAAATTATTTCATCAAGAGGGCAGCGCGAGCGCGCTTGACCTCACGAGTGATCTTGCGGTGAAGACTCGCAGACATGCCGGTGACACGGCGTGGAAGGATTTTTCCGCTCTCCGTGACAAAACGCTTGAGAAGGTCGGGATTTTTATAATCGATGGCTTCGAGGTTAAGATCCACGCGACGGCGTGGCATAGGGCGGTTCGCGCGACGGAAGTTCGAGCGGCGTTGTGGTGTTTTAGGCTGCATGGCGTTTTATTTGATTTCGCGGTGGAGTGTGTGGCGGTTCAGATGGGGATTGAACTTTTTCTTTTCAAGTCGGCTCGGCGTACGCGGGCTTTTTTTGTTACGTGTTGTGATGTAGCGCGAGGCTGGTTTGCCCTCGGCTTTGGCCTCGGTGCATTCGAGGGTGATGTTTTCCTGTGGCATAAATTAGTCTTTGGTATCGGTGGTGGTGTCTTCTTCCTCGCCTTCGCCTTCACCTTCCTCGCCGAGACCGAAGAGAGAGGTGACAGGTTGGCGGACCCGTGTGAGGCGATTGGTCTTTTCCAACTCGGCCTGACACTCAACAGTGTATCGAGCGAATGGAAGTGCTTCGAGACGATTGTGAGGGATTGGCTTGTTGGAAATTTCGCAAAATCCGTAATTGCCATCGTTGATCTTTTTCAATGCGGCATCGATTTCGAACAGGGAATCGCGTTCTTGTGAAAGCAAGCTCAGCGCAAAGTCGCGGTCGTAAGCATCGCTGCCGGCATCTGCTGTGTGCATTCCAAATGCAGAAGCTTCACCCCCCTCCGCACGATTACGGAGAGAATCACGTCCCACGCCGCTCATGGAATCAAGGAGCGTGTCCTTGAGCTGGAGAAGACGATCGCGCTGTTTGGCGAGCCAGCCAGTCACTTTCAAGGGGGGCGCAGTTTTTTTAATCACCACAACAGGCATTTTTTTGCCCAAAACAGTCTTTTTTACAGGCTTGGTCTTTTGCGAGAAAACTTCCTTCTTAACAGGGGTTGGCTTTTTGACCGAAGCACCTTTTGTCAATGTAGTCTTTGATGCTGGGGCTTTCTTAGCGGCCGGAGCGGGTTTTTTGACAGCGTTCTTTTTAGAAACAAGAATGCCCTTTTGAGCAGGTGCCGATTTTTTAACCACTGGAGCGGACTTCTTCACGGGCGCAGACTTACTGGCAGTGGCTTTGGCTTGGGGCTTAGCCTTCGGTTGAGGCTTGGCCTTGGCTTGAAGCTTGGCTTTAGCAGCGGGCTTCTTGGCAGTAGCTGCTTTTTTTGCAACAGGCTTTGCCTTGGCAGGTTTTTTGGATTTTTTAGCCATGGACGATTATTGAAGTGAAAGGGGCGAGATAACTATCCTAGGCGATGACGCTCGGCAAGGGATTTATTTTATAAAATTTCCTATCGATCAATTTAAGCGTCTTTTCAAAAAGCGACATTCGCTATCGGATTGCTCTGGGGTTTTTCGTGGGTGACCGACTCGATCACCATCCGGCTAGGAAGCAAATCTAAGCCCTCGATTGCGAGATTTGGATTGAAAGAGATCGCCGATCATGTCTTTTTAACGGCCATCTCCATTATGAAAAAATCTTCCGTCATCGTGCTAGGATCAATCGTGGCCGTTCTGGTTCTCGCAGCTTGCGAGACGCAGCGCCCGATTCGCAAAACTGGCACAGGTCGTTTCGGCTACCAAGGCACAGCATCTACCGCCACTGAGTATATAACACCCACGCCTACGCCGCAAGGTTACACCGAGACCCCTCCTGTGGTGGACCCAATGACCACCCCGACTCCCGCCCCCACTCCCACCCCTCCACCCGAGCCGGTGGCCTCGCGCGACCTCTCCTATGGGACTCCAGTGCCCGGTAAACCAGGCTTTGTGACGAGTCCCCACTCGCCTTATGCGGGCTACGTCGATGTGCGAGGATTTCCTCCAGGCACTGAGGTGAAATGCCCCTATTCGGGCAAGATTTTTCTGGTGCCCTGAACAGGCGCGTAACCATTCTGGGACCTGGGCTCATCGGGGGTTCGCTGGCAATGGCTTTGAGCCGAGCGGGCGGGTTTCGTGACATCACGATCTGGGCACGCCGTGAGGAAGCGGTACGCGAAGCAGCCGCTCGACTTCCGACGTGCCAAGTCACCCATGACCTTGCCACAGCGACGGCAGATTGTGACATCGCGGTTCTTTGTCTCTCCCCACACGCGATTGAACTCATTGGAACGGAGCTTAAAAAATATTTACCCAACCGGGCCGTTGTAACCGATGCAGGCAGCGTAAAAGGAAAAATTGTCTCGTGCTTGGAGAAGATTTTTGGCGGACGCTTCATCGGGGCGCACCCCATGGCGGGCTCGGAACAGAGCGGCCTCCGTGCCGCACGCGAGAATTTATATGACGGCGCAGTCTGCATCCTCACCCCAACAGCGTGCACCGACGCCTCAGCGCATCATCTCGCGGCCGAATTGTGGTCTGCGGCCGGTTGTGCTCTGCAGGAGATGTCGCCCGAAGCGCACGACCGAGCCATGGCGCGCATCAGTCACCTTCCGCATGCTGCTGCTGCCGCTCTGGTCCATGCCGCTCTAGCGCGCGATCCATCGCTGGCCCGCTTGGCAGGAGGAGGCTATCGGGATTCAACCCGTATTGCCGGGGGGCCCGAGGGGCTGTGGGCGGAAATTTTCCTCGATAACAGCGCCGAGGTATTAAGTGGAATCCATGACTTGCAAACCGCGCTCGAGACGCTGAAGCTCGCTCTCAACAGCGGCAACCGAAACGCTGTGGAATCGTTTCTTGCAGACGCCCGCACGCTTCGGGCCAGCCAGCCACCCGCCATATGAAGGCCATAAAGGACAATTATTTTTTAAAATCCCGCCGTGCTAAGCTCATCGATTCGGAAATCGCTGTGCCTCCCGATAAAAGCATCTCGCACCGCGCGGTCATGCTCGCATCCCTTTCCAATGGGACATGCGTGATCCGCAACTTCCTCGAGGGGGAAGACTGCCGGAGCACAGCTGCCGCCATGCGCCAGCTTGGAGTTTTTATTGAGGCCCCCGAGCCGGGAACATTGATCGTGGAAGGCCTCTCAGGGCGTTTTACAAAGCCGCTTGGCGATATCGACTGTGGTAACTCCGGCACCACGATGCGTCTCATGTCGGGCATCCTCTCGGCGCAAAACTTCACCTCCCGCCTGACGGGTGACCCCTCGCTTTCAGGACGTCCGATGCAGCGCGTCATCGACCCGCTGCGGCTCATGGGAGCAACTCTCCAAGCCCAAGGCGAAAAATCCTGTCCGCCCCTTCTTGTTGAGGGGAATGGAAATCTGGATGGCATTGTTTACCGCACACCGGTTGCCAGCGCGCAGGTTAAAAGCGCAATTCTTTTGGCCGGGCTCTTTGCTAAAGGCACAACCACGGTGATTGAGAACGTTCGCTCCCGCGACCATACCGAGAGGATGTTCGATTATTTCCTCATCAAATCGAAGCGTGAAGAAACCTGGGAAAACAAAACTTCACCGAAGGACCGCCGCCTCGTAGAAATCCGCACAACGGTCGAGGGAGGTCAGGTGCCAGAGTCCATGGATTTCACGGTCCCCGGCGACATTTCGAGCGCGGCCTTCTGGTTGGTTGCATCTGCCGCGCAGCCGGGATCCCGACTGTTGGTGAAGGATGTCGGTCTCAACCCGACTCGCACCGGTATCATTGATGTCCTCGTACGCATGGGCGCGCGCATCCGCGAAGTAATCGAATCCTCGCTCAGCGGCGAACCCATCGGGAACATCGACATCAAGGGCACCACTCTCCGCGCCACCACAATTGCTGGAGCTGAGATTCCGAATGTGATCGATGAAATACCGATTCTCGCCGTGGCCGCTGCACTGGCGCAGGGCACCACGGTTATCCGAGACGCTGCGGAGTTAAGGGTGAAGGAGACCGACCGCATTGCCGCTGTGGCTGCAAATCTCCGCGCTATGGGCGTACAGGTGGAGGAATTTCCGGACGGCATGGCGATCACTGGTGGCAGCACCCTCAAGGGAGCACGTCTGCCCTGCCATCATGACCATCGCATCGCTATGGCCTTTGCCGTGGCTGGGCTTTTTGCAGACGGCGAAACAATCATCGAAGATACCGCCTGTGTGAACACCTCCTACCCCGGTTTTGCGGAGGCCCTCATGCAGATTCAAAGGGGCGGACACATAAAAAACCGCACGCAGGTTCTTTCAGGGCTTAAGGGCAGTGGTCGCCCGTCCGTGAGAGGCCCCCAGACATGACGGTTATCGCCATAGATGGTCCGGCAGCCTCAGGCAAAAGTAGTGTCGCCACCCGGTTGGCGCGGCGTATGGGGTTCGCTCATGTCAATTCGGGGGCGATGTACCGTGCTGTAACGTGGGAAATTCTTCGCCAGCAACTCGACATCGCTCATCCTGAAAAAATCGAGGCCGCCGTGCAGCGCATGTCGGTGGATTCAGGCTTCAGTGAATCGGGCGATTCGTTCATCCGGATCAATTCGGAACTGCCGGATATCGAACTCCAAACTCTGGAGGTGAATCAGAGCGTTTCCTCCGTCGCCTCTATTGCCTCGGTCCGAAACTTGGTGAATAGGCAACTGCACAATCTTGCCCGCCAACGCGCGATTGTAAGTGAGGGTCGCGATATTGGATCTGTTGTTTTTCCTGACACACCACACAAGTTTTATCTCGACGCCTCACCAGAGATCAGACGCCAGCGAAGAGCTTCTCAAGGGCAAGGCGACACGATCGAACAACGCGACCTGCTGGATTCAACCCGGGCCAACGCACCGCTGAAAGTCGCGTCCGGAGCCCATGTCATCGACACCTCACACCTCACCCTCGAAGGCGTCGTGGACAAAATCGTCGAGATTCTTGAATTATCCGGCCTTCATTTGGCATGACGATTGTTTATAATATTTTTTACAATCTGGCGAAACTCCTCGCTCGTGTGTTTTTTTCGATGCGGGTGGTTAATCAGGAGCGAATGATTGAATCCGGTCCTCTCCTGATCGCTGTGAACCACTCGAGTTTCTTTGATCCCCCGCTGGCAGGCATCTGCAGCAAGCGTGGAGTGTACTATCTCGCCCGCAAAACGCTTCTGAAATGGCCGTTCTTCGGCCCCCTCTTCCCCGCGATGAATGTGATCCCGGTGGAGCGCGACGGCAACGACATGTCCGCCCTGCGTGAAGTCATCAAAAAAGTTAAGGAGGGAAACGCTGTGCTTCTCTTTCCTGAAGGTACCCGCTCATTGGATGGGCATCTCCAGCCTGCCCGTGCGGGCATAGGGCTTGTGATCGCAAAAACCGGCGCTCCGGTGCTCCCAATGCGTATTTTCGGAGCCTACGAGGCATTCCCAAAAAACGCTCATCATCTCCAACTTTCCCAGATCACCGTGGTTATTGGTGAGCCGATTCATTTCAGCGCCGACGAAATCGCCCATTCTTCACGCGAAACTTATCAAGTGCTTAGTCATCGTGTCATGGATGCCATCGGAGCATTGAAAATACCATGAACTCGCCTGAACGCGTCTCAGCTCCCCTGCCCTGGCTAGCCGGTGCCGTGGTGCTTCTTTATCTCACACTGCTGATCATGAGATTCGTCCTGCCCCCTGCAAAAATGAGCGTGGAAGTCATCCTTCGCCCATCGGCACCCGCCGCGCCTAATTGATTGAACAAAGCGCCCGCCGAGGTAATTTTAAGCGATGTTCAAGGAGCATGACTTTCAATACGCGATGGAAAATACCCGCGTCGTCGTCACACCACAAAGTGCGATCGAGACTTTCGGAACAACGCGTTTCCATTTTTCGTTGGTAAGCGAGCCGCTCGATGAGATCGAGACCGTTCGCGTCCGCTCCGGCACGATCGAGGCGGAGCGTCCGCGCATCCTCTCACCAACGCATTTCAGCAAGGTCCTCCTGGAAGGATTTGGCGAGGAAGCACGGGACTTTGCCGATTGGCTGGAAGCCAATCCATCCGCTGCCCGGATTTTACGCTACGGGTTTCAATTCCGAAAAACCGATCTCTCCGAAAAAATCGTACGTGAGCCATTTGACGAGGCCATCGCTCGCATGGAAGGCGAAATGAAAAAGGGCGATGACCCGTTCCGAGCTCTGATCGCCGGAGTGGATGATGTCTGGGAAGTATGTCTTCTCAAATTCTCGATGGAAATGATCCAACGCTCTGCAGGGGAAAATGTCGCTGAGTGGAAACGCCGAGGCCTTGCCTGATTTCGGGGTTTTCATTTTCCAAGCGCAGCGGATAACATCTCTCGAAAGCTCTATGTTTATTAAAGCACTCACGATCTTGTTTCTCGTCGCCGGAATTCTTGGCGGTAGCGGCTATTTTATTTACGAACTTTACTACAAACAAAAAAAACTCGATGTCGTAGAGCAGGTCGCCGCTCCCACGCCCACGCCCGCTCCCACGCCCAATCCTGCTATTGCCGCCTTCGAAGCACTCAAGCCAACCCTTGGGCAAAATACCATCGAGGCGCGCGATGCCATCACTAACTACCTCACGACCTACCCAGACTCCCCGAAAGCCGCCGATGTCCGCTCGGCCCTTGGACGCATTAACCTTGTGCTGTTCCGAGATCCTACCGCCTCTCCGGCAAACGCTCTCTATACGGTCAAAAAAGGCGATTCGCTGGACCGCATAAAATCCCAATTTAAAACAAATGCGGAGTTGATCTATTGGGCGAATGGGTTGACCTCCATCAATCTCAAGATTGGTCAAGAGTTGCTCATCCCCGTTGTGGATACCTCGCTTGTGATTGATCGCGGCGCATCCACTGTGCTCGTGACGAATGGGGGAGTCTTTTTCAAGGAATACCCAGCAGTTTCCATCAGCCTCACCGGTCAGGCCGCCAAGGGGGAATTGGAGGCCAAAGTCGCAGATCGTCTCGCTCGCAAGGGAGAGACACGGGTCGCTTTTGGCTCTAAAGACTACGCCGAAGCCGATCGAACGATTCTCATAAACCCGGGTAACATCATCCTGAGAACACCTCCCGCGCCAACAACCGATGGCTCGACGCCTGCAACTCCGCACGGGATCGTTCTCAGCCCAGCCGATTTCGAAGACATTTATGCCCTCGTGAAATCCGGCACCCCGGTCAGCATCAAATAACGCACCCATGAACAAGCAGACGTTGGATTTCGAAAAGCCCCTCGTTGAACTCGAGCAAAAAATCGAGGAACTCAAAAAACAGTCCGAAGCCAGGAAGATCGACCTCGGCAGCGAGATTCTCGGCATGCAAGAGAAACTGGAATCCATGCGTGGCCAAATCTACGGGAACCTCAGCGCCTGGCAGCGGGTTCAGATCTCCAGGCATATTGCTCGGCCTTTTTTCCTCGATTACGTGCAGATGTTATGCACGGATTTCATCGAACTCAAAGGCGACCGACTCTTCGGCGACGATGCCTCCATGCCCGCTGGCCTAGCCTCGATCGATGGCATCCGTTGTGTGGTGATCGGCCAACAAAAAGGACGCAATATGAAGGAGAACCTCCTTCGCAATTTCGGCAGCCCGCACCCCGAGGGCTACCGCAAGGCACTCCGATTGATGCGGCTTGCCGAGAAATTCGGCCTCCCCGTGGTTGCTCTCATCGACACCCCTGGTGCTTACCCCGGCGTAGGAGCTGAGGAGCGTCACATCGCCGAGGCGATTGCGGTGAACATTCGTGATATGATGACTCTTCGCACGCCTGTGGTTTCCGTAGTGATCGGTGAAGGCGGATCTGGCGGGGCCCTTGGAATTGGTGTTGCCGATCGTGTACTCATTCTGGAGAACGCCTACTACTCGGTTATCAGCCCAGAGGGTTGCGCGGCGATCCTCTGGAAGCATCGCAAACATGCCCCCGAGGCAGCCGAGGCCCTCAAACTCAGCTCCCCGGACCTTTTGGAAATGGGCCTCGTGGATGGAGTCATTCTCGAACCCGCCGGTGGAGCCCACTGCAATCCCGAGCAGGCTGCAGAAAACCTGAAGTCCGCCATCTCGAAGGAACTCCAAGTCCTCATAAAAACCCCGATCGATAAGCTCCTCCGCGCGCGCTACGAGAAGTTTCGCAAGATGGGTGTCTTTGAGGAGTAAGAGCACGCCCTCCGCCTGATGAAAATTATTGATCGCCATGTCGCCACCGGCGTTCTTGTCACGGCGGGACTTGGCGTTCTCATCCTCAGCCTCGTGCTGGTCCTCGGGAATATTTTTCGCGAGCTGCTCAATATTCTCGTCAACAACCCGGACGTCCCGATTTTGACCGTACTCGGGTTCATGGGCCTCGTACTCCCATTTTCTCTCACCTTCACGATTCCTTGGGGGTTTCTCACCGCGATTCTTCTGGTATTCGGCAGGATGTCTGCCGACAGCGAGCTGATCGCCCTCAAATCCAACGGCGTAAGCATCCCCCGTGTGAGCGTTCCTGTTTTCGTCATCTCCGTCGTTCTCACGATGGTTTGTTTCTGGATCAATATCGACATCGCCCCCCGCGCCGAGCAGGCGATGACGCGGGCTGTGGTGGACATGGCGACGAGCAATCCCACAGCGCTTTTCAGGGCTGATGAGGTTGTGGATGCCTTTCCCGACCGCCGCGTCTACGTCGGAGGAAAAGATGGCAACCGGCTTCTGAACATCCTGGTTTTTGAACTCAACGATGATGCGCGTGTTTCCAAAATGATCTTCGCCAAAGAGGGCGCGCTCACGCCCGATACTGCGAACTCGCGACTGCTCTTCAAGTTGTTTGATGCACGCTTTGAACAACGTGATGCAAAGGCCCCCGACGACTTTTCGAAAATCCACCAAGGCATTGTGATGAAAGAGGGCGTGTTCCCCCTCGCGCTCGATAAGTTTTTCAAGGAGTTTCAAAACAACCGCCGACTCAGCTCCTACACGCTCCCGGACCTCTACGCAGCCTATACGTTGGCCGAGGGCAAGTCTCGGCAGGAAATGCTCGTGGAACTCAACAAGCGCTTCTCAACTTCCCTCTCCTGCATCGCCTTCGCCCTCATCGCCATTCCCCTTGGCATCACCACTCATCGAAAAGAAACCTCGGTGGGCTTCGCAATGAGCCTCGTCGTTGCCTTTAGCTACTTTTTCTTCATCCTCATGGCAGATACCTTCCGCGGCAAACCATCGGCCTTCCCCCACTTTCTGATTTGGATTCCGAACTTGGTCTTCTTCGGCCTCGGATTGTGGCTTTTTAAACGCCTTGCGAAACGCTGATGCCATGAAACCCCGACTTCTCCCGCGCCTTCTTTTTCTCCTTTTGGTTCTTGTCCTCTTCAGTCTGGGTGGGATCCTGGCTTGGTTTCAGTCTTGGCGATCCGCTCGCTTGGTGGACCTCTATTCGGCTTCCCAGATGGCCACTACCGAGAGCGGGCCGATCGAATTCATCCGTCGAGGGGAGGGGCCCCCAGTGCTTGTTTTTCACGATGCCCCGGGCGGCTACGATCAAGGAGCGGCGCTAGCGGGATTTCTGGTTAATGAGGGATTTCAAGCCGTCATTCCCTCGCGCCCAGGCTACCTGCGCACCCCACTCGCCACTGGCATCACCCCCGAGAACCAAGCAGATGCCGCCGCTCAGCTTCTCGATTCCCTCGGCATCGGCCAGACCGCTGTGCTTGCCATCGGTTGGGGTGGCCCCACTGCACTCGAATTCGCCCGCCGCTTCCCCGAACGAACCAATGCGTTGGTTTTTGTGGGAGCCGTGGTGAGCCGATTGAATCCCGCTCCTGCCCCTGCGATTCCTTTTCCTCAAGCCGTAGGAGAGGGCCTGACGGGCGATATTGGCTCTTGGCTCTATGTGCGCCTTGCAGAAAACGACCCCGCCCGCGCGCTTCGGGCGGCTTTTTCTGTAACCACTCTTGGCAGTGAGGCCGCTTGCGAGTCGTGGACGGACCTTGTTCTGGACAATCCGGACCGGCTCGCTCTGTTCCGCGACCTCGTCCTCTCGCTCTCCCCAGTCGACCCTCGCGAGTCGGGCCTCCGAAACGACCTCCTGCAAGTACGCGCCCTCCCCGAGATTCCTCTCAAGACGATCACCACGCCCGTTCTTTTGATTCATGGCGGCATGGATAAAGCCATTCCAGTCGCACCGGTCGAGGCCGCGAAGTCTCAACTTCCAAATTCCGAGCTTCTCCTCTTTCCCGACGATGGACACCTAGTTTTCCTTGGCCGAGGGGCATCCATCGCCGAAGACCGCATCACTGCCTTTTTGAAAAAACACACCCCACCTCATGGCGAATAAGTCGCGACTCACCAAGCTTCCCAACGGCCTTCGCATCGCAACCTGCGAAATGCCCCACGCCCAGACTGCAGCCATGGGCATCTGGGCCTCAGTCGGGGGACGCCATGAACCCGCTCCGCTCAACGGCATCTCGCACTTCATCGAGCACATGCTCTTCAAAGGCACCCAGCGCCGATCTGCACGCCGCATTATGGAAGAGGTCGAAGGCGTGGGTGGAGACATGAACGCCTTCACCGCCGAGGAGCGTACCTGCTATTACGCAACCGCCGCCGCGGAGTTTTTTCCCAGAGTCTGCGATGTCCTCTGCGATATCTACATGAACCCTCGCTTCTCCCGACGTGATATCGACCGCGAGCGTGGCGTCATTGCCGAGGAGATTCTCATGTACCAGGACGAACCCTCCTCCCGCGTGCAGGAACTCCTTGAAAACACCCAGTGGCCTGGCCACCCCCTCGGCAGGCCGATTACTGGAACACTCGAATCCATTGAAGCGATGGATGCCGATGCCTTCCGCTCCTACCGTACCAGCCATTACCATGCGCCCAGCACCGTCGTCACCGCTGCAGGCAATGTACAACATGACGAGGTGGTCGATAAAGTAAGCCGCCTCCTCGCCGACCTGCCGAAAGGAAAATCCCCCGCTGCCAAATCCTTTCCTCCCCTGCAGAAATCTCCCCGCATCGTTACCGAGGCCCGCGACATCCAGCAAACCCAGCTCGCCTTATCCGTGCCCGCTTTCAGCCATCGCGACGAACGCCGCTTCGCGCTCCACCTGCTCAATGTCATCCTAGGTGCGAACGCTAGCTCCCGTCTCTTTCAGGAAATGCGGGAGAAGCGGGGACTTTGCTACTCCGTAAGCAGCCACTGGCTCAGTCTTAATGATGGAGGCGCACTCGGCATCTCCGCCGGACTCGACCGCCGCAACCTTGAGAAATCCCTCCGCCTCATCCTTTCTCAGTTCGATCTGCTTTGCAAAAAACCCATCGGGACCGCCGAACTTCGCCGTGCCAAGGAATACACCATCGGCTCAAACAGAATGGCCCTCGAGCGCACCTCGAGCCAAAATGCGCGCCTCGGCGGATCACTCATTGCTCAAGGCCAAATCGTTGACCCCGAAATTGTCAACGAACGCCTCCGCTCCATCACTCCAGACGATATACTCGCCGTTGCCCGCGACATCTTACTTCCCGCCCGCCTCACTGTAGCTGTCGTCGGCCCCAACCCCGACGAACCCATGATTAAAAATCTTCTCGCTGTCTGAAGGGCTCTTTTTTCAAGCGTGGGTCATGTTTTTTGCCACGACCCACTGGTCGAACTGCTCGGGGGTTACGTAGCCAAGGGCCACAGCGGCTTCTTTGAGGCTGGAGGCCTCCTTGTGGGCTTTTTTTGCGATCTGTGCGGCCTTGTCGTAGCCGATGTGGGGGTTCAGCGCGGTGACGAGCATGAGCGAATTTTTCACATAGCCTTCGATGACTGGGAGGTTCGGCTCGATGCCGATGGCGCAGTGGTCGTTGAAGGAATGGCATCCCTCGGCGAGAAGGCGGACGGAGTGCAGGAAATTGTGGACGATGACCGGCTTGAAGACATTCAGCTCAAAATTGCCCTGCGAGGCAGCGATGCCTATGGCGGTGTCGTTGCCCATGACTTGAATACAAATCATAGTCAGTGCCTCGGACTGGGTGGGGTTCACCTTGCCGGGCATGATGGACGAGCCGGGCTCGTTTTCGGGAATGATCAGTTCACCGAGACCGCAGCGTGGGCCGGAAGCGAGCCAGCGGATGTCGTTGGCGATCTTCATGAGCGCGCAGGCGAGGGATTTGATGGCGCCGCTGGCGATGACGAACTCGTTGTGGCCGGAGAGGGCTGCAAATTTGTTGGGTGCGGATTGGAACGGGAAGCCAGTAAGCTTGGCGATGTGCGCGGCAGCTCTGTCACCAAATTCAGGATGGGCATTCAGCCCGGTACCAACCGCAGTGCCACCGATGGCGAGTTGGTAGAGACCGGTGAGCGAGAATTCGATATCGCGTAAGGATTGATCCAGCAGGCAGACGTATCCGGAAAATTCCTGTCCCAGAGTGAGCGGGGTTGCGTCTTGGAGATGTGTGCGGCCGATTTTTACGATATCGGCAAAGTCATTCGCCTTGGCATCCAGCGTGTCGCGGAGTTTTCTGACCGCAGGCATGAGGGTCTCGACGACCATCGAGGCCGAGGCGATGGACATGGCTGTCGGAAACGTGTCGTTCGAGGATTGCGACATGTTGACATCATCGTTGGGATGCACTGGCTTTTTCGAGCCCTTCGCGCCGCCTGCGATTTCTATGGCGCGGTTGGAGATGACCTCGTTGGCGTTCATGTTGCTCTGCGTGCCGGATCCGGTCTGCCAAATCCGGAGAGGAAAGTGGGAATCCAGTTTTCCGGCAATGACCTCGTCGGCGGCCTTGACGATGAAATCGCATTTTTCAGCGGACAGTTTCCCCAGATCAGCATTTGTGAGGGCTGCAGCTTTTTTGAGAACGCCGAGAGCCTTGATCATCTCGGGTGGGAGTATGTCTTCGCCGATATCAAAATGGATGAGAGAGCGGGCTGTCTGGGCTCCCCAGTGCGCTTCGTGCGGGACAGAGATCTCGCCCATGGAGTCGGATTCCAAACGATGAGTCACTGGGTTGTGCGGTTGGGTGGAGGTCATGGGGAAGTTTTAAGAATTAAGTATTAAGCGGAGTTGAGTGAGGCGGGAGATTTGCAGGTAAGCGGACTCAATTTTTCCTTCCTCTGTGTCCTTGTAGGTATCCAAGTCATGAGAATTATTCATAAATGCCCGGCAGGGCAAGGTAGCGGCAGCGCGAGCCCGAAGGGCCGAGCTCGCGCGCTGGCGCCAAGCCAGAGCTACCGGTTTG